>CAAGKR010211708.1_pt1 | contig 12369 bp, 13 predicted proteins | sample 2556971 | NCBI WGS metagenome assembly CAAGKR01 (sample SAMEA5207829, study PRJEB30636) | soil metagenome | biome: forest; feature: boreal; material: soil | place: USA | collected 2011-09 | depth 1 m | reverse complement strand
GATCACCGAGGCGCCGAGCCGCTCCGCGCCGTAGTGCAGCCCGAACCCCCCCGTGAACAACCCGTACCGGAACGAGACCTGAACGACGTCGTCCTTGGTCCCCCCGCCGGCGACGAGGATGCGCGCCGCCAGCTTGCTCCACATCGTGATGTCGTTGCGCGTGTAGCCCACGACCGACGACGTCTCCGTCGATCCGGACGAGGCGTGGATGCGGACGACTTCCCGCATCGGCACGGCGAAGAGCCCGTAGGGGTAATTCGCGTGGACGTCCTCCTTCGTGGTGAACGGAAGCCGGGAGAGGTCGGAAAGAGACCCGATGTCCTCCGGCGAGATCCCCATCGCGTCGAACTTCTTCCGGTAGAACGGGACGTGCGCGTAAACGCGGTTGAGCGTCGACTGCAGCCGCTCGAGCTGGAGTTGCTCCAGTTCCTCCCGGTCCATGCACTCCTTGTCCGGCTCCCAGTACATCGGTCCCCTCCTCGCCGTGGATCCTGCTTCCCGCCCCTACCGCTCCGGCTCCCGATCCCGCCCCAAGTATGCCCGTTGGACATCCCGGTTGGCCAGAAGTTCCTCGGACGACCCCTCGAGCACCACGCGGCCCGTCTCCAGCACGTATCCCCGGTCGGAGATCGCGAGGGCCCCCCGGGCGTTCTGCTCGACGAGAAGGATCGTCATCCCGCGCTCCTTCCTCAGCCGGGAGATGTGGCCGAAGATCTCCCGCACGATCCGCGGGGCGATTCCCATGGACGGCTCGTCCAGCAGGAGCACCTTCGGGGAGGACATCATCGCCCGCCCGATCGCCAGCATCTGCTGCTCTCCCCCCGAAAGGGTCCCGGCCCGCTGCTTCCTGCGCTCCCCGAGAACGGGGAAGAGATTCAGAACCTCCTCCACCTCCTTCATGATCGCGGTTCGCGTCTTCAGCGAGTACCGGTGGTACGCGCCGAGAAGGAGATTATCCTCCACCGCGAGGGGCTTGAAGACGTGCCGTCCCTCCGGAACGTGTGCGATCCCCTCCCGGACGATCCGGTCGGGCCGCTCCCGGCTGATCTCTTTCCCGTCGAGGGAGACCTCGCCGGAGGTCGCGCGCACCACGCCGGAGATGGCGGACAACAGGGTCGTCTTCCCCGCGCCGTTCGCCCCGATCAGGGCCACGATCTCCCCCGGCTTCACGTGGATCGACGCGGAACGCAGCGCGTGGATCATCCCGTAATGCACCTGGAGGTTTTTGACCTTCAGCACGGCGCCGCTACTCCTCCCCGAGGTACGCGGAGATCACCGCCGGGTCCCGCTGGATCTCGGAGGGGGAACCGCTTGCGATGACCTGGCCATAGTTGAGGACGAGGATCCGGTCGGAGATCCGCATGACGAGGTCCATGTCGTGCTCCACCATCACCACGGTGATCCCGCGCGAGACGATCCGCCGGATCAACCCTCCCAACACCGAGGTCTCCCGCATGTTCAGGCCCGCCGCGGGCTCGTCCAGCAGAAGAATCCGCGGCTCCGCGGCCAGCGCCCGGGCGATCTCGAGAAGCCGCTGTGAACCGAAGGGAAGCTGACCGGCCGGGAGATCGCGCCTCCCGGCGAGCCCCACGAAGTCCAGCTCCGATTCCGCCCGCTCCCGCAGTTTCCGCTCCTCCCGGAAGAAGCGAGGGGTGCGGAAGAAGAAGTCGGCGGGGCCGTACTTCCCCAGCAGGTGTCCCCCCGTCAGGACGTTCTCGATAACCGTCATGTTCGTGAAGATCTCGAGATTCTGAAACGTCCGGACGATGCCGCACCGCGCAATTCCGTGGGGCGGAAGATCCGAGATCCGTTTCCCTTCGAGGAGGATCTCCCCGGCATCCATCCGATAGAACCCCGTGATCACGTTGAACAGGGACGTCTTCCCCGCCCCGTTGGGGCCGATGATCGCCTGGAGCGCGCCGAGCGTCACGTGAAAAGACACGTCCGCCAGGGCCGTGACCCCGCCGAAGTGGAGCGAGATCCCCTCCCCCCGGAAAAACGGCTCGGGCGCGGCCTGCGCGGTCATTCCCCCGTCCCCCCGCTTCCCGCCGGATCCGCCTTCCCTACGAGGGATCGCAACCCGTTCCATCCCCTGCGCACCCCCTCCGCCAATCCGCCGGGCAGAAACATCATGCACAGCACGAGGATCGCTCCGTAGATGAGGATGTCGAAGTTCTCGACCGACCGGAGCAACTCGGGGAGAAACGTGAGGAAGAGCGCTCCGGCCAGCGCCCCCCACAGGGACGCCATGCCGCCCAGCACCACCATCGTGACGAACAGGATCGAGGTGTGGAATCCGAAGGACCCCGGTGAGACGAAGGTCACGTAGTGGGCGTACAGGGCCCCGGCCACCGCCGCGTAGGCGGCGGACAGGACGAAGACGAACGTCTTGTACCGGCCCGTGTCGACGCCGAGCACCGCGGCCGCCGTCTCGCTGGTGTGGATCGCACGCAACGCGCGCCCCATCCGCGAGCGTACGAGGTTCTGCGCCAGGGCGAACAGGAGGATCACGGCCCCCCAAACCACGTAATAGTACTCCCGGTCGGAGTCGAAGACCTTCCCGCCCACGGAAAGCTTCGGAATTCCCGTGAACCCGGAGGGGCCGCCGGTCCACTCCGTCGCCTCGTTGAACACGATGAAGACGATGATGCCGAACCCGAGCGTCCCCATCGCGAGGTAGTGCCCCTTGAGTTTCAAGATGGGAAAGGCGATCAGGTACGCGATCAGCGTGACCAGCGCGACCGCCACCGCGATCCCCGCCGGCACCGGCCAGTGGTATGTTCCCGTGAGGATTCCTGTCGTGTAGGCGGAGAGCCCGTAAAACGCCGCGTGCCCGAGGGAGACCTGGCCGGCGTAGCCCATGAGGAGGTTGAGCCCCATCACGAGGATCACGTTGAGACCCCCGACGATCAGGACGGTGAGGTAATAGTCGTTCGGCAGCAGGAACGGCAGAAGGAACGCCCCCGCCGCGAGGGCGAACAGCCCCGCGATGTGCCCGCGACCCCGAAATCCCATCGTCAGACGCGCTCCGCCGTGCTGGTTCCGAACAGCCCCGAGGGGCGCAGGAAGAGGAGGGCGAGCAGGATCACGAAGGCGACCGCGTCCTTGTAGCCGGAGGAGAGAAGACCCGCCCCGAGGGATTCGAGGATCCCGAGGATCACCCCGCCGACCACCGCCCCGAACGGGTTCCCCAACCCCCCGAGGATGCAGGCGGCGAATCCCTTGAGCCCGAGCAGGATCCCGGCGTCGTAGGAGGTGAGGGTGATCGGGGCGAGGATGACGCCGCCCACCGCCCCGACCAGCGCGGAGACGGCGAAGGAGAGCGTCACCATCGACTCGACGTGGATCCCCATGAGCGAAGCCGCCTTCCGGTCGCAGGCGCACGCGAGCATCGCCTTCCCGGAGAGGGTCCGGTCGAAATAGAGTTTCATGGCAAGGAGCGTGAGGAGGGTGATCCCCCCGACCCAGAGACTCTGGGGAAGGAGGGTCGCCCCACGGATGGCGATCGGACCGCCGGAGGAAAAGGACGTCAGGGAGAAAGTGTCCTTCCCGAACAGGAGCATCGCCCCCCCCCGCAGGAGGATGGAGACGCCGATCGTGATGATGATCAGCGTGATGGGGGATCCCTTCCGCACCGGCCGGATGGTGCCGAGGTCGACGATCACCCCGATGGCGGTGACCGCCGCCACGGAAAGAAGCACGGCGACGGGGAGGGTGACCCCTCCCCACCGCAGCGCGAATACCGCCAGCATCCCGCCCAGCATCACGAACTCGCCCTGGGCGAAGTTGATGATCCCCGTGGTGTTGAAGATGACCGTGAACCCGAGGGCGGCCAGCCCGTACGTCGCGCCGACCGTCGCCCCCGAGATCACGTATTGCAGAAAAGCGGAAGCGCCGTGCATGCCTACTTCAGCATCTCCCAGTCGCCCTTCTTGACCTGCACCATGACGAACGCGTCTTCCGTCAGTCCGTTATGTTCCTTGTCGGAGAAGTTGAACTCGCCGGCCGTCCCCTGGAACTTGCGGATCTTCTCGAGCGCGTTACGGATCGCCGCCGGCTCCGCCGACTTGCCGTCCCTGATCGCCTGGACGACCAGCATGACCGCGTCCCAAGCGTGTCCGCCGAAGGTGGAGATCGGCTGCTTGTACTTCGCCTGGTACTCCTTGATGTAGCCGGAAAGGACCCCCTTCTGCGGGTGGTTCTTCGCCACCTGGTCCTCGACGATCAGGCGCCCGGCGGGGAGGAGGACCCCCTCGGCGTTCTCCGCGCCGGCCAGCTCGATGAACTTCTTCGACGCCACGCCGTGGCTGTTATAGAGCGGGATCTTGATGCCGAGCTGCACCCGGTTGCGGGCGATGACCGCCGGTCCGGGGTTCGTCCCCCAGCAGATGATCGCCTGGGCCGTCGTCCCCTTGATCTTCGTCAGCTGCGCCGTCATGTCGGTGTCCTTCGGCCCGAAGACCTCGTCGGCGACGATCGTGAAGCCCGCCCCCGGGGCAAGGAGTTTCAGCTCCTCGCGTCCCGCGCCGCCGAAGGCGTCGGACGCCGTGATGATGGCGATGTTCTTGATCCCCACCTTCTTCGCGTACTTGAAGATCGCCTTCACCGCGAGCTCGTCGCTCTGCGGTGTCTTGAAGACCCAGTACTTGACGGGGACGACGATCTTCTTCGCCGCCGCGGCCGACACGAGCGGGATCTTCGCCGCCTCCGCCTTCGGGACGATGGCGAGGGTGCTCCCGGAAGTGCTCGGTCCCACCACGGCCACGACCTTGTCCTTCTTGATCAGGCGGTCGTACGCCGTGACGGCCTTCGTGGCGTCCGTCTCGTCGTCGTACACGATGATCTCCACCTTGCGCCCGAGGAGACCGCCGGCCTTGTTGATGTCCTCCTCGAGCATCTTCGCGGTGTTCTTCTCCGGCTCGCCCAGAAACGAGGCCGGCCCTGTCACCGAGAAGATCGCACCGATCCGGATCGGCTCCGCCGCCTGGGCGACCGCGCCGAACAGCAGGGTCGCCACCAAGGCCGCGAACACGATCCCCGGAACCGTACCCTTCGTTGCCATCCGCTTTCCCCTCATTTTCCCCCTCCTCCTGTTTTTTATCTTTTACCGCCCTTTCGACACCCGCATTGCGCTCCCATCATAACAGGGGGACCCGTTCCCTCCAAGAAAAACGGGGGATGAAAATCGTCCCGCTCTTTCGTGGATCCCCTTGCGAAGCTCGACGGCCCGTAGACCTGCAACTGGCAAATGGAGTATTGCGTAAAAAGGTACCGCAATGCCTATTATCTGTCAATAAAATATTGATACGGCGTTTTATGAATGATACCGGTGAGATAAGGCGATAATTTGCGACGACCTTCTCGACTCTCCGTTCGCATTCCTGCACAAACAATGGTATGTTCCCTCGTATGCCGCATACGACCGGAATAAAACAGTCATTCCATTACGGATGGGTGATCGTCTTCGCGGGGATGCTCTGCATCCTCGCGTGCCTCGGTTTCGGCCGCTTCGCCCTCGGGATGCTGCTCCCCTCGATGGCCGCGACGCTTCACCTGTCGTACTCCCAGATGGGGTTCATCAGCACGGCCAATTTCCTCGGGTACCTCGCCTCGGTTCTCGTAAGCGCCCACTGGGCGGGCCGGATCGGCTCGCGCAGGCTCATCTTCCTCGCGCTGCTGACGGTCGCCGTCTCCATGGCCCTGGTGAGCAGGGCGACCGGCTTCCTGTCGGTCCTCCTCCTCTACATGATCACCGGCATCGGGAGCGGCGCCACCAACGTCCCGGTGATGGGCCTGGTCGCCGCCTGGTTTTCGAGCCGCAAGCGGGGGCGCGCCGCCGGCTTCATCGTGATCGGAAGCGGGTTCGCCATCATGATTGCCGGTCGCCTGATCCCGTTTCTGAACCGGTGGATCGGCCCCGAGGGGTGGCGGACCAGTTGGCTAATCCTCGCCGGCCTCGTGATGCTGATCGCCTTCGCCGCCGTCGCCCTGCTCCGGGACGGCCCCGAGGACAAGGGCCTTGCCCCCGTCGGCGCCGACGAAACCGCGGCCCCCGTCGACCCCGGCCCGGAGGTGGCCGAGGTGAACATCTACCGGAAGGGGGTCATCTACTATCTCGGCGCGATCTATTTCCTGTTCGGCTACACCTACGTGATCTACGCCACCTTCATCGTCACGACCCTGGTCCGGGAGAGGGGGTTCTCGGAGAGCCTGGCGGGCAATTTCTGGATGTGGGTCGGGTTCCTGAGCCTGTTCTCGGGGCCCGTCTTCGGAACGCTGTCGGACCGGATCGGCCGAAACGCGGGGCTGATGATCGTCTTTTCCCTGCAGGCGGTCTCCTACCTTCTCATCGCCACGAGACTGCCCGGCATGTTCCTTTACCTGTCGATCGGTTTTTACGGCCTGGTGGCGTGGAGCATCCCCTCGATCATGGCGGCGGCCATCAGCGATTACGTCGGGCCGAAAAAGGCCGCGGCCGCCATCGGCTTCGTCACGTTCATCTTCGGGCTAGGGCAGATCTCGGGTCCCGCCGTCGCCGGGGTGCTGGCGGAAAGGACCGGGTCCTTTTCCAGCTCCTTCTACATGGCCGCCGCGTTCGCCGGCGTCGCGGTCGTGCTGAGCGGGTTCCTGCGGAAGCCGCGGACGGCCTGACGGAGTTAAATCATCAGGTGCATCCGCTGGATCTCTTCGTTGTTCTCGAGCTCCTTCGCCGTCCCCTGGTACCGGATCCTGCCGTTGTCGATGATGTAGGCGCGGTCGATGAGCTTAAGCGACGATTTCAGGTTCTGCTCCGAGAGGAGGATGCTGATCCCCGCCTCCTTCAGCCGCAGGATCTGCTCCTCGAGCGACCGGACGATCAGCGGCGCGAGGCCTTCCGTCGGCTCGTCGAGCAGGAGCAGCTTCGGGCCGCTCATGAGCGCCCGCCCCACCGCGAGCATCGCTTTTTCGCCGCCGCTGAGAACCCCCCCCCGCCGGCCGGCGATCCCCCGGAGCGCCGGGAACAGGTCGTACACCCTCTCCCGGTCCCATTCGCGGGTTCTCCGATAGACGATGCCGAGGTTGTCGTCGACGGTGAGGTCGGAAAAGATCCGCCGGTCGTCGGGCACGTAGCAGATGCCGCGGCGGACCAGCTGAAACGGCTTTCGACCCGTCACATCCTCCCCTTCGAAGAGGATGGTCCCCTTTTTCGGCCGGAGCATGCCGCCGACGCTCTTCATCGTCGTCGTCTTCCCCGCGCCGTTGCGTCCGAGCAGGCCGACGATCTCTCCCTGCCGCAGCGACAGGGAGACGTCGAACAGGATGTGGCTCTGGCCGTAATAGGTATCGATCCCCCGGACGTCTAACATTCGCCGCTCTCTCCGAGGTAGGCGCTCTGGACCTCGCTGTTGCGCCGCACCTCCTCGCCGCTCCCCTGCACCACGGTCGCGCCCCGCACCATCACCATGATCCGGTTCGCGATCTCGAACACGAGCGCGATGTCGTGCTCGCAGAACAGGATCGTCAACCCGGACTCCTCGGAAAGCTTCCGGATCAGGCGGATGCACCGTTCCGTCTCCTCCGGCGCCATCCCGGCCGTCGGCTCGTCGAGGATGAGCAGTTCGGGGTTTCCGCTCAGCGCGACGGCGATCTCGAGGACCTTCTTGTCCCCGTGGGAGAGCAGGTCGCTTCCGACATCCCTTTGGTCGAACAGGCCCACGCTCTGGAGGATCCGGTGGACTTCCTCTTCCGCCATCCCCTTCACCGGCGAAAAGATCCGGAACGTCTTCCGTTCCCGCGACAGGACCGCGATCTGGACGTTCTCGAAGACCGAGAGCCGCGGAAAGATGTTCACCACCTGGAAGGAGCGGGTGATCCCCCTCCGGCAGATGACGTGGGGGGAAAGTCCGCCGATCTCCTTTCCCTTGAACAGGATCCGCCCCGAATCGGGGGAAAGGTGCCCCGTGAGGAGGTGGAACAGCGTCGTCTTTCCCGCGCCGTTCGGCCCGATGACCGCGACGATCTCCCCCGCGCTCACGTGAAGGTTCACCCCGTCGACCGCCTTGAAGCCGCCGAACGACTTGACCACCGATTCCACTTTAAGCACCGGGGTCCTCCTTCGGAAGGGACCGCCGGACGAACACTCCGAGCACCCCGTCGGGCAGGAAGATGATCACGAGCGTGAGGATCGTGCCGAGGATGAGGCCCCAGTACTGGGTGTGGACGCTCGCGAAGACCCGGAGGAGTACGATGACGGAGGCGCCGACGAACGGCCCGAAGAACGTGTACATCCCCCCCAGCAGGCACATGATCAGCACCTCGAGCGAGAACGTCCAGAACATCATGTCCGGAAAGACCGAGTTTTCGACGACGACGAACAGCGAACCGGCCACACCGCCGAAAAACCCGGCGATCACGAGGGCGGTCAGTTGGTGCAATTTCACGTCGACGCCGATCGCGGCCGCCCGGACAGGATTATCCCGGATCCCCTGGATCACCTTGCCGAAGGGGGACCGGACGATCCGGTACATCGCGAAAACGCAGAGCACTGTCACGGTCAGGGTGAAGTAGTAGGAGCCTTTCGGAGAGGCGATCGCGTCGGGAATCGGAATGCCGTGGATCCCGTCGTCGCCGCCGGTGAAGGAGTACCAGCGGTAGACGACGGCCCAGACGAGGGATCCGAGGGAGATCTGGAGCATCCCGAAGTAGAGCTTCGAAAGGCGGATGCAGATCAGGCCCATCACCAGGCTCAAGGCCGCGGCGGCGAGCGGGCCGACGAGGAACGCGACCGGGGCGGGCATCCCGCTCCGCGTCAGCATCAAGGCCGTCCCATAGGCGCCGACCCCGTAGAACACGGCGTGACCAAACTGGTAGAGGCCGGTGTAGCCGATGGCGAGGTTAAGGCTCGTGGCGAGCAGGGCGGTGAGCAGGACGATCGCCGCGACATAGGTGTGGAACCGCGGGAGGACCTGCGGCAGCGCCAGGAGCGCGGCCAGCAGGAGGAGCAGGAGGAGCGGCGCGGCCGATCGCCTCATCGACGCACCGTCACCACGTCGAACTCAGGAGCCCTCTCGGCCGGACGACGAGAACGGCGACGACGGCGAGATAGGGAAAAGCGATCCCGAACTGGGGCCAGACGAGGATCCCGAGGGACTGCGTGAGCCCGAAGATGAGCGAACCGAGGAGCGCTCCCCACATGTTCCCGAGACCGCCGATGATGACGATGAGGAACGTCTCGATGATCAGCGAATGATCCATGCCGAGCGAGATGTTGACCATCGGGGCGATGAGCGCACCACCCAGTCCGGCGAGAAAGCTGCCGAGCACGAAGGTGAACGCGAAGATCCATCCCACGTTGATCCCGACGGCGCCCACCATCTCGCCGTCGACCGCCGCCGCGCGGGCGATCTTCCCCAGCTTCGTCTTGTTGATGACGAGCCAGAGGAAGACCGCGATGCACGGCCCGATGAGGAGAAGGAACAGGTTGTACCACGGGAGCGGCAGCCCGAAGATCTCCGCGGATCCCTGGAAGAAAACCGGCACCGTGATGGAACGGTATTCCGGCCCCCAGACGATTTTCACCAGGTCGCCGAGGATGAGCGCGAAGGAGAAGGTGAGGAGCAGGAGCATCAGGTGCTCCCGTTCATAGAGGTAGGAGAAGAACCCCCGTTCCAGGACGAATCCGACCACCGCGACGATCAGCGGCGCGACGATCATCGCCGCGAGGAAGGCGAACAGGCCGCCCCCGAGGAACTGGATCACCGTCCAGGCCGCGAAGGCGCCGATCATGTACAGCGAGCCGTGCGCCACGTTCGGGATCCGGAGCACGCCGAGAATGAGGCTCATGCCGGACGACACGATGAACAGGATCGTCGTCCGGCTGAGCCCCACGAGGATCTGGGACAGCGTCCCGGTGGAAAAAAGGTTCGCCGCGAAATCCATCGAGTGGAGCGGCTACTTCGCTCGGGCCTTGGCGATCTCCGCGCAGGAAGGCATGTATTCCTTCCCGGGGATCGAGACGACGTCGCTTGCGATCAGGAAGTCGTACTGCGCCGACTTCTTCGTTACCCCGAAGAACATCGGCAGCGTCACCTGGTGGTCGCACGCCCGCATCTCCATCTTGCCGACGGGGCTGCCCAGCGTCATCCCCTCCATGGCGTCGATGAACTTCTCCCGGTCGACCTTCCCGGCCTTCTCGAACGATTTCGCGATGAACTGCGCGGTCATGTAGCCGTACAGGGCGCCGCTCTTCGGGTACCGGTTGTACGCTTTCCGGAACTCGTCGACGAACGCCTTGTTCTCTTTCGTCGCGGGGTTGTAGAAGAGGTAGTTCGCCGTTCCGTACACCCCTTCCGGCGCGTTCTGCCCCTGGGGCATCAGCGTCGAGAGCTCGATCGCCGTGTGCTGGTAGAAGGGGACCTTCTTGTTGAACCCGGTGGATTGCGCCGCCTTCTGGAAATTGACCATCCCGCCGCCGCCGGTCGCGACGATCACGAAGTCGGGCTTCGCCGCGAGGATCTGGGTGATGTAGGGGGTGAAGTCGGTCTCGCCCACCTTCCACCACGACTGGCCGAGCAGCTGCACCTTCGGGTTCAACGTCTTCAGGTGGTTGAAGACGCCGTTCGCGATCGCGTGGCCGTATTCGTAGTCGTCGCCGGCGATCCAGTACTTCACGAACTTCTTCTTCGCGAGCACCTTCGCCGTCGCACGCCCGGCCATCTCCGTGTTCTCGTTCATCCCGAACACGTACCGGTGCCCGTTCTCGCCGGTGATCTTGTCGCTCTTCGAGAACGTCACGAGGAAGGGGATCTTCTCCTTCTTGCACAGATCGGACACCGCGAGGGCCGTCGCGCTGTTGATCGTCCCGACCAGCAGGTCGACGTTCTCCTTGAGGATGAGTTCCTTCGCCATGGTCAGCCCGATGTCCGGTTTGAACTTGTCGTCGCGGGTCACCCAGGTGATCTTCTTGCCGAGCACGCCACCCTTCGCGTTGATCTTCTCCGCGGCCATCTTGAACCCGTCGAGCACGTCGTTGGTGAAGGTCGTCGCCGGACCGGAGTACGTGTCCACGAACCCGACCTTGATGGTGTCACCGGCAACGCCCGATCCCGCCATGCAGAACGTCGACAGGGCCACCGCCAGAAATAAGACAACCTTTCTCATCGCCTGCCCCCCTTTGTGAAATTGGACATTGTGTAAGATATTGTGGTATTAAGGTACCATATGGCAATGAAAGATCCAATCCTCATTCGGAACGCCGTGCCCACGGACCTCGACGCCATCATCGAGATCGACGACGTCGGCCCCAAGGAAGAGAAGCCGGCCTACTGGCGCGGGATCTTCGCACATTACGGGAGCGGCGAGAAGAAGGACCGGATCTTCCTGGTCGCCGAAGCCGGGGGCGAAATCGTCGGGTTCATCGCCGGGGAAGTCCGTGCATGGGAGTTCGGTTCGGCCCCGTGCGGCTGGGTCTTCGCGCTGGCCGTCTCCCCGAAGATGCGCGGGGCGGGGATCGCGAAGCGGATGTTCGAAGAGATCTGCCGGCGCCTGAAAGGGGCCGGGGTCACGACGGTGCGGACGATGGTGGACCGGAACAACAGGGTGACATTGTCGTTTTTCCGGAGCCAGGGGCTGCGCTCGGGCCGGTACATCGAACTGGAACGGGAGATCGATTGAAGCTGAACAAGGGATCCCTGTTCGCACTCTTCGCTGTGCTCGAACTCGCGGGCAACGCCGACCGGCAGCTCTCGACCACCGACATCGCCGGGAAGTACGGGATCTCCACGCACCACCTCGCCAAGGTGATGCGCAACCTGGTGCACTCGGGGCTGGTTCAGGCGGTGCGCGGCGTCGGCGGCGGGTACCGGTTCGCGGGGAACGTCAGCCGGACTACGCTGCTGGATGTGATCCAACTGTTTGAGAAGCTCGAATCCGAGCTCGACATGCCGAACCACGGGAACCCGGCGGGCGAACCGATCGTCGCGGAGCTTCGCAGCATCACCGAAGAGATCGACGACCTCACGAAAGCGATCCTCGACACGATCACGCTGGAAACGGCGCTGAAAAGCACCCTCCTGCGCAAGGAAGCCGCCGCGGCCGGGATCGGAAAATCGTAACCCGTTAGAGACGCAGCAGCTTGGCGGCGTTGCCGCCGAGGATCCGTTCCACCCCTTCCGCCGACAACGGCAATTTCCCGATCGCTTCCATGTTGCGCCGGATCCGCGGCATCCCCGGCCAGTCGCTGCCGAAGATCACCTTCTCCGTGAGCCGGTCCAGTTCCGGGAAATACGTCATCAGCTTCGACGGGGGCAGGCCGGAGATTTCCATGTAGACGTTCGCGTGCAGCTTCGCGAGGAAGAAGGCCCGGTCGTACCAGAACCCCCGGCCGGCGTG
>CAAGKR010358682.1_pt1 | contig 12370 bp, 14 predicted proteins | sample 2556971 | NCBI WGS metagenome assembly CAAGKR01 (sample SAMEA5207829, study PRJEB30636) | soil metagenome | biome: forest; feature: boreal; material: soil | place: USA | collected 2011-09 | depth 1 m | reverse complement strand
TGGCCGATGACGGCGACTGGCGAGTCCAGCCCCGTGTCCCGGATCAGCTCAACGTCCAGGCGCTGCTCTGGCGCGACCTGTTGCTCGGCCAGCGCGACCCCGAGAGCTTGATCACCGGCAGCTGGAACCTCGGGAAAGCCCGCAGCGGCTGGCGGGTCTTCCGGGGTTTCTGGCCGCAGGTGCTGACCGCCGCCATCGGCATCGTGCTCTTGAGCGGGGCCGCGTGGATCCTCGCTGACCCCAAGAGCGCCGCCCGCCATGGACTTGGCGCCGTCCTCGGCGTGCTGGGTTTCTTCGGCATCACCGGGGCGAGTCTGCATGCGCGCGCGAAGAACACGGCGCAGCAACTGCTCGCAAAGGTGAGGCTGACCTACGAACTCGATCTGATTGCCGACGCGGCCACCCTGCGCCCCGCGAAGGTGCTCGTTGAGCGGCACGGGGCCCATCGGCGCGCCCCACCGCTGCTGCGCCGCCGCGACGTCACGTCCGACGCCCCGTCATCGACCGCGACAACGACTCAACCAGCGAGCGTCCGGGATTCCCAAGCAGACGTCCAAGTTCACCGAGGAGGGAGACATGGCAACGACGACCAAGACTCGCCGGCGGCCCGTAACGTCCGGGAGGTCGAAGGCCAAGCAGCCACAAGCTAACGGCCAGCAAGTAGCGGCTAACGGAGCGGCGCAAGCAGGCACGCACACCGAAAGCGAAGACCATGGGTGGACGATCGCGATCCCCGACCATGTCGGCCGGACCGATTCGCCCGAGTACGTCAAGTCTCGCGCGAAGATGAACGAGATCGCGGCGGATATCGCGGGGAAACCCGAGGGACTCTTCTTTGGCTCCGGTCCCTGGCAGGACCACCACGGCGGTGCCCTGCTGCTCAAGGACGACCAGGGCTGGTTCATGGTCAAGAACCTGGTCGGCATGGAGTGGAGCTCGCAGTTCTGCGCCGATCCCGCAAAAGTCGATAAGTTGCGGCAGAACGCGAAGCGTATCTACGACAAGTTTCCCGACGCCGTCGCGGACCTGGGCATCCGAGACCTGCTCGACCATGTGATCACGACGCCGGCCGACGTCGAGAACTGGACGGATTCGATCTGCAACGCCAGCGTGCCGCTGCCGGCCGGTTTGCACACGGGTATCCTGCCCCAGGGCGGCGGGGTCCATCATTACCCGGCCCCGATCGTGGAGATCGCCCTCTTTAAGAAGGATGATTTCAAGCTCTGGGTGCTCGACCCGCAAGGGCAGCCGGCCGCCGTGACGCCCACGGGTCACCCTGGCTCAGGTGACGGTCGCGTCCAGGTTGCCTACTCGACTCCCGGCACGGCACTGGACCACGAGCACGTGCAGGCGAGCCTGCGAGGCGAACCCCTGGTGCTGCCGTCCAACCACGCGATGGCGCGACAGGCGTTTCACAAGCAGTACGAGAAGGCGGCTAACGCGGCCAAGCAGCAGCCCGGCGCCGGCCAGGCGAGAGTCCAAGTGCCAACCGCAGCCGTAACAGAAGACGTGACCCCGCAGACGGTGGCGGTCAAGTAAAGGAGGTTTCAATGAGTACGACCACTCAGGCCCATTCGCCGTCCGCATTCCCGGTGAGGAAGGTCGCCGCCGGCGGCGTCGCTGGTGCTCTTACGACCATCATCGTCTGGATCCTCTCGGTGGCGTTCAAGATCGACATGCCGCCCGAGATCGCCGCGGCGATCACCGTTGTTCTCTCCTTTGCGGCCGGCTACTTCATTCCTCCGGCAGCAAACGACGTCGTCGTGACTCCAGTGGCGGCTGATCGTGTTCCGACGGGCGCACCCCACTAACTCCGCGCCTCCTCCGATGTCTGCGCCCCTGACAGAGCAGGGGCGCAGCTCACTTAAAAGCCCTGCGTCGTAGCGACTCAAGGAGTTCCATATGACTACCAGCTACGGAGAACCGGCCTTAAGCGGGAAGGGCGGCGCTTCCACGTGGGGCACGTTAAGCGGAGTCGCTGGCGCCATTGCGGCAGTTCTTACCGTGGTTTTCCTCGTTTTTCCGGCCATGAAGCCACAACCACCGCCGACTCAGCTTGGCGGTCAGATCACAAACATTCAGTTCAGTGGGTCCGACCCGTCAACCAGTGTTGCCTTGTTTACCGTCAATGTGAAACTGGATGGGTTTAATGGCAAGGCTTGCCTACTGACCGTCTCTGTGCAGAACGAAACCAGCTGGATATATCAAGATGCGCAGCTTGGCACCTACACGCCCCAAGCCAATGAAGACTCGGCAGGAGCGCAGTGGCGCGTGCAAGTCCCGCAAACCGCTGGCAACTACCGGGCAACATTCACACTGAGAGATCCGAATGGCACGCAGTTAGACCAAAAACAGAGCGATATTCTGACGGTGAATTAGCGGCATATGAAGAACACGGTCGGGAGCGCAACCACCAAGCGGACCGCGTCCGTGTCGGAAGGGCCCGATGGCGCGTTCGGCTCCGTTGCGCCGCCTCGCTTCTCACGGCTCAGTCGCGGCTTCGCCCGTTTCGCCGGGTGGGTCGACGGGACGATTGGCTGGCAGCGGCTTCCCGGCATCGTGGGCGCGCTGATCCTGGCAGGGATCCGGACCACGCTTCGCCGCACGAACCTCTACGACAGCTGGAAGCTCCCGATTGTCGGGGTGAAGCCGCCGGCCGCGATGGACGAACGCTACCGGAAGACCCGAACCAGCGACGGGACCTTCAACGATCTCGACATGCCCTTGATGGGGAGCGCGAACACGCGCTTCGGGCGAAACGTCCCGCTGGAAGACACGGTTCTCGAGGACGAGCGCGCACTGATGAGCCCGAATCCCCGGACCGTCAGCGTGGAATTGATGACGCGCGAGCAGTTCATCCCCGCGACCACCCTCAACCTGCATGCGGCGGCGTGGCTCCAGTTCATGGTGCACGACTGGTTGAGCCATGGGCAGAACGACAAGGAAAACCCGTGGGCAGTACCGATGGAGAAAGGCGATCCGTGGCCGCAGCGTCAGATGCAGATCCTTCGCACGCGGCGCGATCCCAGCCGGCCAGCCGATGACGGCGGTCCGCCGTCATTCATCAACATCGCGACCCACTGGTGGGACGCCTCCCAACTCTATGGGAGCGATGACTCGACGCAGGCGCAGGTCCGCGCCCGAAGGGAGGGCAAGCTCAGGGTCGGAGCCGATCGCCTGCTCCCGCTCGACCCGGCCACCGGGATCGAAGTCACCGGCGTCTCCGGCAACTGGTGGGTGGGGCTGGAGCTGATGCACACGCTCTTCACGCTCGAGCACAACGCGATCTGTGACCGCCTTCGCGTCGATTACCCGAAATGGACGGACCAGGAGCTTTTCGACCGGGCGCGGCTGATCAACGCGGCGCTACTGGCCAAGATCCATACGGTCGAATGGACGCCCGCGATCCTGGGTCATCCGGCCCTGCAGATCGGGATGCGCGCCAACTGGTGGGGTCTTGCCACGGAACGGATCCATCGTTTGGTCGGGCGGCTCAGCAAAAGCGAGCTCATCAGTGGGATTCCCGGATCGGATCCTGATCAGTTCGGGGTGCCCTATTCCATCACCGAGGAGTTTGTCGCCGTCTATCGCATGCATCCGCTGATCCCCGACGAGTTCGTCTTCCGCTCGGTTACCGACAACGCGGTGATGGAGACGCGCAGCTTTCCTGAGATCGCCTTCGGCGGCGCCCGCCCCGTCCTCGAAAAAGTGTCGATGGAGAATGCCCTCTATACATTCGGCACCTCCCATCCGGGCGCGATCACGCTCCACAACTTCCCGAAGGCCATGCAGCAACTGGTCGAGCCCGACGGCACGCTCAACGACATCGCCGCCACTGACATCCTTCGCATCCGCGAGCGCGGGGTACCTCGATACAACCAGTTCCGCCAGCTGCTGCACAAACCGCCGGTCAGGACCTTTGACGAGCTGTGCTCCAACCCGGCCTGGGCCGAACAGATTCGGCGCGTCTACGGCGGCGACATCGATCGGGTGGACCTGATGGTTGGCCTCTTTGCGGAGACCCCTCCGCCCGGCTTCGGCTTCAGCGACACCGCGTTCCGGATCTTCATCCTGATGGCGTCTCGCCGGCTGAACAGCGACCGCTTCTTCACGACCGACTACACGCCGCAGGTCTACACCCCTACGGGCATGAAATGGATCGAAGATAACGGCTTCGCCTCGGTCTTGCTCCGCCATTTCCCAAAGCTTGAATACTCCCTCCAAGGAGTCAAGAACCCCTTCGCCCCCTGGTCCGCGGTTCAGGCGCCCGTGTAGGCGAAGGCGGCCCAGTACCGCGGATGCTCGTAATCTCGCGTCTCCGGTGGCTCAAAAGCCAGCTCGGTCCATAACGATGTCGCTGGCGTGACAAGCGACAGCGCCATCGCCCCACCGGTAAAGCGCTCTAGATAGGCGACGAGATCGCCGTTGGAGCTGTCGCGCAGCCAGCGCATCGCGTGGCGGAGCGCCTCGCGGGGTGCGAGCTTTTCTTTCAACCACAGCTCGTAGAAGCGGAACATCAGCAGGGCGGTACTCCGGTCGGTGACCCTCCACATCGATGCCACCACGCCGGCGGTCCCGGCCTGCAGCAATCCAGTCGGGAGACTCAGCACTTCATCGGGCAGCTTGGCCCCGACCACCGCGGTCTCACACGCCGAGAGAACCGAGATGCGGGTTCCAGGGGTTTCGGAGGCCAGCAGGTCTCGCAGGCTGAGGCTCTGGTCGTCCGCCAGCAAGAGTCCGCTTTCCAGTGGCTGCAGGACATCAGCTCTGGCATGACACTCGAAATGCTGGACGGAATAATGAGGCAGCTCCGAGCGAACCCCATCGAGCGTCGCCTTGGGGCCGGCCAGCTCGAGGCGCTTCTCGAAATAGGCTGCCGCAGCCGCCGCCACGTTCGACGCGTTGGGTAGTGGGGGAGCATCAACAGGCGAAGGCTCCGCGACCATGAGCAGCGAGTCGGGCATGGTTCGTAAGGCGGCGCCTCGCGCCGCCCTTATCGCCAGGGCATTCGGTGCGTACGTGATCAGTGGCAGACGCCCGGCAGCACGTCGTCGGTGAGGAATCTCACCATCTCGTCGCTCCCTGGTCTCGATGAGATAGGTCTGCTGCTTGTCGACGCGAAGGTCTAGCTGGCGTGGATGACTGAGCACGCCGGTTCGATATTGGCGTCGGGCTCCTCAGCGCTAGGTAGCCTGGCCGTACGCCATTTCCCGCCCCGGGAGGTCATCGCGACGCCCTGAAGGCCTGGATAAGGCGAGTGGCTACCTCGTGCGCGAGATCCTTGGCCGCGACCTCGAGCTGGTCTTGTCGCACGGCGGCTTCTGGGGCCAACCGGATGGAACCGCCGGTGGCGAACTGGGAGATCGTCGCGTGGGTCCGCTTTCCCAGATCGCTGGGGTCGCCTTCGGCGGCCATCGCCACTGGATCGAGACCCGCGGTTACAGCGACCGACGAGCCGGGGCTAAGGACGGCCGCTCCCGTCCGGATCAGCGTGGCCAGGTGTTCGGTCAGGGAGGCCGCCGATAGAAGCGAACCCATGCTGTCTCGTGGGAGCTCACACCAGAGGCTCACCGCCCCAGAGCGGGCAAGACGGATACCGGAACCGGCCGAGCCGCGACCCTGGACAGCCGCCCAGACGGTTTCGATGTCGGCACCGCTGCTTACAGCGGACTCATCGCCGAAGAGCGAAGTTTTGCGGCCGACCGAGATCAGTTGTGAGCGGCCTTCCTCGAGTCTGGCGGCAGGGAGCCGTGATGCGCCTATAGGAATCAGGTGCACCTCGAGTGTCGTCGAGTATGTGCCGCGCCCTGGAAGAGATCGTCCAGTCTCGGCCAGCCACGGAACGGTTACCGGCTGATCCAGCTGCTCGATATTGACGTGGGATGGCGACTGCCCCAGTCCACGGAGCGCCCCGGCGACCTTGGTCAGCAGATCGGTCGGCGATGTGAACGAGTCTCGAAAACGACCCGACTGGTAGTTGCCCACGCGCCTGGCGAAAGCCGCTTGGTCCGGCTCCATCGTGACCCCTGCCTTAAGCATGACGATGACCGGTATGCCCTTGCGGACGGCCGCGTTGAACTCCTCCTCCGTCGGGGCGATGCCCGTGTCCGGCATCCGATCGCCGTGCAGCAGAAGGTAGATGTCGGCTGCGGCCACCCCCTCCATACACGCCTGTCGGGGAGGGACTGGGAGCGCGGTGAAGTCCTCGAACCGCTTGGGCTCGTAGCCAAGAGCGCTGATGAGGCCGGGCAAGGCGTCACGTTCGGCCTCGAGCCCAAGCCGAACTGACGATAAGAAGACGACCATCGGTCAGCTTTGTATCACAGCCAGCTCGGTCGGTTCAGGTCGAGGTAGCCCGAAAGCCAGGATCACAACGCCTCGCCCGAACCTGTATTTCTACCGATGGGGGGCGCTGGATTGAATCGGGGAGCGCTGCTTCGTGAATCGGCTATCTGTCAAGCGGATCGATCGGCTCCGAAAGAGCCCTAAGGATCCGACGGGTCAAGCCGTCGCCGTCAGCCGGTAGGTTATGTGAATACGATTCTCAGGCTTGGTACTTGCGCGGGAGACCCCAGTCGCACCCGCGACAACCTTAAGCAGCATGATCGAGAATCCGCTTCCCTTTCCAGGTTGCGTCCTTCACGAGTTCGAGACTCGTCTCCCGCTCTCTAGACTACTGAGAATGGCTGCTAGGACCAGGTGGCCCGAGCGGTAGACCGATGACTTATGGCTCGACCCTCAGTCTTAGAGGGTAAACCACTACGGAGGATAGCGCATGACCACGCCCGCGACGGTGAAGACGGAGACTTTGAAAGTGCCGGGCTCGAACATCTATTACGAGGTGCGCGGATCAGGTCCGGTGCTCCTCATGATGCCGGGCGGACCGGCTGATGCTGGGGCCTTTCGGCGGATCGCCGGATACCTTGAGTCCGATTACACGGTTGTGACCTATGATCCGCGCGGGCTATCGCACAGCACGCTCGATGCTCCAGTTAATGATGAGCGGATCGTTCAGATCTTTGCCGATGATGCCCACCGGCTGTTATCAGCAACCAGTAAAGAGCCGGCCTTCGTGTTTGCCAGCAGCGGGGGTGCCACCATCGCGCTCGAGCTGGCCGCGCGCCATCCGGAGCAGGTTCGTACCCTGGTGGCACACGAGCCGCCATCCGCGATCCTCCTGCCGGACGCGGCGCGCGTGCGGGCGGGGTCGGCCGACATCGTGGAAACCTACCGCTCGGCCGGCATCGGGCCGACCATGCAGAAGTTCATGGCTCAGACCCGCATCCGCCAGGCCCCGCCCCCGCCACCGTCGGGCGAGCCCACTCCCGAGATGCGGGAGGCGATGGCCCAGATGCAGCGGAACATGGATTTCTGGTTTCGCCACTACTTCCAAGCGATCGGCGACTATGAACCCGATTTCGACGCGTTGAAGTCCGGTTCCTCGCGGATCGTCCCCGGGGTCGGCAAGGAGTCGCATGGGGAGCTGGCGAACGAAGGCGGGCTCGGGTTGGCAAAGCGGCTTGGCACGGAAGCTGTCGTGTTTCCCGGCGCGCACGGCGGCTTCGACACCAACGCGCCCGAATTCGCGTCCAAGCTCCGCGAAGTCTTGGCGAGCTAACGTCATATAAGGAGAGGAACCATGCTCAAGGCAAAGGCGGCGTTCAGCGGTTTTTCGGTGGATGACCTGGCGAAGGCAAAGGCGTTCTACACAGAGACTCTGGGCTTAAAGGTCGATCCCGATGGGGTAGGGGTGAGGCTGCATCTTCCCGGCGGTGGGACCGTCTTTGCGTACTCGAAAAGCGATCATCAACCGGCCACTTTCACCATTTTGAATTTCGTGGTTGACGACATCGATACGGCGGTCGACGAGTTGACAGGCCGAGGCGTTCAGTTCGAGCACTACGACAGCGGCCCGAAGACCGACGAGAAAGGCATCCTGCGTGGCCGGGCCGTGAATCGGGGCCCGGACATCGCATGGTTCAAGGACCCGGCCGGCAACTTCCTGTCCGTGATCCAGAATGGCAATTGAGGGAAAGCAGCATGACGGATGACATCCGCGGACTTAAAGGAAAGATCGCCACGTTCCAGCTGCTGCCGAACGCGCCGGGTGCGCCGTCCGTGACCGGGCGCGTCCTTGGGACGATCGAGGCCGCGGACGGGCTCGTGGTGACCGTTGAACCGAACGGGGCGCCGGGAAAGCGACTGACGATGTACCAGCATCACATCGTTTCGGCGACGCCCGCATAAGCCAGCCATCATCAAGCTGGTTTACTGCATCACCCGGCGCCGCGGAATGACGGTCGAGGAGTTCTCACGGTATTGGCGCGAGGTGCACGGTCCGATCGGACGACGTATTCCCGGGTTGCGGCGTCTCGTCCAAAGCCACCCAATGCCGCAACCCGCCGACATGGGCCCTCCGGATTTCGACGGAATGGCCGAGCTCTGGTTCGATGACTTATCCGCCCTCGAGGCTGCGCGGCGATCGCCTGAGTGGCGGGCGTCGACCGAGGACGAGGCGAATTTCATCGACAAGAGTCGGACCGCGGTCTTCGTCACCGAAGAGCGGGAGATCTCCCGCTGACGTGGACCTGTCGCGGAACTGACGCGTTATTGGCGTAACCCAGAGCGTTCCAGACGGGTTGCAGCGGCTGTTGGGCCCCGTTGGAATCGGTGGCCCGAGCCAGCAGGGTCGCCGGTCCCGGTTGCGTTGGCGACCACGCCGCCTCCCACTGACACCAGGTATAGGGCTGGGACGCCCCGAGCAACATCGCGTTGCGCCACGTGCTGCCGCCATCGTCGCTGAGATCCACCATGGTCACGCGACCGGCGCCTGTCCAGGCGACGCCCCGCACCAGTTGTGGGGCCGCTGGGACGGTCGCACCGGCGGCGGGATCGAGGATCAACGAGCGAATCTGCATCGTCCGCACCGGGCGATCGCCGATCACATACCGTTCGACCTGGAAGTGGCCCCGAAACGGGGTGCGACTGACCTCGATCTTGGCCAGCCACTTGACCGCCGCCATGCCGTACCAGCCCGCGACCAGCAGGCGCAACGGCGCCCCGTGTTCGGGGGTGAGTGGCTCGTCATTCATGGTGTCGACGAGCAGCACGTCGTCACCCAACGCGATTTCGATCGGTAAGGATCGAACGAATCCGTCCGCGCCGCTAAAGACGACCTCGACGGCCTCAGCGGCAACCTCGGCCTGGCCGAGGAAGGCCGAGAGCTGAACGCCCTCCCACGCAGCGGTGCTGACCGCGCCGAGGCGCCAGGGTTCCCCGGGCACCGGCGGGTTCATGAAGGCGCGGCCGTTGCCGGCGCACTCAAGCGTCGCCGTCAGCCGGCGTCGAGGCAGTCGGCGGAGATCCTCGGCTGCAAGGCTGAGCGGCCGTTTGACCGTGCCGCCGACCGTCAGTTGGGTCGCTGACGGCGGAATCGGAAAGTTGTTCCGCACGTAGAAGGCGGAGAGCGGGGTCAGCCCGTCTGCCTGCAGCTCGAGGGAACTTTCGGCACACAACGGCTCCGACCGCACAAGCACGAGATCGGATGTGGACGTCATCGCTCCTACACCTACCACATTGGACGGGTCGATATCCTGATACGAAAACATGCCGAAAGAGCAGCCATTTGAGGACGCAGTGCGGCTGGTACTGCGCGACCTCCGCCGTGGGGAGGTGGTCAGCTATGGCGAGGTGGCGCGCCGCGCCGGCTACCCACGAGCGGCCCGAGCGGTCGGCAACGTCCTGGCCCGGGGCACCGGGCTTCCGTGGTGGCGGGTGGTTCGTGCCTCCGGGGAGCTGGCGGCAGGCGATGGGGAGGAGCAAGCCCGGCGGCTGCGCCGGGAAGGGGTCCGTATTCGGGACGGCGCTGTCAAGAGCCAAATGGGCTCAAGAAAGCCCGTAGCCCCGGGCCGGCCTTAACACCGGTTAACTGAACGTTGACTTAGAGGCGGACGGGCGATATCGTGTTTCGGAATCAACCCACAAGGGAGGGAATGCTTGACCAAGTCGCATCGTTTACGCGTGCTCGCTGCGTTCGGCCCCGCGCTCATCGCCGCCGGCGCCGTTGCCGCCACCGCCTCTAGCGCATTCGCCAGCACTCCGACAGTTCAGCCGGAGGGCGATCCGCTCTTTACCACCCAGGGAAGTGTCGCCCCGCAGTTCCTGGCGGGTGCGACGACGATCCCGCACTGGACGTTCCAGTACACCGATCCGACCAACGGTGTGACCTATCCGATCACCATGGTTGGGACCGATCCGCGCACGGGTGGCTCGACCACCATCCACACGGTGATCGTCCCGCTCAAGATGAACTTCGTGGCGGCCGGGCAGGACCCGTCGAGCCTCGTCAACCAGGGCTATATCGGCTTCCAGCCCCTGTTCGTGAACCATACGTTCGACGGCACCAGCAAGCTGAGCCAGACCGAGGCCTCGCCAGTCTTCGGTGACAATACCTACCCGACGGATTTAGGCGGTGACCGCGGCCAACTGAGCGATGTCTACATGCGTGCCCAGTTCAACAAGATCGCGTCCAATTACCACGTCAAGCTGGACTACGTGGTTGCCCCGACGCAGACCCTCGACGTTCCGGCGACCAAGGGTGTTGCCTATGAGCGCCCGGTCTCGGAGTGGCGCCGGACGCACGGGCTGCAGACGAACGCGGACTACACCGGGCTTGCGGAAATCAATTGGTTCTCGACCCAGCTGCAAAGCGTGATGCGTTCGCTGCAGATTTCCGCCACCACGGTGCCGATCTTCCTGACCGATAACGTTCTCCTCTATTTCCCGAACACCTCGATTGGCTACCAGAACTGCTGCGTCCTCGGCTACCACGGCGCTGCGATGCCCGTCGGCCGTGGCACCGGATCGATCAACGGCCAGGGCAACCAGTCGGTTCAGACCTTCATGTACACCGCGTACATCACGCCAGGGACCTACTCGGGATTCCTGACTGATTACACGGGAAGTCGCACCGCTCCCAAGCCGACTCGGGGTCTCTCAGACATCCACGCGCTCAGCCATGAGGTCTCCGAGTGGCTGGACGACCCGTTTACTAACAATGCTGTCCAGCGGTGGAAAGTCGCCTCCGCGCCACAGTACGGCTGCACGAGCCTGCTGGAGGTAGGCGACCCTGTGGTCGGCCTCTGGTTCGGGCTGAATGGCAACACCGACGTCAATGCCTACGGCCAGTGGCACCCTGAGGATGAGGTTTTTGCACAATGGTTCGGCCGCGGCGGTATCGAGCCGGTGCTTGGATCATCCTGGGACGGCCGCTTTACATTCGATGGGTCGCGAACAACTAGCCTAGGTTTCCCGTACACAGCGTTCCTTACGTGGGCCCACAACTGCTAGACGCGACGTTCGCTCGATCGTGAAATTAAAGAGGCCGGGCCAACGCGCCCGGCCTCTTCTCTGAAGTAAAGGAAGGAACCGCGTGCGAAGCAGAACCGGCATTATCGGTATTGTCGCGTCGGACTTGTTGGATCGCTGACGGCCGCGCAGGCCAGCACCGCGCCGACCTACGACATCACGACCCTGGCGGGCAAGGTGGCCTCGGTCAATGGGACCGCCGGTCTCCAGATCCGGTTTTCGGCGTTCATCGAGGAGCAGGCGGCGGACGCGGGCGCGACCGGGCCGTCGTCGTCTGTCATCACGCCGACCTACGTCCTCTCGAGCCCACTGGACGGCACGACGGTTCAGGCGCCGAACGTAACGGTCAACCTGGACACGTCGGCGGCGCCCCAGAACGAGACCGCCATCGCGGTCGATCCAAACCACCCGAATCGCGTGGTCGGGGCTGCCAATGACTAGGTGACCCGGACCTGGACCTGCACGATGCCCGATGGCAACCCCTGCAGCGCGCACGGTGACGGCTATTCGGGAACCTACTTCTCGAACGATGGCGGCAAAACCTGGTGCTGCGCCTCAAACCTCGACGGCAGCAGCCAGGGAACACTCATCCCGGGCGTGACGCACCTCTCCGGCGGTCCGTACGATGCGGGCGGCGACCCGGCGGTGACGTTCGACAGCCAGGGCAATACCTACTACTCAGGACTTGGCTTTAACCGGACATCGGCTCCCAACACCGTCGCCGTCAACCGCGGCACCTTCGATGGCAGCGGAGCGCTTCACTGGAGCGCACCAACCTTCATCGACCAGACGACCTCGCCGGCCGTCTTCAACGACAAGGAATGGATCGTGGCGGACGCCAACTCGGCAAGCCCCTTCCGCGATCGAGTCTATGTGACCTGATCAACCAGCAAGACATCGTCACAAACGCCGGCAAGTTCTAGTCACGATTCGGATCCAAAAGAGGTCGCGCTCGCTGCGCGGCCTCTTTCTTATTGCCGAGCCTCGCGGTTGACGTCTCCAG
>CAAGKR010222023.1_pt1 | contig 12372 bp, 11 predicted proteins | sample 2556971 | NCBI WGS metagenome assembly CAAGKR01 (sample SAMEA5207829, study PRJEB30636) | soil metagenome | biome: forest; feature: boreal; material: soil | place: USA | collected 2011-09 | depth 1 m | reverse complement strand
TATACTGATCTCAGCATCTTTCCTCAGTCCTGATTTATAATGAACTATCAACAGGAAATACGAGGAGATTTTTATGCGAACACTTATCACGAACGGTCATATCTTTACCTCGATAAACGATTTTGTAGGCGATATTCTTATCGAGGGAGAGCAGATTGCCGCGCTGGGGGCATCCGGCGCGTTTGCTTCAGTGCAGTACGACGCGGTTATTGGTGCGCGGGGGAAATATGTCTTCCCTGGCGCAATCGATGTGCATACACACATGGAATTGCCGTTGCCGACGACGGTAGCCAGCGATGACTTCGAGACGGGTACGATTGCCGCTGCCTGCGGCGGCACTACGACTATCCTTGATTTTGCCAACCAGCAGCGTGGCCATACGCTTGACGAAGCCTTGCAATCCTGGCATCGTAAAGCCTCTGGAAAAGCGGTGATTGACTACGGGTTTCATATGACGATCACCGACCTGGCAGCCGCGCCTGAAGATGCCATGGATGAGATGATTGGCGCGGGCGTGACGACCTTTAAGCTGTTGATGGCTTATCCCGGCACGTTTATGGTGGACGACGAGACGATCTATCGTGTGCTGCGGCGTTCCGCTCGCCTGGGTGGACTGGTCATGGTTCATGCTGAAAACGGGATCGCCATCGACTTTATCGTGCGCGAGGCCGTTGCAGCCGGGCATACCGCACCGCTTTACCATGCTCTGACGCGCCCTGCCATGCTCGAAGGAGAGGCCGCGCAACGCGCTATCACGCTGGCTATACTGACGGAAGCCCCGCTGTATGTCGTGCATGTCAGTTGCGCCTCTTCACTCCACGCTGTCGCAGCCGCGCGCGTGAAGGGACTGCCGGTATGGGGCGAGACCTGCCCGCAATACCTGTACCTGGATGATAGCTGCTATACAAAACCTGGATTTGAGGGGGCTAAATTCGTCTGCACGCCGCCCATGCGCAGCGATGCCGACCGCGAGTCCCTCTGGTTGGGCCTGGAGCGCCGCGAATTGCAGGTGGTATCGACAGATCACGCGCCCTTTAATTTTAAGGGTCAGAAGGAGATGGGCCTGCGCGATTTCACGAAGATACCCAACGGTCTCCCTGGCGTCGAACACCGCGTGATGCTGATGTACGACGCGGTACGTACCGGCAAACTGGATATGCATCATTTCGTTGACCTGCTTTGTACCATGCCCGCGAAGCTCTTCGGTCTCTTCCCCCGCAAAGGCACCATCGCTCCTGGCAGCGATGCTGACCTGGTGATTTTCGACCCCGAACGCGCAATGACCATCAGCGCCGCCAACCAGCACCAGCGCGTCGATTACACGCCCTACGAGGGGATGCCGGTACAGGGCGTGCCTGATACGGTGTTGCTACGAGGGAGAGTGATTGTGAAAGATGGACAATACGTGGGTGGCGAAGGTGGAGGGAAGTTTCTGGCGAGGAAGACGTTTGTGGAACCGGAGTAGGTGCTAAAGCTATTCTTTCTCTTTCGGCGGCACCAGCTTATTTTCTACGGCGAAGACGGCGGCCTCGCTGCGGCGCGATAACCCTAGCTTTTCTAGGATGTGGCTGACGTGGTTGCGGGCGGTTTTTTCGGTGACGGTGAGGGCGTCGGCTATTTGCTTATTCGTATAGCCACGCGCTATGAGGGTGAGTACTTCGCGTTCGCGCTCGGTCAGTTCCCAACCGGGCGTCTGGCTGATGCGGTCCAGGGCCTGCTGTGTGGCGTTGGCGTCGATGAGCGTCTGGCCGGAGGCGACGAGGCGAATGGAGCGCAGCAGTTCGGGGCGGCTCAGATGCTTCAAGAGATAGCCACTGGCTCCCGCCATGATGGAGGAGATGACGGCGTCTTCGTTGGTGTAGGAGGTGAGCATGAGAATACGCACATGGGGATAGCGGTTTTTTATTTCGCGGCAGGCTTCAATGCCTCCCATCTTCTCCATGCGCACATCCATGAGTACCAGTTGCGGGTCAAGCGTCGCCATTTTTGCCAGGGCTTCGGCTCCGTTGCTGGCTTCTCCCACTACCGCGAGATCGGGTTCAGGTTCGAAGGCGGTGCGCAATCCCAGGCGCATCATTTCATGATCGTCCACTATCATAATGCGAATCTTTGCCATATGGCCTCCTGATTAGATGGGAATGCGAGCTAGCACGCTGAGCCCGCCGGTTGATGTCTGTGTAACCGAGAATGTGCCACCCAGTTCTTCAGCGCGTTCGCGCATCCCGCCCATGCCATGCCCGGAATAATAGCGTTGTTGCTCACTCGCTCTTCCATCGTGCTTACTTATCGCTATAGCCGGGATGCCAGTACCGTTATCCTCAATTTCGACTTCGACAAGGTGAGGCTGGTGCTTGAGGCGCACGCGCATGTGGCTGGCGGAGGCGTGTTTATAGGCATTAGTCAGAGCTTCCTGGGTGATACGGAAGATGGCGGTGCCTACCTGGGCCTGTCGTCGCAAACGCTGCTTGTCCCCGTTGGGTGCCTCTTCGCTGCCCTCAATAATGAACTGCACCGGCAGCCCGCTGATGGATTCGAACTCGTGTAACTGGTTGGTGAGCATCTGGGTGAGTGTACTGGTGCCGCTAATGAGCGGTTTCAGGGTGAACATATAATGGCGCGTCTCCCAGAGGGCCTGTTTGGAAATCGTGACCAGCTTGTTCAACTGTTCTGCGATAAGGAGAAGCGCCTGGTCTTTATCAGCCGGGCTATCTACTATGCGTTGGATGAGCGCAGCGCACGTTTCTGTGTTCAGGCTGAGCATATAGATAAGCTGGGCGATGCCGTCGTGAATCTCGCGCGCGACCCGCCCGCGCTCGGCAGCCGCGCCCAGCTCGGCTGCCTGCTCGGTCAGGCGTATGTTCTCCACCGCGACGACCAGTTGCGCCCCCACGATGTTTAAGAAATTTTCCTGTCGCTCTCCAAACGGTTCGCCGCGAATGCTCTCAACGCCCATAACCATGTAGACCTGGCCGTCCTTGTTCTCTTTGTGGAAAGGCAGGTACAGGCGAGCAATACCTGATGGTCCCTCGTCTCCCGTGCCAGGCTGTAGATCAAAGGCATTAAGTTTTTGACCGGAGCGTGCTACCTGTATGACCCTGGTTCTTTCGGCATCCGGGGATGTTGCTTCAGCGATACCAGTATCGAGATATGTATCAATGTCTGGCCGGGCGTCTGTTTCGGAATGGCTAATCAAGGCCAGTATGAGCCGCGCAAAGTGACCGCCCTTGCGTATTGGTTCCGCGATTTGCTGCAAGAATTGTTGCAGGTCGATAGTTTCGTGCAGCAATGTTTCGCCCACACGCAGCAGGGCGCGCTGCCTGCGCACGCTGTCCTGTTCCTGGCGCTTTTTGCTGGTAAAACTATTGAGCAGGGATGACATGTAGGCGGCGAAGATGGCGATGAGAGGCGCATCGAAGATGGAGCCGAGCAGGTCCTGTATCTGGAATGTGGGATAGGCTGGCGCGAGCGGTGGATGGATGAAGAGGCCAAGAAATACGAACAAGTCATAACCAATGGCGGCTGCCAGCCCACCGCGATAGCGGAAAGCGAAAGCTGCCACGAATACCGTTGAGAAACCATAGCGGTAAAATGGCGAGCCGTTGCCAAAGGGTGGGACTTTGTAGATGGCACTGAAATACATGACGAGGCCACAAATGACCACATCCAGGCCATAAATGGCGATGTTTTTATAACGATTACTCGACCGGGCAATGGGTGGCAGGGTCTCCAGATCTTCGTCTATCGTTAAAGGTGGCAGTGTTTTCAGTCTCCAGCGAGACCTCCGTTCCTTTCTCCCTTTTAGCGCTTTGCGCATCTTCGCGCCGTTTGCGCTTTTCGTGTTTACTCCAGGCAGCAGGAGTTTGAAGACGGGCGCGTAGAGCGTGACGATGAGCGTCTGTAAAAGCGTGATGCCGAGCAATACAAACAGGAAAACAGGGTGATAGGGGTTCAGGACAATCCATGCCAACGCGAAGATCCACCACGTCCAACGCCAGATGAGAAAGAAGTACGTGGGGGTATTGCGCAGACGACGTAAGGTGGTCTGGGGTAGGGCGGTAATGCGCAATTTTGGTTTCTGGCTCATGGCTTTCGCGTCCTGGCTCCCGCCTTCTATGCTCTTCTCTTCCTGTTGCCAGTATGCCCTGTTTTGATGAGTCTGTCAATGATTGACGTGAGCGTAATTTTGGATATAATAGAGCGTACTCCCGTGAAATTACTTTAGAATGTGAGAAAGATATATGAAAAAGACGACAGCCGAAAAACAGAGCCTCAAAGGGCTTTGCTACTCTTGTAATAGCGAAGTTGATAAATCCAAAATGACCCAGCATCTGAAATACTGCAAGCAGCGAGCAGCCGCAATCGCTGCTGAAGCGAACGCGAAAGATGCAAGCACAGCCAGGAAAACGAAATTCTTCCATATTGTGGCCGAGGGACGCTATAACCCGCAATACTGGATGCACATCGAACTGCCCGTAACGGATGACCTTGAGTATCTGGATATTTTTTTCCGGGACACCTGGGTTGAATGCTGCGACCACCTGAGCGCCTTTCAAATTGGCGATATCTCCTACTCCGACGATCCAGAAGATTTCTACTTTGGAGAGGAAGGCGAGGGCGATGAGGATATCATCGAGGAAGAGAAAGATGAGGGAGACGAGGAAGGGACGAAAGCCCTTAATCTGGAAAACCTGCCATCTCAGTTAGTAGAGGCGATGACGCCTGAATTTCTGCTGAAGTTACAAGAATTTGGCAATTCAGATGACCTGGTTGTATTCCTGCGCGATGAACTCAAGTCTTTCCCGAAAGACTTGTTATTTAGAGCGCTTGGAGGCAGCGAAGAGGATCGCAGACTGGCGCTCAAGCAAATGCTCATCGCAGAGATGATCGAAATGCTGGAAGATCGCAGCCTGGGGGTGTCTTTGGAAAAAGCGCTGAAAGTCGGTCAAAAGTTCCGATACGAATACGATTTTGGTTCGACGACGGAATTGAACCTGCGAGTAACTGGGGAGCGTGAGGGCGTGCTGGTGGATGAAGAGGATGATATTCACGTGCTTGCGCGCAATATCCCGCCCGAGTATAAGTGTGTGCGTTGCGGAAAGCCTGCTACCAGGGTCGCTGCCGGGTACGATGGCTGGGGTGTGGAAGAACACGCCTACTGCGACGCTTGCTCTAAAAAGGCAAAAGAAGATGGATGGCTGCCGATTGTCAATTCCCCCAGGGTTGGCGTGTGCGCGTATACCGGAGAAGATGAGTTGGACGAAGAAGATGAATGGGAAGAAGAGGGCGAGGAAGACGAAGAGGACGAAGAAGATGAGTAAAGAAGTGAAGCAAGCCCGCATTTGATAAAAACTTTACAAAACTCTTACACATCATTCATCCGCCTCTCATAATACCTGTCTATAATTATAAATGTCACCTCACTATGCTGAAAAGTGCGCAAAATATAGTAACTATAGTCACGTATGTATTATGGGAGGTTGTTTATGTTCGAACCTGAAATAGAATATCCCTACTGGCAACCGGAACCACCTTTGCCGTATCAACCGAATAGAGGATATATTGACCCTTCACGTTATCAACAACAAGCAATGGTATCCCCGTCTGCTACAACACAGGCGGACATCGTGCGTACCGCGCGTACAATGACTGCCAGGCCTGCTGCGGCTGCCCGGCAACAGCGTCCTGAGCAAGTGAAGCCGACCGCGCCACGCATGTCTAAAGCTGAAGCACTGGAGTTCGTGGAACAATGTAAAAAATGGTTGGTAGCAGGCTCAATTGTGGCCTTTGGTGTGATATCCGGTCTTGTTGCCGGGCATGTGCTCGGGTCCTCGGGCCAGGCTGCCAATCAATCAAATAATCAGTCCGCGCCATCATTGAATTCGCCCTCGACATCGCCATCTAATAATGGAGGTTTTTTCCAGCAAGGGGGGAATAACTTTGGAAATGGTAATTCGGGGCAACAACCCCTCTCTGGTTCACGGACCTCCTGAGTTAATAGAAGAGATAATAAATGAGTATATGGCAAACTGTTACCTGGGATGTTGCGCGGGCGGGTGGCTTCACCGCTTTTGGTCTTCTGACGCTATCGGTAGCTATTGGGCTGGCTCTATCACTCCGCCTGCAGTCAGGGAACTGGCCGCGCATCATAAATAGCGAATTACATAACTTTCTCACCTTATTGGCGCTTATCTTCACGAGCGTTCATATACTGGCGGTCTGGGTCGACCCATTCACCAATTTTGGTTGGAATGAGGTATTTATCCCTTTCGCGAGTCATTATCGCTCTGTGTGGATGGCGCTTGGCATTGTCGCGTTTTACATCGGCATCGCTATTGGTATCAGCACATGGCTGAGACCTCGTATCGGTTACAAACTGTGGCGTAGTTTGCACTCCTTCACCTTGTTGCTGTTTGGGCTGGTGGTTGTGCATGGCATTGCTACTGGCAGTGATACGCAAACCTGGTGGAGTGCTGCGCTTTACGCCGGAAGCGTTTTGCTGGTTGGCACCCTGCTCTGGATGCGCCTGAGTAAACCGCTCAACGCCAAAAGTAGCGCTCACCCTGTACTTGCCCTGGCTGTTGTAGTCCTGGTTGCGCTTGGAACTGTTTGGACGCTACTTGGCCCGTTACAACCGGGATGGGCTGCCTCTAACAATGGAACCAGCTCCAGTTCTACATCTAATACACATGCTGCATCATCGCAGCAACCGCAAACAACCTTTCCTCAGACCTTCACAGGCAATCTGGTAGGCCAGTATACGCAAAATGGACCTGACGCTACTGGCAATATTACCATGCAATTTAACATGAGCATCAGCAGCGGACCGGCGGGAAGTGTTCGGGTGATGCTACAGGGACAATCCGGGGGAGGTGACGATAACCGTCTCTCAATCACCTCCTCACAGGTCGCCCTTGTATCAAGCGCCGGACAACAACTGTTTACAGGTTCGGTGAACAACATCTATGGAGATAGGCGCATGTCTATGGATGCCACGCTCACCGGGACAGGTACAAATAGCAGCAAGCAAATACAAGTGCTCATTACATTGCGGATTGCTTCAAGCGGGCAGGTAACAGGAACAATCACAGCGGGCAGCGCAATCCCCAGTGGAACAGGAAATGGCACCTCAGGATAGGTGGTACATTTATGCAAGTTTAATGGAACGTGTTTTTTACTTTTCAGGAGGCTGTTTTGCAGCCTCCTGGTTTATGATTTTCATGATATCCTACACGTATTCTACTGTACCGTTTCTTCAACTCCGTCTTGTGTACTATAATGAATGGGTGGAGAAAGGTAGTTGTGTTATAATGATATTGCTGAGAAAACGGGAGGGGTGATTCATGAATCAAGACTTTCAAGTACAGATACCGTTGGAGGAGCGTCCCCCAATAACGGTGCTGGTCATTGACGATGATAACAACACCACAGACCTGATCAGACTGGGACTCAAATATGAGGGCTTTCAAGTTGAGTCAAGCAGTACTGGATCGGATGGACTGGTAGCAGCGCAACGCTTAAATCCGGCGCTTATTATTCTGGATCTCCTTTTACCAGATCTCGATGGCCTGGAAGTGTGTAACCGCTTGCGCTCGAACCCTACCACGCTCGATATTCCTTTGCTAATGTTGACCTCGAAAGATAATGTGCGCGATCGCGTGACCGGCTTGCAGCAGGGAGCCGATGATTACCTGGCTAAACCATTTAATTTTGATGAACTGGTTGCGCGTATTCGCGCTATTCTTCGCCGCGCGAGGCATTCGCATGGCGAAAATGGTGAAGCCAACGCGCAAATACTCACCTTCGAGGACTTACAACTCAACACTGCTACCCATGAAGTCACGCGGGGAGGCCGCCAGATCGAACTGACATCCACGGAATTTAACCTGCTTTTGCTCTTCATGAACCATCCACGACAGGTCTTAGACCGGCTAACTATTCTCAACCGGGTCTGGGGCTATGATTTTATGGGTGAAACCAATATCATCGAAGTGTATGTGCGCTATCTGCGCGAGAAGATAGAGGATACGCCCAGTACCCCCCGCCTTATTCAGACGATACGCGGGTCAGGCTATATTCTCAAGGGATGAGGTATTATTTTATTTTCCGGTCAACCAGTAGCGACACCCCCTTGTGGGTGTCCCGCATGATCACAGGCCCGTTCAATGGGAAACACGGGACACCCACAAGGGGGTGTCGCTACTGGTTTATAATTCGTCCTGTGCGATGGGGAGAGTAAACCAGAAGGTCGATCCCTCCTCTTTTGTACTCTCGACCCCCACTTCACCCCGGAGTTGCTCAATGATTGCCCGGCAGATATACAGCCCAAGACCCATGCCTACTGAAAATCCGCGCTGTCGTTTGATCCCTTCCACCTGGTAAAATCTCTCCCAGATATGCTCTTGTTCAGATGGTGAGAGTCCTGGCCCTTGATCGCGCACCGAGAAACGCGCTGTGCTACCCTTTTTCTCCAGCCGAACTTCGACCGGTCGGTCTTCCGGCGAATATTTCAAAGAGTTGGTCACATAGTTGTTGATAACCTGGCTGATACGCTCGGCATCTACAAAGACCGGAATGCTTTCTTCAGCAGGCGCTATCATATGAATACTACGCGCGGGCGCAGCGCTTTGTAAGTCTTCGATAGTCTCATTTACGATTGTAATCAGATCTAATTGGTCCTGTTGGAGATCAAGCTGACCAGACTGAATACGCGAGCTATCCAGCAAATCTCTGATGAGACGATTCTGAACATTCGCCTGCCGTTCGGCGCGTTCCAGCATCATTTGTATCTCTTCCAGGACGTTCAAGAGCATGTTGTTGTCTGCTGGCAGACTACGCATAGCATACAGTAAGCGCATTTTAGCCAGTTGGATGTTTCCTTTGATGGTTGTCATTGGTGTGCGCAGTTCGTGGCTCACGATGCCCAGGAACTCATCCATCCGCCCTTTTGTCCTCTGGAGAGTTAGCTCGCGGGCCTGCGCTTCAATCTGTTCGCGTTCAGTGATGTCGCGATTGATCTCAAGAATTGCGGTTGGCTGGTTGGATGTGCCTGTGTCGCGTACCAGCACCTGGCGGCTTTCTACGATCACCAGCGTGCCATCTCGTCGTGTATGGATAAGCTGACCTTCCCACTGTCCCAACTGCTCCAGCGTCATATCTGTTACCTCGTTGGATTGGGGAAAGCGAGTCTGGAGTAGCAGGTGGCTGACCTTGCCGAGAGCTTCATCTTCAGTCCATCCATAGAGGGATCGAGCGCCCTGGTTCCAGAAGATAATGGTACTCGCCGGATCGCGTACGATAATGGCATCGTGAGCGAGGTTAATCAGGTGCGCCAGGTGTTGGTTTACGACACGCTGGCTCACGTTATTTATCTCATCGGGTTCCCTCTCGAAATTACCTGGGCTCATCGGTCTCCCTTTCCGTGTGGAAGTAAGTATATGGTTTCCTCCACACAACATGCGCCTCAATTATATAATAGACGCTGCATGTTATTGTTGCCACCAGTAGCGCCTATTTCTAGTTGTAACGGAGTGTCGTAAAGCTCTCACTGGTCACGGTGATCTGCTGCTGGGTCATGTGGCAACAAGAGAGCCTGAATGGGCACAACGGCTGCACGTCTTTCGAAGCCAGCAGAGAGCCGTACCTGGGCCGATGGAAGTTTGGCTGGCACATCGCTCTCTCGCCATACTGGACATGCGTCTGAAACGACAGAGCAAGAACGCCTGGCAATCGCCACTCTCGACCAGAGGTGAAACGTGTACGCTATCCTGGCCTTCCGCAAGACCCAGCCCATGCCATTGCAGTGCAACTCTAATGACCAGGCAAAGACATCCTCAAGGAGCAGGCTTCGATGAGGTTGCGTGATATCCAAACCGTGTAGCTCCTGGAGCTTTTTCCTGTACCAGCCATCGAAGGGATGCGAGAAACTGATCAGTCGCATATGCATCTGCTCGCTGTCAGTTATCTATTGCGCCTGCAAAATGTGGGATACCGCAGACAACAGGGTCTCCATTTTGAATGGTTTTTCAATCAGGTAAGCCTGGGGAGCGAGTTGCAGCGCGTAATCGATTTCACGCGCGGTCGCAGCTGTGCAGAATATTAGCGGTAGAGAGCGTGTATGGTTGTTGTTCTGAATCAGTTCTAGTATCTGAAAGCCGCCGATGTCAGGAAGATGGAGATCCAGGATCAGCAGTTCAACGGGCAGCATAATACCTGCATTCGACACATGCGTAGATGGCGAAGTATTGCGTATATTCGTTAATGACAGGGCTTTCAAACAATCCCTGGGATGTTCGTAAATGGTTACATGGTGCCCTGTATAATTTAGCATAGTGGCGGTAAGCCTGGCTATGACCGGGTTATCTTCTAGTAGACCAACGCGAGCCATAAAAATCAGTTGCGCTCCTTGTTTGTTTGCTCTCTCTCAAATTCATTGACACAATTCTATGTTGCGTTCCCGTCTTTGTCAAGGGAACCTCAACTTTTAGTGTCTCTGTCTCGTGCCTGTCAAGCTATCGACGATATTCCTTGGATGCTGTACAATCAATAGCGTCCGAAAGCGAAAATTCTGAAAGAACGTGTTGAGTTGACTCATGAGTGAAGAACAAGATGTCTATAGAGTTCCCGTAAAGGTTGTGCGCTTTGGCATAGGCAAAGAATTGCGGCTTTACGCCGATGAACTGGCTGTGACCGGCGTTGAGGAGGGTCAGGAGATACGTCTGCGCCTGGAATCGATCAGCAGACTGATATTAGTGCCGGGCGACCCTAATCCATCCAAACTGGTCTTAATGGCGGACCTCGATGACGATACAACAGTCATAATGGCGGAAGGCATGTCGAATGCGCGTGATTTTCGCGCCATGTTGCCCCGTATCCGCGAGTTTTGCCCCGATATGCAGTTTGATCCTCCCGATATGGAAGAGCAATTGCGGCAGGCACTGAATACGCGCCGCGCCTGGACATTGACCTGCTACGGAACATTTCTGCTCATATGTATTATGTTGTTTGTAATATATCTGGTGGTTGCCTTTATTGGCGCTCATCACGGCTTGTGAAAGAGAAGGCACATGTCGAAAGCGCAACTTTTCCCTGTCCCCGGTATGAGTGGCGATGAGCGCGTGCGTGTCTTCCGCCGCGTCTTTGATGCGGCAGGTGAGTATGAAGGTATGGAAGTCGATGCCTATGTCATTATAACCGAGCGGTACGTCGTGGTGCTGGATACCATGCTCTGCCCGGCAGACGTGGCCGCAATGATGAGCTTCGTGGCAGACGAACTCGCGGGACGCACGGTACTTTGCGTCGATAGCCATGCCGATTGGGATCACGCCTGGGGCAATGCCTACTTCACGGGCGAGCAGAGCACGCCTATCATCGCGCACGACTATTGCCGGACACGCCTGCAATCGCAAGAGGCGGTGGACGAACTGGTGGAGTTTCAGCAAAGCTATGCTCTCTTTCGCGATGTGCGGCTGGTACCACCCACCATCACCTTTACTGAAAGTATGGTTATACACGGTGGTGATTTGACCATCGAACTGAAATCGGCTCCGGGACATCATCCAGACCAGATTGTCGCGTGGATTCGAGCGTTACGGTTGTTGCTGGCTTTTGATGCTGTGGAGAACCCCCTGCCGCTTATGGATGACCAGCGCTGTGTGCCGGACATGTTTACCACGCTGGAACAACTGGTGGCCCTGCAAGCTGAGCGTGTGCTGTGTTCGCATGGAAAATCGACCAGCCCGCAACTGGTAGCAGCCAACCTCCATTATGTGCGCGAGATTGAACGCCGCTCCCGGCTACTTTTGCAGAAGCATCGACCGGCGGACGAAGAGCTTGAAAACGCCTCCGCGTTGATCAACTATCCATTTGACGAAGTGGTCGCGGGCAACAACGAGGGAATTGATCGTACTTTCTACGCGCAAGGACACGAAAATAATATCCGCTCAGTCCTGCACTGGCTCATGGAAAAGTGACATTCTTGTTCAATGGTTATCCCTGTGCCTATACATCCTGTCCGCTCTTGTCGCTATTGTTCTCTCTGCTTGCCGGGAGCTTATTCGTTTCGCCAGTCGATGGCGCATCTTCTGGCTCGATGATGCGTTCGGGCTTGAGCATATTGCGAGATGAGTTGAGCCGCCGCGTGCTCATCCGTATCAAAAAGTAGAAGAACGCTATTACCAACAAAAATGGGAGCAGTCGAGTAGGGTCGAAGATGTTACTTGCGCCGGGGTAGAGATAGATATTATTGATAGCCACAAACAGTTGATCGTAATTTGCTGCGCCCTGCGCTATCGCATACATGGTTTGATGGGTTGGTAGTCCCGACGCCACCCTTTGCCAGTTTTCTCCACTATCAACACTGCGTAATATCCCTAC
>CAAGKR010274483.1_pt1 | contig 12373 bp, 11 predicted proteins | sample 2556971 | NCBI WGS metagenome assembly CAAGKR01 (sample SAMEA5207829, study PRJEB30636) | soil metagenome | biome: forest; feature: boreal; material: soil | place: USA | collected 2011-09 | depth 1 m | reverse complement strand
TCTCCGGGACGCACCACGATACTATCGCCTACCACGACTTCTTCGATAGGAATATCTATCTCACTGCCATCACGCACCACGCGCGCGGTTTTGGCTTGCAAGCCGATGAGTTTTTTGATGGCCTCACTGGTGCGTCCGCGCGCGCGCAGTTCCAGCGCCAGCCCCAGATTGACCAGGGCAACCACGACTGCTGTGACATCGTAAAAGACCTCGGCGAATTTCATACTGGGGAAGAGTTGCGGCACGGCCACCGCCACACCGGAATACAACCAGGCCGCGGAGACACCAATCGCGATCAAGGTATGCATGTTGGCCTGCCGGTGTTTGAGCGCCTGCCACATGCCGGTGAAGAAATGGCTCCCTGCCCATGCCAACACCGGGATGGTGAGCAGACCGAGCAGGCCCCACACGATGCGGCGCGCATCGCTGCCAGGGGTGAGCCAGTCGCGCAACCCTGGGAAGAACTGCGGATAGGAGAAGACGATGACGGGCAGCGAGACGATGGTCGCGAACCAGAATTTTCGCAGCAGCGTACTGTACTCTTTGGCCCGGTCCTGATCGGCGCGATCGATCATCGTCCCGCCAGGGGCAGATTCTTCGCGCACCTGGTAGCCCGCATCCGTAACGGCCTGTGCTAACCCTTTACGATCAATCAGGCCTGGTACGTATTCGATATGGGCCTGTTGGGTCGCCAGATTGACGCTCGCTTTCAGCACACCGGGCGTGTGTTGCAACGCTTCTTCAATGGCGACGACGCACGAGGCGCAGTGCATACCCTGAATATCCAGTTGTGTCGTGGCGGTTCCCAGCGTATAGCCGGCGGTTCTGGCTCGCTCCACCATGGTCTCTACCTGCGCCTGCGCTGGATCGTATTCGATGCGCACTAATTTAGCGCCCGAGTTCGCCCTGACCTGTCGTACTCCGGGGAGCGCTTTGAGTTGTTCTTCCAGGCGCCTCGCACCCTGTCGCCCGTCAAAGTCTGCGACTGAAAGCTCGATGCGGCGCAGTTTCCCGGTAGCCGAAATGCCGGTTGTGGCCGAGCTGGTATGTTCCCGGTCGTACTGCCCCACGCAGCGCTCAGAGCAGAAGTAGAGCGTCTCGGAGCCAGCAGCGCGTGTCGCAAATGCCTGCGTCGGGTCAATAGTCATACCACACACGGGGTCTCGCGCGGTTGCCGCTGCTTGTGGTTTCGTTGTTTCTATCATGCTTTTTTCCTTCCTTCTGAAAAAGTCCTTTGACAAAAGAGTCCTGTCGCTGTACGGTTCTCTGTACGGTACACTTCTAGTTTGACATGCTTTGCTGAGGGCTCCTTGAGGGGAAACTGAGTCCGCGCTGAGTATTCAAGCAAAAGGCCAGGTAAAACGCTTCGCAGGGTAGATTACGAACTTGTTTGTGTGTACACTACAATGGCGTGATGTTTTTGTGATAATGAAGTATGCCTGAGCAGTGGAATCGTGAAGACGACCTTTCCTTCATTCTCATGCATGTTTTTCCCCGCTTGAGGGAGGGCGCAAACACACGAGCATATTGCTCATCGGGATAGGTGAGGACAAGAGGAGCATATACATGAAAACGGTCACACTGGCAGTCAAAGGATTGAACTTCGCCGGGTGCGCGCGTGAGATCGAGAAAAGCCTTGGCAAGCTTGCACCAATTACCAAAGTAGAAGCCAGTTATGTCTCTCAAACTGCGACGATCACCTACGACGAGACCAGGCTGAGCGAGACGCAACTGAAAGAGATGGTCAAAGGGTGTGGATTTGACTGCGGGCAGTCTCTCACCGACACCTTGCCTGCCCTGGATGGCGCGCGCGCCCATCGCGAGATGGCGCATGGCAGCGTCGACTCCACCATGCAGCATTCTGACGGGCATGCAGCTCCCACCGTAATGCCGCCCGCGATGGGCCACGCGGCTCACGACATGTCTGCAACGCCCGCGCTAGAACGCCCTGGTATGGGTCACGGTATGATGGAACATGACATGAGCGACCCACTCATGGCGAAGCAGATGGAAGCGGATATGCGTAACCGCTTCTTCGTCTCGCTAATCCTCACCATCCCGGTGGTCCTCTACTCTCCACTGGGTATGAATCTCTTCAAGGTGCATCTGCCCACGCCCTTTGGCATCAGTCCCAACTGGGTGCTGCTCGTGCTTTCTACCCCGGTGGTCTGGTGGGGCGGCTGGATATTTCACTATGGGACATGGCGCGCGCTGCGCAATCGCACGCTCAACATGAATGTGCTGGTCAGCCTGGGTGTACTGGTCGCCTACTTCTTCAGCGTTTTCGTCACTTTTTTTGCGCCACAAGTAGAGACGAGCTATGACGCTGCCTCCATGCTCGTCACCTTTGTCCTCTTCGGCCACTGGATGGAGATGCGCAGCCGCCGGGGGTCTTCCGACGCGCTCAATGCGCTGCTGCGCCTGGTGCCTTCACAGGCCAATGTCATTGGAGCCGACGGGGAGGTACGCACGGTACCCGTAGAGCAGGTGCAGGTGGGCGACTTGCTCCTGTTGCGTCCTGGGGAGAAAGTGCCGGTGGATGGCGTGGTGACGGAGGGGGAAAGCGCGCTCGATGAGAGCATGGTGACGGGGGAAAGCCTACCCGTCAGCAAGCAGGTCGGCGACGAGGTGATCGGTGCCACGGTCAATGGGTCAGGGTCGCTGCGGTTCAAAGCGACCAGAGTCGGCAGTGAAACCGCGTTGGCTCAGATTGTGCAGCTGGTGCAGACGGCACAGAACTCGAAAGCGCCCGCCCAGCGGCTGGCAGACCGCGCGGCTGAATGGCTCGTCCTGGCGGCGGTGGGCGCTGGCGTACTTACGTTTGTGATCTGGTTCTTCGTCATCGGGCAAACGGCGCTCTTTGCGCTGACGCTCGCCGTGACGGCAGTCGTGATCGCCTGCCCCGACGCGCTTGGACTGGCAACACCTACGGCGGTCGCGGTCGGTACGGGTATTGGAGCCAGGAATGGCATCCTGATCAAAAATGCCACCGCGCTGGAACAGACATCGAAGATCCAGGCCATCATTTTTGATAAGACCGGCACGCTGACCGAGGGCAAACCTGCCGTCACCGATACGGTGGTCTTCGCAGCAGGAAGCGCAATGGGACTCGATGAAGCCAAACTGTTGCAGATAGCGGCGACGGCGGAAACCGACTCGGAGCATCCCCTGGCAGGCGCTATTGTGGAGGGTGCGAAGGATCGCCAACTTGCGCGGCTTCCCTACAGCCAGTTCAAAGCCGTTGCAGGTGGCGGCGTCCAGGCAGTAGTAGAGGAACGAACAGTGCTTGTCGGCACACCGAAATTGCTGGCCGGAAATAACATCCAACTCAAGCCAGACGAACAGGAGCAGTTGGCAGCATTACAGGCCCAGGGTAAAACGGTGATGGCTGTGGCAATGGACGGGCAGGCTGTCGGACTCATCGCGGTCGCTGATCGTGTACGGGCAACCTCTCGTCAGACCATTGCCGATCTGCAGGCGCTCGGCATTCAGGTAGCGATGTTGACCGGCGACAACCGGCGCACGGGCGAGGCAGTGGGACGCGAGCTGGGCATCAGCCGCGTGTTTGCCGAAGTGCTGCCCTCGGAGAAAGCCGAGTACGTCAAGAAACTGCAGGCCGAAGGATTGTTTACGGCGATGGTGGGCGATGGCGTCAACGATGCGCCCGCGCTGGCTCAGGCAGACCTGGGAATTGCGATCGGCGCTGGCACCGGTGTAGCGATTGAGACTGCTGAAGTGGTCTTGATGCGCAGCGACCCGCTGGATGTGCTGGCCGCTATCCGCCTCTCCAAAGCCACCGTCACGAAGATGAAGCAAAACCTGTTCTGGGCCGCGATTTACAACGTGATCGCCATCCCCATCGCGGCAGGCGTCCTTTATCCTCTCGGTATCCTGCTCAGGCCTGAAGTAGGGGCGCTGGCCATGAGCGCCAGCTCGATTACCGTTGCCACCAATGCTGTGCTGCTCAAGAGCGTTGAAAAGAAGCTCAGGCAGTAGAAGGAGTAGGATTGCCCCAGGATTTTGGCAGTACTCCCAATCCCAAGTCCCTCCTTCTCCGCCACACCGCGATCAATAACTGCCTGCCCTGCTGATGGGATAGAGGCTCCGCGCGATACGCGCCAGGGGCCTCCCATTTCAGCGCCCTGTGGCAGGCCGATCACATAGACGCTGTATCGATCCTGCCTGGAACCTACCTCCATGGTGTCAGTCAGGTACATGATCGGCGTGACCGAGGCAACACCAGGGATGGCTTGCACTTTGCCTGCGACCGGCTGCCTTACCGCAAGCTCGGCAACCCTACACGGAAGCCAGCATGTTCCACCACCTTCATGAGGCGGTCGGGATCAACCAGCGCGGGCTCATACTCGACATACGCCATCTCAGTGGCGGGATTGACGTAGACATTCACCACTCCTGCCGTGCGGGCAAGGGCGCGCTCGATAATGAGCACGCCACCACCTCCACAACTCAAGTCAAAAATGGGTAACGTGATACGCTGGGTTTTCATAGCTGCGCTCCTCCTTGTTGTAGAAAAGCAAGAACCATGCTGTAATACATCTCGTCTCATCAGAATACAATTCACCTGGCTCTTCTCGCCCGGTTCGCGTGCTCTGTATTACAGCATGGCATAGCTGGCTGAAGTCAGGCTGAGGTCTGGCTGAGGGGTTGCTGAGGAATGGAAGAGGGAATCAGCGAAGACCTGTCGGGAAGAGGCAGGAGAACGCTCACGAGCGTGCCATGCCCGGGCTGGCTCTCAAGCGCGATCTTCCCGCCATGCTGCTCGACGATCCACTGCGCGATGGGCAGGCCCAGACCGGTTCCACCGGGATCGCGACTGCGACCTGGGTCGGCGCGGTAAAACCGCTCGAAGACGTGCGGCACATCTTCTGGCGCGATGCCAACACCCGTATCGCGCACCAGCAGTTCAGCGCCGGTCTCGCTGTGGCGCAGTCCAATAGTGACCTGCCCCCCGGCAGGCGTATACTTGAGCGCATTATCAATGAGGATTAACAGCAGTTGTTTGAGGCGGTCTTCATCACCATTGACCCGGACGGGTTCAAACGGATCGAGGACGAGTGTTTGACCACGATCAAGCTGATGGGCCGAACGAAAGGCATCGAGTACTACCTCATCAAGGTCGATGAGGCGATGCTTGAGAGGCACGCCAGCGTCAGCCCGCGCCAGCGCCAGCAGGTCAGCCACCAGCCGGGTCAAACGCTGCGTCTCTCGCGTCATCTCAGAGAGCGCCTCTTCGCGTTCAGCCTCCGGCATGGATTTGTGGCGATTGAGCAGTTCCAGATTCCCCTGGATCGCCGTGAGCGGCGCGCGTAGCTCGTGGGAGGCATCGGAGACAAAACGCTGCTGCGCGTGATAAGAGCTTTCGATGCTTTCCAACATCTCATTGAAAGTGGTAGCAAGGCGACAGAGTTCATCGCGGTGAGCGGGCATCTCAATGCGGCGCGAAAGATCGCGCGAGAGGGTAATAGTTTGCGCCGTCCGCGTCATTCTGGCGATGGGGCGCAGCGCCTTGCCTGCGATGGCCCAGCTTCCCACCAGCGCAATGACCAGGCTGGTCAGTCCCAGAATGGGCAACAGAATGCGAAAGGTCTGGATCGAGGCGTCAAGCCGCCCGAGAGGAGTGAGCGCTTCGATGTACCCCAAAGAGGTTCCCGCGCTGTACATGGGGAGGACGTACACGCGCCAGCGCTGCGCAGGCGTAGTCAGCAGCCCAAAAGCGCCGTTCAGAGACGTTGGGGACGCTCCATTGAAGGAGGGAACCAGCCGGACAAGCATGTCATACGCCGGACCGGCTGGCGCGCGGAGAATGGCTCTGGGGTCAACAGAGGGAAGCGTTCCAGCGCCAGATGTACTCTCCTGCAAAACGCCATCGGAACGGTAGAGGCGGAGGACGATTTCGAGATCTCCATTTCCCTGCCCGAGGTGTAGTCCGTTTGCAGAGGCGGTAGCCTCAGCCGCCGCGTGACCGGCGCTCACCACCAGAGTGCGATCAAGATCATCGTACTGTCCTCTGGCGTGGATGGCATAACTCAGCAGCGCCATAAGGGGCAGGATGAGAGCGAACAGCGCCCCGTAGCAGAGCGCCAGGCGCAGGCGGATCGACACAGCTTATCTCTCTTCCCGGCGCAGCACATAGCCCGCGCCACGCAGGGTATGAATCAGGCGAGGCTCCCCCTCGGCTTCCAGCTTCTGGCGCAGTTGCTTCACATACACCTCCACCACATTGGCATCAAAATCGTACCCCCAGACCCGCTCGAGCAGTACATCTTTCGAAAGCACCTGCTGCGGATGGATCAAAAATTCCTGGAGCACTCTGAACTCAAGGTTGGTGAGCGATACTTCACGCTGGCCTCGATGGACGACATAGCTGCCTGTATCCAGCGTGAGGTCGGCAAAACGCAAAATCGCCGGATGATCGGCCTGTCGCCGCCGCAACAGCGCATGGATGCGCGCTAACAAAACATCGAAGGTGAACGGTTTGACCACGTAATCGTCGGCGCCAGACTCCAACCCCTGCACCTGGTCAGTTGGCGCATCCTTTCCTGTGAGCATAAGCACGGGCAATTGATCGTCGGCAGCACGCAAACGCTGCAGTACCTCAAAGCCGCCCAGGCCGGGCATCATCACGTCGAGGATCACCAGGTCCGAGGGACGCTCACGCGCAATAGCCAGTCCTTCAGTACCAGATTTGGCGGTAGCGACGGCGAATCCTTCATAGGAGAGACCGCGTTTGAGCAAGCTGGTAACAGCGGGATCATCATCAATGACCAGAATATGTTGCATGGGTGCTTTCTCCTCGGATATGCAGAAATACGTCTTTCTCCTTATTATATTAAAAGCATTCTACCCTCGGGAAATCACAGCACGATCACACGGTCCGTTGATGGCGTCACAACAGCATCACGGGAAGAAAATTTGAAAATTCTCAGGTAACCATCAGGAATCACTCAGCCAGGACTCAGACAGGAGAACTATAGTGAGGAGCAGAAGCTCGACGCTCGTGGGTCAGCGATACTCAGCCCGCTAGATATGAAATGGCTTCTACTCTAGAAATGAAAGTCAGGAGAGCTGATGGAAAGTAGCATCTTCTTCGGAGGTTCAGCCATAGCGGCAGTGGTAGCGGGGATGCTTGCGCTCTTTGCGCCCTGTTGTATCTCGTTCATGCTGCCCGCCTATTTCGCCAGTTCCTTCCAGAACCGCCTGCGGTTGGTCGCCATGACCTTCCTGTTCGCCGCTGGCGTGGCAACGATCATCTTACCGATAGCGTTGGGAGCATCCCTGCTGCGACAAATTTTCGCATCTCAGCACACGACCATCTACGTGGTGGGTGGAGCGCTCTTGCTTGCACTGGCGATGTACCTGCTGCTCGGTGGGCAAATTCATCTCCCCATGCCGGGACAACGGGCTGGCGGGAAAGCGGGAGTCGTGAGTACCTATATCCTTGGCATCTTTTCCGGGATCACCAGTTCCTGTTGCGCACCGGTACTCGCCGGAGTGATCGCCCTTTCAAGCGTCGCGCCATCATTCTGGATCGCCCTCGGGCTGGGTAGCGCCTATGTCTTTGGCATGGTCGTTCCGTTATTCATCATCTCGCTGCTCTGGGAGCATTTTGACTGGAAATCGAGCCGCCTCTTCCATCCGAGATCGTTTACTTTGCATCTTGGTTCATTCAGGCGCACGCTCAGCGTGACCAATCTGTTGAGTGGGCTTCTGCTGTTGCTCATGGGAGCGGCGCTGATCTGGGTCGGCTTCACCTCGCGCGCCATGCCCGCGCTCGCTGGCTGGCAGGCCACTTTTCTTGTCAACTTGCAGCATAGTGGCCGCGTGATTACAGGCGCGCTCTCCTGGATGCCCAACTGGGTAGCAGTCGTACTCCTGGTCTTCCTCATTGCTCTGTTGGCATGGCGCGCGCTGCGTCAAGGAGAGACGCGGGCCACTGATGAGGCAGCAACTCCCACCGATGAGAAACAGCCATACGACAAGACTACAGAAGAAGCGCTAGAAACAACAAAGGAGAAGGTCAGTGAGTACTAAACAGCGATCAATGAGCACAAAAGCTGCCGGGAAGGGAGCAGGAACGACACCAAAACAACACTCGTCGGCCCACCAACGGAATTTTCATGGGAAAAGCCGCCGTTTTAGAACTGGCACGAGGGCAGCGTTGTTTGTGGGGGTAGCCATCCTCCTGCTGGGCATCATCTACTTCGTGAATGCCACGAATGGTTCACCGACCAGCGCCAATCAAACCAGCAGCTACCCTTTTGCCGTTGGCACGCCCGGCCCCGGAGAACAGGCCCCGCCAATCCGCCTCTCATCAACCGGTGGACGCACCTTTGATCTCGCTTCGCTGCGTGGCAAGACGGTACTCTTGTTCTTCCAGGAAGGGATAGCCTGTGAGCCGTGCTGGACACAAATCAAAGATATCGAATCGCATCTCAGCCAGTTTCGCTCGCTTGGCATCGACACGCTGGTGAGCATTACCACCGACCCGCTCGATGCCCTGAAACAGAAGGTCGCGGACGAGGGGATTTCGACCTCCATCCTCTCCGATCCCTCTTTCGCGGTCTCCCAGTCCTATAACGCGAACCAGTACGGCATGATGCAGGGCAGCAGCGATGGGCATTCCTTTCTCGTCGTTGGTCCTGATGGACGCATTCGCTGGCGAGCGGACTATGGCGGGGCTCCCAATTACACGATGTACGTACCACTTTCCACGCTGCTTGCGGATATGAAGGAGGGACTCAATGGCAAATCATCATAAGCAACTGGATATGCTGCTTCCAGCAGAGCACCATAAACACTTCGGCATTCTGATCCTCACCCAGGAACACTGCGGGTTCTGCGAGCAGGCCAGAGATATCCTGGAGCGCCTCTCACGCGAGTACTGGCTCTCGGTCTCTACCCTCGATATGGGTTCGCCGGAGGGGCAACGGCTGGCCATGCAGGGTGGGCTGCTGTTCCCGCCGGGCATCTTGATTGATGGTGAACCGTTCTCCTACGGGCGACTCTCGGAACGCAAGCTCAGACGCGAACTGGATCGCCAGCTTGGCTTTGTAGAGATCTCTCCGTATGTCCTCGCTGCCCTCCATAAAGTGGGCCATTGAGCCGGGGATAATCCTTCAACTATACCTTCCTGGCGCGAGGAACTTTCCAGTACTATTGTGCTGAACACCCCGGCATGATTGGAGCAGTGATCGTGATCTGACAGCTGCGTTTGCACATTGAAACATCCATGCAGCGCGGCTGATGACGCGAGGAGTATGAGCGATGCGCAGGCAGAAAATAAAGGCGCTGGTGATTGCTAATGACCCCCTCTTCTTACAGTTGCTCACATGCTATCTCCTCACCTGCCCGAACTAAGCAGATTCATCCACTTTTCTTTATTGTTACTCCCTCGTGATATGCATTGTAACCTCTGTGTTGCATTTGTGATATTCATCATGAATACTTCTCATAATTGTTGTAGGTAGTTGTACCGAATAGCGATTGTGATCTCGTTGAGACGGAAATCTAAGGGAAGCATCAGCTAGCGCTCAGCCAGACATCAGCCGCCGACGCTACACTTTGTAGCAGCAAGGAGTGATCGCTCCGAACTATGGGTATGATTAAACATCGTAGGTCGTTCCGTTTGAGTGTTTTCTATCGGATGCCTGGCTCCCCACAGCTGCATGCATGGGTGAGGGTAAGCTCAGAGAAGCGTAGAACGAAACGTTGGCGCATACTGCTGAAACGCCTGTTCCACTAGATTGATAGATGTAGATGTCTAAGATAGATGGAGCAAGTGATCGAGCCAGGTGGAGAGGGCCTGCTAGAAGGAGATATAACAGGCCGCCTATTCAAGGAGGAAGTTTAGATGATTGAACAAGCCAATGAAGCGCAACTCGACAGCTTCAAAACCCGCGTGGCCGAACACGGCCTCGCGCGATCTCTCTTAGAGTCGTTCGCGTATCTCAAACCCTTTGGAGGCATGTTCGGCAAGATCGTGCCCTACTATGCCGAGTCGTACTGGTACGCCATGGGTGGACTGACTTTCCTGATGTTCGTCTTCTTGACAGGCAGCGGCATCATTCTCGCGCTGCTTGGCCCCTACTGGTGGCTGACCAATCCCATTGGTATGTTCCTCAAGTCGTTCCACTACTGGAGCGCGCAGGGGTTCTTTTTCTTCGCGCTGCTGCACCTGTTCCGTGTCTGGGCCACCGGCTCCTTTCGCGGGCGGCGCATCTTCAACTGGTGGATCGGCCTGATGATCTTCATGATGGCGATGGGCGAGAACCTCTTCGGACTGCTGGCGCGCGGCGACTGGGAATCCCAGTTCGTCTCCATGCACTCCGACAACATGCTCTTCATCCAGCCGTTCTTTTTCAACCTGTTCAGCCCGGCGAATTTCACCGCAGACCTGGCGATCCACATCGCGTTGCTGCCGGTGGTCATCTTCGCGCTGATCCTGGCGCACGTCGTGCTGATACGCATCATGGGGTTGAGCAAGCCGCTGTCGAACCAGAAGAAGGAGAAGTAGATCATGGAAAACGACGAGAATACACCACAACCGGATGCAACTGCCACGCCACCCACGGCGAGCGACCGACCCCCTGAGCGCCTGGTGCGCCACGTCTTCTGGAAATATCCCATTCTTTCGATCGTGCTCCTGGTACTCGTGGCTGTGTTGGCAGCGACCGTGGGGTCTCCCAACTGGCCCCGGGATTCGATCGCGGGCGTTACCAAGGCCGACCCGGGCGGAGCAGTCCTGGCGTTCACGCAGGAACTGGACGGCACCGCATCTTCTTCGGGCAATGCGCAGGAGTTCGGCATGGGTGATCCGGGTCAGGTCTTCGTCCTGAATCCGCTGCGCCAGGCGGACCCCTTGCTTGGAGCGGATGTCGGGCAGGCGATCGCGACCTACGACGCGGCCAGCCCGGATCAGCAGCAAACGTGGGCCGCCAATTACGACAAAGCCCTCGGTACTATCATGCCATCGGGTGGCAATGCTATGAGTTCAGGCACATCCAGCCCTGATTTCTCCAAGCTCGACACGCTGAAAGGGGATTTCGGTCCAGTTCCGGTGCTGCTTAAGGCGGATGTACAGCTGGCGCAGAACGGCTACCTGGAGCAGTACCTGCAGGCGATTGACCCTGGACACTCTTACCATCTCACCAACATCTGGCTCTACGACCACCCGCAGATGCTCAACACCGCCGTGGCGCAGGGCCTGACGGACGACCAGTGGGGCATGGTCAAGGAACGCGGGTTCTCGGTGGGGCCGTGGTACCTGGCCATCCCGGCGGTATTCCACGTCTACTTCCCAGGCGGTGTCACAGGCCCGGGATTCATCCTGTGGAACCTGCTGTTCGCGGCCTTCCTGCTGTTCTTCATTCCCCTGGTGCCGGGCGTGCGCGACATTCCCAGGTACCTCAAGCTCTATCGCTTCATCTATCGCTACCCGGTCAAGGGTGATTTCGAGAAAGCCGCCTGGCGGGAACGGCACGGCTCGACGCATGGGGAAGAAGTAGAAGCAGCGGGAGGTGGGAAATGAACCAGCCCAGCAGAGAGAGCCAGCGCAGAGGGATAGAGCTGATGCTCTTCGTGATTGCCTCGCTGATCGGGATTTATGGACTTGGTCGCGGTCTGACGGGCATGTTTGAGCCTGGTCAGGGCATCAGTCTCCCCTGGCTGGCTGTCACGGGTGTGGCGTTCATCGTGCTCTTCGCCCAGATGGGGCGCGTTCACGACACCTGGCCGCGCAAACCCGAGAAACAGAGCCAACCACAAGCAAACGAACTAACGGCGCAACAACCGTCAGCGCAAGTCGAAGAAAGGTGAGTGAGAAACATGTTCCAGCGAATCCATCGTGATGTCTATTCGGTCATCATCGGTCTCCTGGTCCTGGCCGGGCTGATTATACTGATGCTGGCTATCGTCAACCCGATAAAGTAAGCGGTAGCGCGTTGCAATGAACCACAAGTAAAAGAACGTGGGGCGAATGATCCTGAAGCCATTCGCCCCCGCTCTTTTAGCATTTACTTCAGTTCACCGTGATGGTGTATCGTATACTACAGTATGAGAGGGTATGCTCCTGGTTCTCTACTCACCTCAGGCGCTGTGACTGTCAGGTATGCGGCAAACCAGGGGCATCAGCAGTCTGGCGCATCTGCCGGTTGAGCAACGGAAGGAGCTAAAGGCTTGTGACGCGCATTTTAGTGGTCGACGATGAAGCGGCACTGGTGGAACTGGTACGCAGCTATCTCGAACGCGAGCAGTACGAGGTGCTGACGGCGGGTGACGGGCGCACTGCGCTCGATCTCGCCCGCTCGGCTCAGCCAGACCTCGTCGTGCTCGATGTCATGCTGCCCATGCTGGA
>CAAGKR010338455.1_pt1 | contig 12374 bp, 8 predicted proteins | sample 2556971 | NCBI WGS metagenome assembly CAAGKR01 (sample SAMEA5207829, study PRJEB30636) | soil metagenome | biome: forest; feature: boreal; material: soil | place: USA | collected 2011-09 | depth 1 m | reverse complement strand
GAGGACCTCTTCTCGATGGACGAGGAAGGCCGGGCCACGACCAACCCCCTGGTCACCAGCGTCGACGTACCCAAGCTGGACAGTGCTCAAGTTCGCCACACGACCATACGGACGGATGAGATGGCAGTCTCCTGGATGAAACTGGAGTCCTTGGAACAGCTCGCCCGTACCCGCGTCTCGGCAAGCAAGTGACCGAGCTCCTGATAAGCGCTGTTGCTACCTTCGTCGCCGCGCCGTTCGTTCGACGCATCATGCTCCGGCAGGGTGTCCTCGACGTCCCCAACCATCGTTCGTCCCACTCGGTCCCAACACCCCGCGGTGGCGGCTTAGCCTGCCTGATTGGCATCGTCGCGGCTGCCATAGTCGCCCAAGTCATGGGGCGCCCAATGCCGTGGGTCTTCGTCGCCGGGGCAGTCGTGCTATCTGTAGTCGGCTTCGCTGACGACCGACTCGGGCTGTCTCCGCTCCCCCGTCTCGCCGCCCAATTTGCCGTCGGAGCGTTGATGGGCAGCGCACTGGGCGGCGGTTGGTGGTTCCTCGCCGCGGTTCTGGTGGTGCCACTATCAGTCAACGTGGTCAACTTCATGGACGGCATCAATGGGATCACCAGCCTGACGATTGCCTGCTGGGGCGTTACCGCTCTTCTGGTTGGTAACGCCGACAGAATCCCGACGCTGGCATTAATCGGTGCGGTTACGGCGGGGGCTTCACTCGGCTTCCTACCTTGGAATGCGCCGGTAGCCAGGATCTTCCTCGGGGACGTGGGAAGTTACCTCCTAGGCGGCCTCGTCGCTAGCGGAACGCTCATCGGTATAGCGAACGGCGCCTCGTCTGCCCTCCTCTTAGCCCCTATGACGCTCTTTGCCGTGGATACCGGGACGGTACTTGCAAGAAGGGCAAAAAGAGGCAGTCCGCTGTTCGAGGCACATCGGGAACACATTTACCAGCGACTCGTCGGCGAGTCCGGCCTCCCACACTTCGCCGTTGCCCTTTCGATTGCTGGGCTCAGCGCTCTCCTGACCATCATGTGGTCTGTCGCTGAGGGCTGGATCGCTCTAGCAGCGACGGTTGCGGTGATCGCTGTGTACGTGATCTCGCCGCGAGCGATCAAACGACTTACAAACTCAGTGCGAAATCGAGCTCTGTCGATGTGAGCGTGTGGGCCGTTGTAGGGGGCACCGGGTTCGTTGGCTCTGCCATCGTGGCCCACGTGAAGTCCCTCGAGCACGACGTGGTGACAGTGTCAGCTCCAAGGCTTCGCGCAACCGGGGACAGGCTCGACATCCTGATCGCGGACCTGCGCAACTCCGGCCCAGCCGTCGAACAATTGGCTCGCCTGCTCGAAGGCTGCGAGGTGGTCATCAACGCCGCCGGTATGCCCGACGCGGACTCGGGGCCATCGGCTGATCTCACCGGTGCCAACGCCCTGCTTCCCACAGTGATCGGCAGAGCAGCACAACGCGCTGGCGCCAACCGATATATTCACGTCAGCTCGGCGACAGTCCAAGGACACTCACGCGTTCTGTCAGAGTCCGAAATCGTTTCTCCGTTCTCCGCGTACTCCATATCCAAAGCACTCGGAGAGCAACTCCTTCTGCAGGACGACCTCCAGCCACCATCGACGGCGGTCGTGCGCGCGGTTTCGGTTATGGCTCGTTCTCGCCGCACTACGCAGCGCCTGATCCGACTGTCGCGATCTCGCCTCGCTTCTGTGGCGCGATCGAGTGACGGACCAGCACCAATTTCGCTCATCGAGAACACTGCCGCGGCCATCGCGTTCGTCGGGTCTTGCTCATGTCACAACCTCGCGCGAGTGATCCTGCTGCCGGGCGACGGCCTGTCCGTCCGTGAAGCGCTCCAGGCTCTTGGCTCTCGCCGGGTGCTGACCATCCCAAACAGCGCGGCACGCATGATCGTGAGCGCAGTGGGCTTCGCAGGGCGATGGATCCCGCGGATGACAGCCGAAGCCCGTCGCGCCGAGATGCTCTGGTTTGGCCAGGCATGCGAAGCCGACTGGCTTGCGAGCCACGGTTTCGTCGCTCCAGTCGGCCGCGAAGGATGGCGGCGGCTGGCTGAGTCAGTCGACGACACCCCCAGGCCCAGACTCTTGGCAATGGTCACGATCGCACCGTCGGTTCGTCACTTCCTGAGTGGTCAGCTCGATTACCTGCAGAGCCAGGGGTTTGATGTGAGCGTCCTCTCTTCGCCTGGCGCCGACCTCGACGAGATTGCCAGTCAGGATGGGGTCAAGGCGATCCCCTTTCCCATGGCGCGCGAGATCTCACCCGTGCGCGATGTGCGCGACCTTCTCCGCATGCTGCGGGTCCTGAGGTCCTTGAGGCCGGATATCGTGAATTATGGGACACCAAAAGCCTCCCTTCTGGGAGGGCTCGCTGCCTGGCTGATGCGAATCCCCGTCAGGGTGTACACGCTCCACGGGTTGCGGCTAGAGACTACTAACGGGCTTCGACACGCCGTTCTGTACATGGCCGAATGGATCACTTGTCGGACTGCTCATGTCATCGTCTGCGTGAGTCCAAGCCTCCGGGATGAAGCCGTCCGGCAGGGACTCGCGCCGGCCCACAGTGCAATGGTGCTGGGCCCCGGCACATGCAACGGGGTCGACATTGAGCGTTTCGCCCGATCGGCCTCCACCCCAAGTCGAGTCCGAAACATTCTCGAATCGCTCGAATGGTCGGACAGGGCACCGGTGGTGGGTTTCGTCGGTCGGCTGACTCGGGACAAGGGTATTCCGGAGCTCGTTCAGGCATTTCGATCAGTGCGTGAACGCGTTCCCGGCGTTCATTTGCTGCTCGTGGGTGACTTCGAGGACGGAGACCCAGTACCCACGTCAGTTCGGCGTGAGATTGACGACTCGGTCGACATCGCGGTCACCGGGATGCTCAGCGACCCATCAGGACATTTCCATCTCATGGATGTGCTTGCACTTCCAACGCGCAGGGAGGGATTTGGCGGGGTGATCCTCGAAGCTGCGGCCGCATCGGTTCCGTCAGTGACGACGACGGCGACCGGGGCAAGGGACGCTGTTGTAGACGGTGTTACTGGGCTGCTTATCCCGGTAGGAGACCCATTGGCTTTGGCTGACGCGCTTGTTTCAGTACTCGAAGACCCATCCCTCAGAGACCAACTCGCGAAAGCCGCCAACAACTGCGTTGTCGAAGAGTTTGAGCGTTACAAGGTGTGGGCTCGGATTGCGGCACTTTATCGCGAACTCCTTCCAAGACCGTCTGGCTCACACAGGTGCGCTATCGCGAACCCTACTGAAGAGAGCGATCAGCTATGAACGAAAGAAAACTCGTCGTCATCGGCCAGGGATATGTCGGGCTCCCGGTCGCCGTACGAGCTGCTGAGGTGGGTTTCAGGGTAGTGGGACTCGACTCCGATCCTGTGCGGGTACAACGGCTCAATGACGCTGACTCTTTCGTCGAGGACATCACCAGCGAGACTTTGAAAACCATCATCGAGTCTGGGCGATACTCGGCGAGCACCGACTACGGCGATGCTGCGGGATTCGATGTCGCGGTCATCACTGTCCCGACTCCCCTTAACGAGGGACTTCCGGATCTGACGTTCATCGAAGACTCCGCGCGTGCGCTGGCCCCGCACCTCCGCCCGGGCGTGACCGTCGTGCTCGAGTCGACCACGTATCCGGGCACTACCGAAGAGCTCGTCGCCCCCATTCTCGAGGACGGCAGCGGACTTTCTTGCATCTCGGACTTCCACCTCGGCTACTCTCCCGAGCGTATTGACCCGGGTAACCCGACGTGGGGGCTTGTAAACACGCCGAAGGTCGTCTCCGGCATCGGAGAAGCTGCGACCGTGGCCGTCAACCAGTTCTACTCGCAGCTGGTCGAACGCACGGTGCCGGTTCACTCCCCAAAGGAGGCCGAGCTAACCAAGCTCCTAGAGAACACGTTCCGACACGTGAACATCGCGCTTGTCAACGAGCTGGCCATCTACGCCTACGAACTCGGCATTGACGTCTGGGAGTCCATCGACGCGGCGAGCACCAAGCCTTTTGGCTTCATGCGCTTTACCCCCGGCCCTGGCGTCGGCGGGCACTGCCTCCCTGTCGATCCGTCGTACCTGTCGTGGCAGGTCAAGAGGCAGCTTGGCCGCAACTTCCGGTTCGTCGAGCTCGCTAACGACATCAATGACCACATGCCCGAGTACGTAGTGCGACGCCTCATGACGGCGCTCAACAAGCGCAGGGCCTGCCTGAACGGAGCTCGTATCCTCATGCTGGGCTTCGCCTACAAGCGAAACACCAGTGACCTGCGCGAGTCCCCGGCGGAGCCATTGGCCAACATGCTGCTTGCGCATGGTGTCGATCTCAGGATCTGTGAGCCCCACAAGGGGACCGTGCGGATTCCGGTGGACGCACCACTCGTGCCTTTCACCGCCGCAGAGCTCGCGGAGGCGGATGCCGTGGTCGTAGTCACCGATCACGATGACTTCGACTGGGACGTGGTGCGTGAGTTTGCACCGTACGTACTTGACACGAGAAACGTCGTCGGCCACGCGGCCAACGTCGAGATCCTCTGACCAATCCTTGATCGAGAGAAGAAGATGAAGATCGTTGTAACTGGTGGCGCGGGGTTTATCGGAGCCAATCTCTGCCGTCGTTTCACCACGATGGGTATCGAGGAGATCGTCGTCATCGACGACCTTTCCACAGGATTTGAATCCAACCTCAGCGGGCTGGAGGTAGACCTTCGGGTCGGTTCGATCCTCGACCGCGACCTGCTCGACGACGTTGTCGACGGCGCCCATTCAGTGATCCATCTGGCGGCTCGGCCATCGGTGCCACGGTCCATCGCTGATCCTGTCGCGAGCCATCATGCCAACGCCACCGGCACCCTCTACGTGCTCGAAGCCGCTCGTAAGCACGGCGCCCATGTAGCTCTAGCCTCGTCATCCTCCGTCTACGGCGCCAACCCGACCTTGCCAAAGTCCGAGGACCTCAACACGATGCCGATGAGCCCGTATGCCGTGAGCAAGCTGGCGGCTGAGACGTACGCGCTTGCTTACGCGCGGTGCTACGACATGAGGACCCTCCCATTTCGGTTCTTCAACGTATTCGGTCCGCTGCAGGCTGCCGGGCACGCCTACGCCGCCGTCGTCCCCGCGTTCGTGTCCAACGCACTGGCGGACTCGCCCCTGGTGGTGCACGGTGATGGGCGGCAAACCCGGGACTTCACATTCGTTGACACTGTGACGGAGGTGCTCGCTCGAGCGGCATTGGACCGCGTCACGTCAATAACCCCGGTCAACCTTGCTTTCGGCACCCGCACGTCGTTGCTCGAGCTCATCGACCTGCTCGGCAAGGTACTGGGTCGGCCTGTCGAAGCCGAGCACGTCGATCCCCGAATGGGCGACGTTCGCGACTCGCAAGCAGACAACGCGCGCCTTCGGGCGCTCTTCCCGCAGGTGAGGGCGGTCCCGCTCCAGACTGGTCTCGAAGCCACAGTGGCGTGGATGTCTGGTCAATTAGCCAATCAGGCGCATTGAGTCGTGGCAGGTGTACTGTTCGTCGCCACGGAGGCTCGTCTCACCCGCGGCCCAGACGGTCATATCCGTTCAAGCTTCTGGGACACGTCATACTCGGCTCTCGCGCCTTATCTTGCTGCTTTCGACCGAGTCGTTGTCGTGGCGCGAGTGGAGGACTCCGGGAAATCGGCGCCGTTGGAGGTCGAAGGTCCATCGATATCAGTATTCGCGCTGCCCCATTACCGCGGTTCAAAAGAGTTGGTGCGTCGATTCCCCAAATTGATCAGCATGTTCCGGAGGTCATTCACCGATGCCTCTGCTGTCTACGCGGGGCGCATCCCGGGTGTCATCAGCGCCCTCCTGCTCTTTCGCGCGCGCAGGCTAGGTGCCGAGTTTGTCGCTTTGGTCGTGGGTGATCCGGTGGAGGTCGCGCGAAGTGGTGCCGCCGGGCCGGTCGTGCGGGTGGTGGCACCACTGGTCGGGTTGGTCATGAGACGACAGCTACGACGGGTGAGTCGCGCAAGCTACGTGACCGAACGTGTGCTTCAGGAGAGGTACCCAGTGCGGCACGGAGTGCCGCAGGTGTCCGCCCCCGGCGTCCGCCTCGCGCCGGACGCCTTCTCGCCCGAACCCCGCGATTTCGCCGCGCGGTCGGCGACCGGCGTATGGCAACTGGTGACCGTGGGAAGCCAAGAGGTGACGTACAAAGGACACGATGTCCTGCTCGCCGCTGTAGCACAGCTCGCGTCGCATGCGGACCAGAGAATCCGGGTCACGATCATCGGTGGCGGCGCAAACCACGACACGTACCGCGCGCTCGCAGGGCGGCTCGGGTTGGGGAGCTCCGTGGAGCTGACGGGCCATATCTCCGACCCCGTGGAGGTTCGGGCGCGACTGCAGGCAGCGGATCTCTTCGTGCTCCCGTCGCTGAGCGAAGGGCTGCCGAGGGCGCTGGTGGAAGCGATGGCCCTCGCGCTTCCATGCATTGCCACGACGGTGGGCGGCATTCCGGAACTCCTACCACAAGCATGTCTTGTACCGCCCCGAGACCCCTCGACCCTTGCCCAGGCCATCCGGTCTTTGCTGTCGGATCCGGAAGAGATGAATCGGCGCAGTCGCGAGAACCTTGCCGCCGCGCACAGGATTGCGGAACGGGTTCGTGACGCCGATCTCGTCTCGTTCGTGGGCGGCGGGCCCGATGCGCTCGGCGGTGGATCGAGATGACGCAGGGCCGGACGACAGTGGTTCAGATCTTCGGAGCGATGGATCGCGGCGGTGCGGAGATGAGGACTCTCGAACTGATCGAGCGGGTCGACCGCGAGCAGGTCCGGTCGATCTTCGTGACGTTGAGCGGGTGCCCCGGATCCTTAGCGGGTCAATTCGAGGCCGCGGGTGCAGAGATTGTCCCGATCAAGCTGTCGGGCAGCTTCCCGATGGCGTTTGTGTGGTTGTTGAGATCCCAGAAGGTCGACGCCGTCCACTCGCATGTCGCGACGTTCTCGGGTGTCATCTTGACCCTGGCGCGCGTGGCGGGGGTCCGAAGGCGTATCGCCCACTTTCGCAGCGACAGCCCGCCCGCTCGGCCGACCGCCCGCAAGCGCGCGCAGTACCGGCTCATGCGCGCCCTGATTGGGTGGGCCGCGACGGACATTGTCGGAGTCTCTCCAGGAGCATTGACTTACGGCTGGCGCTCGGACTGGGAGGGGGACCCGCGGTGTCGCGTCATCCCGTCGGGGCTCGACCTCGGGCGGTTCGGGGACGTGGCGGACGAGGGCACGCTGCGCGAGCTCCTCGGTGCCAGACCACAGGACAAGCTGCTCGTGCACATCGGGCGAGGGATTCCACTGAAGAATCGAGAGCGCGCGATCTCGATCTTCGCCGAGCTCTCGCGGAGTCGACCGATGACCTGGCTGGCTTTCGTCGGAGCCGACACCCCGGACGACCGAGCGCACTGGCAACAGCTGGCTGATGATCTCGGTGTCGGCGAGCGGGTCCGCTTTCTCGGCGAGCGCGGTGACGTGCCGCAGCTACTTCGCGGCGCGGATCTTCTCGCCCTGACGTCCCACTACGAGGGGCTCCCCGGCGTGGTCGTTGAGGCTGCGGCCGCGGGCACGCCCATTCTGGCGAGCGACCTCCCCGGAGTGAGGTTCATTGCAGCGCAGCTTCGGGACGTCCACCTAATGTCGCTTCAGTCTCCGGACGCCGAATGGGCCCGCAAGGCTTCCTTCCTGCTCGACGCGGAGCCGACGCCGCGCAGTCGCGAGGCCGCACGGCAGCGAATGCGCGGCGGGGTCTTCGATCTCACTCGTGCCGCTCCGCGGTTTCTTGAGCTCTGGACGGGCAACCCGCCAATCGAGGCACAAGGGTGAACGCGATCCCACCACTCAAGAGCTTTTCCGCCGTCGGGTCCGCGGACGACCCCGTCGCGACCCCGCCGGCGCGGTTCATCCGTCTCGTTCTCCGGAGTCTCCCGTCCCTTGGCATCGCAATTGGTGCCTCAGGCACGGTGGTGTTGTTCGCCACCGGGCACAACTGGCAGGCGTGGTTGGGCCTGGTCATGCTCCTCACCTACGCCTTCGCGACGCGTTGGCGGACCGCGGGCCTCGTTCTCGCAATCCCAGTCATCACGCTGGTTCCGTTTGTCGGGTCCGTCGCGCTCACCGTCCCGGTGCTTGCGGGGCTGGCAGCGGAGTCCATCACCAGCGTGGCCGTGTACCGGAGGCTTCCCCCGCGAGGAATCACTGCCACCGGGCTCGCGGTCACGATCTGGCTGGCCATCGTACTGATCTCCACGAACGCGAGCTTCATCGTGTCCGGCTCCCGTGGCGCGACAACCGTAATCGTGTGTCTGGAGGTCATACTGGCCGTCCTATCCGCTCGGGGAGTCTCGGCGTCGGCGCTGGTGAGGTCGACGATCGTCACCGCGTCGATCGCGGGATGGGTTGTCACCTTCACACCTGGACAGCAGGTCTTCGCCGGGCGACACGGGGGACTGGGGCTCAATCCGAACTACATCGGACTGACCCTTGCCGTCGGCATGGTGGCGGCAGGTGGCCTAGTCATGCAGCACCACTACCAGCTGGCCGTGGCGAGCGCACCGGGTCTCTTGGCAGGAATGGCCATGAGCCAGTCGCGTGCAGCCGTGGTCTCTCTCGCTGTCGGCCTGTCAGTGATCTTGATAGCGCGGGTCGGTCTACCCCGAACAGTGAGAGCGCGCTTGATCGCCGGGGCGATGGTGGTGGCCGCAGTCGGCGGCTTCGCCCTCTTCTCGGCGCTTCGTGACGGGACCTGGGCCCAGCAGAGCGACGATCAGCGGTGGGGCGTCGCAGGGCTTGCACTGCGGTTGACCTTCTCCCACCCGCTCGTCGGCATCGGATGGCTCAACTTCCCTCAATTCGCGGCGTCCGACCCGGCAACGCACATGATCATGAACACGCACAACGAATACCTTCGGCTCTCGGCCGAGGGCGGTGTGGTGGCGATCGTCCTCTGGCTCCTCTTCCTCGTTTCGGCTTTCCGGCGCCCGACGACGCCCATCAGGATGGTTCTTGTCGGCTCGGTGGTTGCCTGGGCTGCTGGTCTTCTGTTTGTCAATGGGTTGGCGGTGCCAGCCGTCTCCTTGGCCCCCATGCTGCTGCTCGGCGCCCTCGCCAGCACCTCGCCTGGACCGCCGATCACCGCCGCGAGCATGGTGACGCGGTCGCCGTCTGCGGTACCACGACGCGTCATGCTTTGCGTCGGTCAGCTTGGTCTCGGTGGTACAGAGCGTCAGGTCGTGCTCCTCGCCAAGGGGTTGGTGGAGCGGCACATCGATGTTCACGTGGTGACCTTGCGGGGTGGCCCGCGCCAGAGCGACCTTCTCGCTGTCGGGGCGCGTTCCACGGTGCTGAACGACTTCCCGGAGGGATACAAGGTCCGAGGGATCCCGATGTTGGTGTCGAGCTGGAGGCTGCTGAGGATCCTGCGCAAGGAGCGCCCGGACGTCGTGCATGGCTACCTGCTGCATATGTACATCCTGAGCAGCATCGTCGCCAAGCTGGCCGGTGTACCCGTCATCGCGACTGGTCGGCGGAGTCTCGGAGAGTACACGAGCCGCGTGCGACCGCTCAAGTTGGTGGGAAGGCTCTCGAACGGCGTGACGGATGCCGTCGTGGCGAATGCGCAGTCTGTCGCCGAGGACGCCATCCGGGCCGAGGGGTTGCTCCGGGACAAGGTTGTCACGATTCACAATGCCGTCCCGGCGCTCGATCACCGCGGCGGCGCGACAACTCCTCACGCCGAAGAGCTGGTCGTCGTTAACGTGGCAAACCTCAACTCCATCAAGGGGCAGGCGGACATCATCGAGGCTGCCGCCCTTCTCAAGCTGCACGATGTCCGCGTGCACGTGCAGATCATCGGGGAGGGACCTGAGCGGCCGACACTCGCGGCCCTTGCGCAGAAGCTCTCCGTCGATCTCGAGCTCGTCGGGCACAGCACCGACGTGCCACGGAATCTTCGTCGCGCTGACGTCTACGTCCACGCGTCAACAGAAGAGGGAATGAGCAACTCCATCATGGAGGCGATGGCGGTCGGCCTCCCGATCGTCGCGACGGACGTCGGCGGAGCGTCCGAGCTCCTCGGGAACTGCGGCATTCTCGTTGCACCATCAGATCCGCAGGCGATTGCGCAAGCGCTTCAAGCGATAGCGGAGGACCGTGATCACGCGGCGGAGATGGGCGCCGCAGCCAGGGCGCGCGCGCTGGACGACTTCTCCGAGGACGCCCTGGTCACTCGACACCTGCACCTCTACGGCGCCCTGATGGAGCAGAGATGTGCGGAATAGCCGGGATGATCCGGGCCGGCGGGGCATCGCGGTCCGACGTGGAGATGATGTGCGAGTCTATGGCTCATCGCGGTCCAGACGGCACGGGGCTGTGGTCCGATGGCGACGTCGCTCTAGGGATGTGTCGGCTTGCCATCATTGACGTGGCGCACGGGCAACAGCCCATGTGGAACGAGGACAGGACCGTCGGCGTCGTCCTGAACGGTGAGATCTACAACTTCCGGGAGTTGCGCTCCACGCTGGTTTCGAAAGGGCACACCTTCACGAGCGCCAGCGACACTGAGGTCATCGTGCACCTGTACGAGGAACATGGAGAGAACCTCGTCGACCATCTACGGGGAATGTTCGCGTTCGCCGTGTGGGACCGCACGCGCGAAAGGCTGATGCTCGCTCGGGACCGCGTGGGCAAGAAGCCGCTCTATTACTACGAGTCGGGCAGCGACATTCTCTTCGGTTCCGAGCTCCGTTCGCTGCTGACAGACTCACGCATCCGTCGTGAAGTGGACCCGCAGGCGCTCGACCACTATCTCTCGCTCCAGTACGTCCCGGCGCCGTGGAGCATCATCGCGGGAGTGAAGAAGCTCCCTCCAGCACATGTCTTGATCCACGACCGCCAGGGCACGCATCTGCGTCGGTATTGGCACCTGTCCTATGCCAAGAAGTCTCTCATGACGGAGTCAGAGGCGCTGGAGGAGCTCGAGCGGAAGGTGCTCGAGGCGACGAAGATCCGACTCATCAGCGAGCGTCCGGTCGGCGCATTCCTGTCCGGAGGCGTCGACTCGTCCGTGGTGGTCGCCGCGATGGCGCAGCAGTCCAGGGAGCCGGTCCGGACGTTCTCAATCGGTTTCGGGGAGCAGAAGTTCGACGAGCGACCTTTCGCTCGCATGGTGGCGGAGCGATACGGTACCAGACACGAGGAGTTCGTCGTCACACCGGACGCCACCGACCTCACGCACCTGGTGGCATGCGCGTTCGATGAGCCCTTCGCGGACTCATCGGCGCTCCCGACGCTCGTCGTCGCGCAGCTCGCAAGCCAGCAAGTGACCGTGGCGCTGAACGGTGACGGCGGCGACGAGTCTTTTGGTGGCTATGCGCGCTACCTAGCCGCGCCACGGGCCCGGCGTCTTGGATCCCTTGCGTGGCCGCCGGCCGCACGGCTGTTGGCGCGTGCTTTCCGTGATCCGCACCAGGCTGGCTTCCGCGGAAAGGCCAGGAGGGCTCTCGATGCGGCTGGCCTTGCGAACGACGAGGCGTACTGGCGCTACCTGACGTACTTCACCGACTCGGGCAAGCGGCACATGTACACGCCTGAGCAGCGTGCTCGTGTCAGCGGGTCGAGCCTCAGTCTGTTCCGCGAGTGGTGGTCTGACTCCGACGCCCCGGGCCTCCTGGACCGGATGGTGGCCACCGATGTCATCGGTTATCTCCCGGGGGACCTCCTTGTCAAGGTGGACATCGCCACAATGGCGAACTCGCTTGAGGGCCGGTCGCCGTTGCTGGACCAGGAAATCATGGAGTTCGCCGCGGCGCTTCCGGAGGACCTGAAGATCCGAGACGGCGAGCTGAAGTACTTGCTCAAGGCCCTCGCGCGAAAGTGGGTACCGCCCGCGGTCGTCGATCGGCCCAAGATGGGCTTCGCGATCCCTCGTTCTGAGTGGCTGCGCGGCGAGCTGCGGGATCTTTCCTGGGATGCGCTGACGGATACGACCGCGCGACAGCGCGGTTGGTTCGATCCGGCCTCGGTTCGCGGCCTCCTGGGTGCGCACGCTGCTGGTGTCGATCACGGATCCCGCATCTGGGCGATGCTGATGCTCGAGCTGTGGTGTCGGAACTGGCTCGACCCAACGAGTGGGACCGCGACGTCCCGAGCAAGCGCCTAGGTCAATGTCTGATCAGCCTCCGGCGGTTCCGCCTGGGAGGAGTCCGAGCCTTCTGGTGCAGGTCCTCCACACATTCACGAGCCGGTTGCTGGCGATGGCGCTCGGTGTCGCAGCGGGGATCTTGGTCACGCGCTTCTTGGGCGCTGAAGGGCGCGGCCACT
>CAAGKR010445380.1_pt1 | contig 12386 bp, 11 predicted proteins | sample 2556971 | NCBI WGS metagenome assembly CAAGKR01 (sample SAMEA5207829, study PRJEB30636) | soil metagenome | biome: forest; feature: boreal; material: soil | place: USA | collected 2011-09 | depth 1 m | reverse complement strand
CAAGGATGCAAAACCGGGCTCTAAAGCTTCCCGAATTGATGTGGCAACAAATTGGATTTCTCCCTCTGACAGACGCGGGGAAAATGGAATTGCCAGGCAGGTCTGGGATGCGCTCTCGGTGAGAGGCAAACGGAATGTCTGCGCAAAACCCAATTCCTGCAAATAAGGCTGACAATGGATCGGGGGAAAATAGACCTGACTTGCGATTCCGACGTTGGCCAGATGGGCCCGAAGCGCATCTCGCCTTTCTTCCGCGAATGGCCCAGTCGTGCGAATGACAAAAACAAACCAGCTCCGTTTGGAATGCGATGGGGTCTCGGGAAGTTCGAGAGAATCTTCCGAACGCAGCAGACAGATATACCGCTCGGCAATGCTGGCGCGTTTCGCCAGTAGTTCGTCAAGCCTCTCCAGTTGCGCAAGACCAAGAGCGGCATGAATATCACTGAGCCGGTAGTTGTAGCCGAGGCAGACGTGCCTTAGCCAGCGGCCGTCGGCGTCGCGTCCTTGATTCCGCAAGCTTCTGCAATGCCTCGCAATTCCTGCGTCATTCGTCACGATCATGCCACCCTCTCCGGTGGTCATTTGTTTGTTGGGATAGAACGCAAAGACGCCCGCGTTCCCAAAAGTGCCAACACGCTTGCCGCGGGACTCGGCTCCGATCGCTTCGCAGGCATCTTCCAGAATGGCGAGTCCGTACTCCGAAGCGATTTCGGTGATGGCTCGCATGTCCGCGGGAAGACCGAAAACGTGGACGGGCAAAATCGCCTTTACAATCCGTCCCGTTTCCCTGCTGATTACGTCTCCTCCGCGGTTGCGCCTACACTTGTGGCACAGGAACTCGCGAATCAGGTTCGGATCGAGGTTCAGAGTCTCTGGTTCAATATCAAGCAATCGCGGGAATACCCCTTCATATAGCAGGCAATTTACAGACGCAACGAAGCTGAACGAACTCGTGATAACTTCCGCCTCTTCTCCCAGGCCCAGCGTGCGCACGCACATGTGTAGAGCGGCGGTCCCGCTGCTGCAGGCGATGGCATACTTGGTTCCCGCGTACGCAGCGAATTTCTCTTCAAACTCGTTCAGCACCGGACCGAGGCTGAGCTGATTGCTGCGCAAGACCCGGGTGACGTAGTCGATTTCGAGGTCGCCGATATCAGGCAAAGAAAGAGGAATCTTCAAGAGGGCAACTCCACCAGGTGGGCTTCGGAACTGTAGTCCTGAATCTCCAGACGGGGAATCTGACCCTGGGCGAAATTTGGCATAAGGCCGTCGATGTACTGGAGTAATCCATCGTGATCCCGTGTTTTCAGAAATCCATCGAACATGTGGATGGCGCCAACGATATCGATGGGAGCGGGATTCGTTCCTTTAAGCACAAACAGAAGCGGATTCTCGGTTGCGTGCGGTCGTTCCCAGGACTCCCATAGTTCTTCATGAACTTTTTCACCATCGCGAAGTCCGATGAATTCGATCGGAAGCTCATCCCCGGGGGCATAGCCGGAAAAGAAACTGAGCGTCCGGGCCAGCTGATAGATATTGATTGGCTCCCCCATGTCGAAAATATAGGTCTCGCCGTGCTTGCCGCGGGCAGCCGCGCAGAGGATCAGGTAGACAGCCTCCGGGATGCTCATGAAGAAGCGCGTCGCCTGCGGATCGGTCACACGGATGGGTCCCCCTTTCTTGATCTGCTCATTGAACAATCGCAAAACGCTGCCCGAACTGCCGGCCACATTGCCAAATCGAACGTTGAGGAATCGCGCTTGGCGCTTTTCACCAAGGTGCTTGACGATCATTTCCGCGAATTTCTTTGAAAGACCCATATAACAGTGTGGATTCACGGACTTGTCCGTGGATATGTTTACGAACCGCTGCGCGCCAAATTCAAGGGCAAGCGTTGCGAGAACGTGCGTGCCGAGGACATTATTGCGGATCGCCTCGTAAGGGTGCAGTTGCATTATGCCGACGTGCTTGAAAGCAGCCGCGTGAAATACGATCTCCGGGCGCTCCCGTTGAAAGACAACGCGCATCAGGTTTTCATCGGTGATATCCGCCAGACAGGGAAGTGTCTCGACGCCAGGAAACTTCTCGGAAATTGCCAGATGACTGTAGAACAGACTATTTTCTGATTTGTCCAGTAGAATCAGTCGTCTGGGCTCCGCCGCAGCGATCTGCAGACATAACTCCGAACCGATGGATCCTCCCGCTCCCGTCACTAGGACGGTTTTCCCGGCGAGGAGAGACCTGGTCAAAGCGGGATCGGGAGTAATGCGGTCCCGCTGCAAGACATCCTCGATCTGAACGCGTTGCAAGTCCCGCAAAGAGACGTTTCCGTCGACTAATTCCCTGAGTGTGGGCAGCGTCCGGACCGGCACTTCGCATTCCTTGCAAACCGCCAAAATTCGCCTCATTTGCGGGCTCGTTAGGCTGGGGATACAGATCAGAAGTTCGGACGCCTGGAGCGCGGAGACCACCTGTTTCAACCGCGTTAGACCGCCAAGGATGGGGATGCCGCAAATACTCCGACCGATCTTCGTGGGGTCATCGTCAATGAGGGCGACAGGGCGAATCCCAGAATGGGGATTCATACAAAGTTGACGCAGGATCGAAGCCCCGCCATCTCCAGCGCCTATAATGACCGCCTTCTTCGATCCGAGGTCACGGCGCGCTTTTTCACTGTCATACATTCGCAGACTAAAATGGATGGCCCCCAACGCTGTGCCACAGAGACTCGCGTCCACGATGAACAGCACAGCAGGAACGGCCGATCCTACCGCAGCCAGCTGAGAACCCACAAATAGAACTCCGGCGCTCAAGAACATGGCGCCACTGAGTCCAAGAAGCTCTCGAACGCCTGCATAGCGCAAGGAACCCCTAAAGACGCCAAAGTGCCAAAGCGCCACGCCTTTTGCGGCCACTACAAGCAGAATGAAAATGGCAGAGTCGGCGTTGCCGAACTGGAGCGAGGTGTAAGTGGAAAGCAAGTGGAGCGCAATCCAGTAAGCAAGCAGAACGACGAGAAGATCGAGCAAGACGATGGGGATTCGCGACAGACTACTCGTCAAGCTGCGTGTTCTTGCCGGTGCTGTCTTTGACCCAACGACCGTCGATGATGTGGCGGCCGATTTGGCCCCAGCCGGGAACGCAAAAGTATGGCTCATTTTTTATCCCTGGAAATGCATCGAACTAAATTACTTGCACGGCATATCCCTGGAGCTGGATGACGAGAGACCGCTGGATTAGCTCGATGGACACCACGAGACCATTCTTACTTCCAACACGCACCAAAATGCCTTCTACACCGCGAAGCGCTCCGTCGCTGACTCTAATGCGCTGGCCAGCTTTCAGGTACGGGTGCGAAGCGCAGGGAATACGATGTGCAAGCAAGAGCCTTACGCCGTTCAGCTCGTTATCCGGAATCGACGCTGCCCCTTGTGCATTGCCGACGAAGCCGATTACTCCAGCCTTGCGAAGAATGGGAACCTTCTTGGAAGGAAAATGGGGAAGTCGGACGAATACATAGCCCGGAAAAAGAGGCAAGTCGATCAATTTCTTTCGGTCACTCCACTGTCGAGACTGTTGAATCAGCGGAAGATAAAATTCTAAACCGTCCATTTCGAGTTGCTTTGAGACAATCTTCTCGTGCCGGGACTTGGTGCGAATTGCGTACCAAGGTTCCGGATGCGAGGGAGCACAAGGATGCGGTTCGGAAACTATTGTCTGTGAGCGGTTAGAGATCATGGGTGTAAGGCTCCGCCAGTGTCACTCCCAAGAAGGCTTGGGAGGATATTGAGAGGACTAGCGCGCCCCAAGAGACAAAACACGCTACTTTCGGGGCAGCCCTAAATAACCACGGACGCCTTCTGATGCCCATCAGGTGAATTACCGACAGGGAGGAGGTACCTTACCTTAGAACTGTCTCTTTCAATTTGAGTAATTCCATGTAGCTTGCGGACGCCCCCCGTTGCGCGGAGCCGATCTCAAGTGGCCATGAATCAAACTCGTCCACGAAAAAGAAGTCAGATAGCTATGAGAGCGTCAATCTTGAACAGTGTCTGCTCGCATTCCAAGTCCCTGCTGCTTCTTCTAAAGGATTGATGTCGGAATAAATTCATCAGAAGTCTGCAATATCCACGATTGGGCATTACAGGACAATTCCTCTCTCCCTCAGTATTCCTCTGTATTGTTGCCGATGAAGCGGCGTGTTTCTCTATCGCCTTCGAGAGGAAAGCAACTGACGAGGCACAAGCCCGGTCTCGAAGTTCTCCTGGAGTAGACGCATGCACGCATGGAAGTGGGGTCCCGCTCGAGTGTTCCTCCTTTCTCTCACAGCTTGTGGACTCGTGACTTCTGCGTTCGCTGCACTTGATCGTGGCGACCGTGACGACAATAACGATCTCGCCGGATTGAATCATGAGCTGGAAATTGTTCTCCATCAGCACAATTTCACTGGTCGCATCGAATCCACGCTCGAAGCGCGTCTGGGCAGAATACTCGACCCGCAGTTAGCAGAACTAGGACGGCTTCTGTTCTTCGATACTCTTACCGGCCTGCACGACGACAATACCTGTGCAGGTTGTCATTCTCCGACCAATGGGTTTGCCGATTCCCAATCCATGGCGATCGGCGTTCAAAATAATTTCTTGGTTGGGCCCCACCGCCTGGGACCTTGCAATCAACGGCGCACTCCCTCGATCGCCAATGCGGCGTTCTATCCGAAACTGATGTGGAACGGCAGATTTGCGTCCTTGTCGGGCGATCCTTTTGACAATTCAAAGGGATTCCAGTTTCCTCCTCCCGAGGGAACCACGCGCTTTCCTGCTAATGAACCCATCGTTAATCAGCTGCTTATTGCTCAAGCGCATATGCCCCCGACGGAAATGACGGAAGTTGCTGGTTTTACTGGTACGAAAGGCACGATCAGCCCGGCCTTCGATCAGTTTGACGACGGCCGTGGCAGTCCCGTTCCCCCTCCAGATGCCAGCGGTTTTCGAAACGAGCCCATTCGGCGCGCTGTGCTGAAGCGGCTGAATGGCAACGCCCGCTACCGGCAGCTCTTCGGGGCACTTTTTCCGGAAGTTGCCTCAGGCGCCCCCATTGATTTCAGCATGTTCGCACGAGCCATTGCGGAATTCGAATTCACGCAGGTTTATGCGAATGCTCCACTCGACAAGTTCGCTCGCGGAGACCTTGATGCCTTGGACCGCGAAGAAAAGCAGGGCGCCTTGCTCTTTTTCGGGAAGGCAAAGTGCTACACGTGTCACGCCGTCGGTGGCGGGTCTAACGAGATGTTCAGCGATTTTGAAATGCACAATATCGCGATACCCCAGATCGCACCAGCGTTCGGCGTTGGGAAAGGCAATGTAGTTTTTGACGGACCGAACGCCAACGAGGATTACGGCCTCGAACAGATCACCGGTAATCGGCATGACAGATACAAATTCCGCAGCTCGCCATTGCGAAATGCGGCTCTCCAGCCTGCATTCTTTCACAATGGAGCCTTTACGCGTCTCGAGGATGCCATCCGTCATCATCTCGATGTGCGTCAGTCGGTGCTTCATTACAACGCTGTAGAAGCTGGGGTCACCCCGGATCTGGCCTTTCGCACTGCTTCACCGGAGGCAATGTTGAGAACGGTAGACCCGCTTCTGGCCGAACCTTTACATCTTGAAGAATCGAAATTCCGAGCACTCGTAAAGTTTGTAAGGTTTGGTCTGCTGGACAATCGAGCGCGCCGCCGAAACCTTTGCGGGCTTGTTCCAGAGACTGTGCCGAGCGGAATGGCCGTGCTTCAGTTCGAAGGATGCAGGCACGAATAGCTCCCGAGCTTTGACGCGAGTAATTCACCTGGCCCTTGAGCTGCCGTACTCGCAGAAGATTTGAGCGGCGCGCGGTAGTTGTATGGAAGCGCCGCATTCAAGGAGCGTTGATTCATTGGGTGGGTTGGTCAGATCGCCGTTGTTTGAAACGTCCCAGCGTTCGGACCGGTTCCTCCAAAAACTTAACCGTGGAGATTGCCGTGAAAAATAACTATCCGTTGGCTGTAACGATCTTGCTCACTCTGCTTGTTGGTGTGGGATGTGGAGGCGGAAGTGGAAGTCAGGGTGCGACCCCGCCTGCACTTGCCATCTCCCTAAGTACTGCCCCGCCCGCCTCCTTGACCGTAGGTACAACAGCCACTATCGCGGCTACAGTTACAAACGACTCCGCTAACGGAGGTGTGGACTGGAGTTGCACGCCCGCGGCAACATGCGGGACTTTCAGCGCAGCACATACTGCCAGCGGCGCGACGACCACGTACACGGCGCCGGTCGCAGCGGGCAACGTAACCATCGTCGCGGCATCCCATACAAAGAGTACGGTCACCGCATCGGCAAATGTCACGATCATCGCAGCAACGCCGGCGATTACGGTCTCACTAAGCTCGCCACCGCCCACCTCTCTGGTCGTAAGCACCACAGCCAGCATCGCAGCTACGGTTACAAACGACTCTGCAAATGCGGGTGTGGACTGGAGTTGCACGCCCGTGGGAACGTGCGGAACTTTCAGCGCAGCACACACGGCCAGCGGAGCATCCACCACATATACTGCACCGGCTGCGGCGGGCAACGTATCCATCGTCGCGGCTTCCACCACTACGAATACCATCACCGCATCGGCGAACGTCACGATCACCACAGGGGCGCCGACTCTGGCCGGGAACTTCGCTTTTTTTGCTAGAGGACTTGAAGCGAATTCGAGGGTGTACTCGTTGGTGGGCTCGGTGACCCTTACCGCCAGCGGAACGGTGACCGCCGGTGAACAGGATTTCAACGACGGCACTACCCCCAACAAATCGCCGGCTGGAGGCGACACGATCACCGGCGGAGCGTACACGCTCGGCAGCGATGGGCGAGGGACGCTGACGCTGATCACCAACAACTCGCACTTAGGCGTGTCCGGGACGGAAACGCTAGCCATTGTGGTTGTGAACAGCAAGCACGTTTTAATCGAACAGTTTGACGCCAGCGCCACATCAACCGGCAGCATGGATCTCCAGACCGTCGCGTCGGGACTCCCGGCCCTAAGCGGTGGATATGCCTTCGCGGTCGTCGGCAAGTTCGGTACGACCACGGAAGGTTTCGGCGGGCTAATAACAGCCGACGGCAACGGCGGCCTGCACACTACTGTCGACGTGAACGAAGGCAATACAATCACGCGCGCAGGCACGAGCACTGGGTCGTACACGCCAGAAGACAGCTTTGGGCGCGGAACCATGACGTGTTGCGGCGGGCAAGCTTTCGTCTATTACGCCGTAGTCTCCGATGCCACACGAACGAAAGCGCTGCGCTTGCTCGTGACCAATACGAACGAGACCGACCTTGGATCTGCGTTCCTGCAGGCCGAGAACCCAACAACCTTCAGCACCGCGATGATCAGCGGAAAGTTCGTCTTCGTGGAGTCGGGCAACCACGGCAAAACCGACGGTTTCGTAATTGCCGGCGAATTCTCAGCGGACGGCGCGGGTAACGTGACTTCGGGAGCCGCGGACGAGAGTGAAGGAGGCACCCCCGACGCCCTGGCTACCGGCGCGATCACCGGGACATACACCTTACCGGCCAACGGTGTTGGCGCCTTGAATATCGTCTGGACAAACGACCACCATACACGAGGGATGTATCCGACGGATCCGCTTATCAACCTGCTCGATCCGAACAACCCAACTGGCGGAGGCGGTGCGCTGCTCTTGAGCCTTGACGCACATATCGGGGACGGCGTGATGGTTCCGCAGGGGACCACGGGTACGCCGTCGGGTAGCTTTGGTCTCAGCTTCCATGCCTTCACCGATGCAGGCGAAGTGGATGGAGTGGGGCAAGTGGCTATCGCGAGTGGCAGCCTCACCGGTATGGCAGACGTGAATGACCTCTTCCACTCGAACCAAGCCACCGGAGCTACCTTCTCAGGAACCCTGACTGCAGACGCCACAAACCCCGGGCGGTTTACCCTGCCACTTACATTGATGATTGGTGGCACACCTACAGTTGAGACGATCATTGTCTACCAGATCAGCAGCGATCAATTCGTGTCTGTGCAAACGGATAACACGCAATTCGCTAGCGGAGCTCTGGAAATACAACAGTAACCTACGCAAGCGGGAAGGGGACGCTTGACCAGGGTCGCGTCTCCTTCGCCCGCTGACGTTACAGCGGCCAAGTCAATCTTGAGCCCGTTTACGGTTCCGTTGCGGAAGCCGTGCGATCCTGCGGAAGAATCGCATATGGGCGGCCATTCAGCCGGACGTGCGGATGCTCCGGACTCGAGAGGACATCGGGCGGGCTATAACCCGGGATGAAGAAGCGACATTACTGGAAGCGTGCCGTGCAAGCCGTTCCCGTTCGCTCTATCCGACCGTCCTGCTTGCGCTCAATACGTGTATGCGGTACTCGGAGCTTCGCCTGCATCGTTGGGAACAAATTAACTTCCACTCGTGCACGGTCACGGTGGGCCTGAGCAAAACTGATTCTGGGACGGGTCGGATTCGGCCTTTGAATGATCGAGCTGTAACAATCCTAGGCTTTTGCATAAGCCTCTTTCCGAGCCATGAGCCAAATCACTACGTCTTCCCTGCGGAACGCTACGGAGCTTCTGGGGACGGTCTCTTGGTGCCTCTGGTATATGAGAGCGAACCGACAAAACCGATTGGCCGATGGAAGGAAGCTTTGGAATCCGCAAAGATTCGAGCGGGTGTCCGCTGCAGGTTTCACGATCTAAGGCATACGGGCTGCACTCGGATGCTCGAAGCCGGTGTGCCCTTCTCAGTAGTGGCAACAATTATGGGTTGGAGTGCAAGCACTACGGTGCGCATGGCGAGGCGCCATGGCCACATCGGACAGGTGACGCAGCGCCAAGCAGTCAATGCGTTAAAAGGGGCGGATTTTGAGGCCGATGGGGCACAAAATTGGGCAGTCTCAGAAGGCACGCCTGCGGCAACTCGCTAACTGACTGAAAGATTTGGCTCCCCGGTTTAGATTCGAACTAGCACCCTTCGGTTAACAGCCGAGTGGTTGGTATCGCTCGGTAAAATTCAAGGTAAGTGTTAACAGGAGTAGTATTTCAATCATAGGTAATATTGTTATGCGGACGAGGGGCAAGTTTTTGCAGAGCTTTGGCGAATGACACCCCCAAGAATCTGGGTGCAAGTAGGGTGCAATAACAGTTCCTGAGGGTTCCTTAGAGCGCCAATAGTGGCGATCGGCGCCGTGAAATTACAGACAGTTACCTCTGACTGCTGCCCTGTCGCGGCAAAGGCCCAGGCCGAGATCTGTCCGTTAAACCCAAAACGTGTATCACGCCGCCACCGGGGGCGAAAATTCCATGGCGCGAACGGTGCAATCCGGACCCGCGACACCATCCGAACGTACGCGCATCAAGTCCCATCCGTCGCTGAGGTGTGTTACGCCGCAGGCGCCGACGGCGCCTGCCTCGCTGGCAGAAAGGAGAGTGATCCATTTGCAGAGCGTGGTTACGTGTACTGAAATTCGCAGGCCAAAGAGGAGTCGCACCCGCCATTTAGTTGGTAGTCCAAGTAGGCCATCCAACGACCCCGCTGCGAAAGCTAAGTGATTGCGGCACCGCGTCTTAGCTTAGAATGTACATCGTTCGCAATGAGGAGGGCGTGGGTTCGAATCCCATCTCGTCCACCATCTTTTCAATGACCTCGAGCGTCCGAAACAGTTCTACCGCGACACGCTCGGACTTGCTGTTACAAAGGAAGCAGCCGGACATTTCGTGCAGTTCGACGCAGGCAACGGATTCATCTGGGTTAGCGGTGTAAGGACATCCATGATAAGTCCGTGTCAAGAGGGCAAAAGCTCTCCTGACGCGCTGGGGAGAAGCGCGTGAACGAAACTCTTCAGCGCTCTTCAGCGCGTTCGTGCCTCTCGGCGGTGGATCCTTCTCGATCAAGAACCAGACATCCATTTGCTGTCTCAGCCCCGAAGGGCCTCCACAGAAGATTGAGTTTGTGGTCTCCTGCCAGTCTCGAAACAAATCAAAGTGAACCTTGGGAGCTTGCGCTCCGTCGCCCAGTCGGATTAACGGCAAGACCTGGCAGGCTGCGCGCTGAAGAAACCCTCCTGATATTTTCCGCACCGTGCTACGCGGCGGTGCGGTTTTCTCTTTCTACTGTCAGAAAGTCCTTTTTGGCGGCGATCGACGGCAACCAAGTACGCTACCAGCTTCCGCGCCACGGCCAGCGTCGCGCGATTGGCGTTGCCTTTCTGCTTTTCCTTGTCGTAGACCAACGCCAGATCCGGGCTGTTTCGCGGTGCCATCTTTGCTGCCTCGCTCAGAATCGTCTGCAGATGCTTGTTACGCTGTTTCGATAGCGGTGTGCGCTTGGTGATGTTCGCCGAACTCTTCTCAGCACCGCACAGTTCGCAGTAGCTGATGGTTTTTTTGATCGAGGGAAATCGCTGTCCGTTGCCAACTTCCAGGGCCCAAGTCAGCGCGGTGATTGGACCGACGGCAGGAATGGTCATAGCCGTTCCACTCGTTCCACTAGCAACGAATCTCGCTGAAGCGATCGCACCAATGCACTCTCCGTCTTCCCAAGGCGAACCACCGTTTCGCGGCACTGTCGCAGCAAGGACCGTAATCCGTCATCGATATCCTGGTTGGTAGCCAGCAATTCACGGAAGTAACCGACCTTGTGTAGCTTCTGCTGGTTATAGCTGACGCCGGCTTCCATCAGTAGAACAGCAATCTTGTTTTTCATCTGGACCGCCTGGCGGACCAACAGGTTCCGATAGCGCAGTGTGCGTCGCCGCTCGCGAATCTCAGTCGAAGCCACGTAGCACTCTGGCAGAACAACGCAGGCAGTCGGCGATCTTGTTGGCATCGATGCGATCGTTCTTTTTCTTGGCCGCGGCGATGGCCCGCGGCATCAGCGGATGCGCCACCTTCACTGCGGCGGCGTGAGGAAGCAGATGATTGTAGATCCAACTCGTGAAAATGGTCGCTTCCATCGCCACCGTCCACGGCTGCGGCAGTGTCTTCATCCAGATGTCTAGATCAAATCGCGTGGCGGGAATCGTGCCCTCCGCGTGAATCCGGACGCTGCCATCCTTCACGCAGTAGCTGACCGTTTTCTTGTGAACATCCAGCCCAACGTAATACATACTCTGCATACAGGAGCCTCCTTGGTTGTTACTGAATCGGCGCGGTCGCTGAGTTCAGCTTTTCTACACCAAGCGCTCCTCCATGACTTATTCATTCAAACGTACCAGATGCTCCGCAATGTGGCTTTTATGATGAATCAAAGTGGCTACTTGAAGTCTTTGCCGGTAGTCGTCAGAACACGCTTGCCGTGCTTTGCCACCCGTTTACTTGCCCATGTGAGCGCTCAAAGCGCTCTTCACAACCGGGACGTCTTCTCCTAGAGCGGTTGCCAGGGCGATCAGATGGTCCTGTTCATCCTTCAGAATCTCGCGGATATATTCAGCCATCGCGTACTCTCCCAAACCCTCGCACTGACGGACCCGTTCACGATAATTCCGAATCGTTGCCATCTCGTTCTCGAGATCAAACTGGAGCATCTCCTTGGCTTTCTCTGACGTCCGAACCGGCTTCGGCTGGACCGCAGGAATGCCTCCGAGGTAATCAATTTGTTTTGAGATGATCAGCGCGTGGCTCAATTCTTCTCCCGCGTGCTTCTCGAGTTCCCCGGCAATATTCATGTACTCAGGCCCGCTCAATACTTGCGAATACACGACGTACGAGATGATGGCCTGGTATTCGCCCGAGAGATCTTCGTTCAGCAGCTCGATCAAATCGTCGCGAGAGATTTGACCAGCAGAATGAACCGTGCTTTCTTCCTTTTCAGCTTTCAAAGTTATCCTTCCTCAATGCAAGCAAGCGTCGGCACTATCGCCGGTCTTCAAGACAGGAGCGACTAAAGCAATACTCAGGCATCTCTTGCGGTGCGGTATGCTTTTTCGCCAGCTTCCGCCGCCCCGGCTAGGTTGGCCTTCACGTCGCCCACCGTCTCTTGCGCGCGGCGAGTCCATCGCTTTCCTGTCGATACCGCATCATCTAAACACTGTTTTAAAGTGCCCAGTTTTTCTGCGCCACCCGCCAGTTAACCTGCACAGTCCTGAAATTCCTTCTAGGAAAAAAAGGAGGAAGTCGTGATGAGACTTCCTCCGCTTCGATTAGCGAGCTCCGCGCGCAGCCTTGGTGGCCACGTCACTATCTGTTTTCTTGGTATCAACAGAGGATTCTCCCGTTGAGGAAACGTCCTCTGCGCCCGTAACTTTCAAAACTTCTTTGGCGCGCTTAATCTCCTCCGCCGTGTCGCAATGCACGGAGAGGAGAATTCCGCCCTTCTGCAGGCGGCCTTCGTATCGCTT
>CAAGKR010292228.1_pt1 | contig 12386 bp, 11 predicted proteins | sample 2556971 | NCBI WGS metagenome assembly CAAGKR01 (sample SAMEA5207829, study PRJEB30636) | soil metagenome | biome: forest; feature: boreal; material: soil | place: USA | collected 2011-09 | depth 1 m | reverse complement strand
TCTTGCCCTTGAAGTCACTAAGCTTGACTTCCTTGCCGCCCGTGTCGGTCAAAACGAATTCCGGCGCGGGCTGGCCGACCTTCAAGTTGGTTTTGGGCGGCTCAGGTTGCTGAGCGAGCGCGGCGTAGCTAAGCACAGCAAGCAACACCGCTGTGACCAGGAATCTCTTAACCATTGTTTTGGCTCCTTAGAGTTATGACTCCGTAATCGGGACGCGCCAGTTACTCGTCCACTTGTTTGAGAGTAAATAATTGAAAGCGCGCCAGTCGTCAATCTAACAAAAGGCTTTAACTGCGGGAAGAATAGAATATTTCTTTCGTCCTAGCAAGGTTTCAAACTAGCGTCCCTAGTTCTTAGTTACTCTTTCGCTTAGGCCGTTCCGCGCAACTCACTAATCAAGGCTGCCCAGGCTTGTTCCTCTCGCTTAGGATCAAAGATCGGAGCCAGCGCTTTGACGCTGGTGCTTAATTCGTCGAGAAAACCTGGTTCAGTCTCTGCACGGTTCAACAGTTTAGCCAGTTGATGGGTATCGCCGACGCGGAAAAAACCAGGATAGTCTGGACCGAGAATGCCAACGTTACCGTCAATACGCGAAGCAAGAATGGGAATCGTGGCTACGATCACCTCTGACAAGACATTGGCGCCTCCCTCAATGCGAGACGAAAGCACGCAGAGGTCACTCTTGGCTAACATTCGGTGGACGCGAGACTGTGGCTGTTCACCACGCCAGCGATAACGCGGATTCGTGCGCTCCTCAGCTTTTGCTCGTGTCGCCATTACTGACGTCATAGCGCCGCCAATTTGCAAGATGCGAATCTTTGAAGAAGGAGGAAGCAATCGCGCCGCTAGAGCAGTGCGAAAAGGATCCTTCACGGCACGAAGGTGACCAATCACACACACATCAAGACTTGGCTTGCTTGACGATCCGCTGAACCGTTGCTTCCTCAGACGTGTCTTCGTTGTTCCTGCGGGTGTGTTGCCAGACACATTTTCAAATGACTGGTAGATTATTCGTGTTCTGTCTCTCAGATCTCGACGCAGTTCTTCAAAGGCTTTCGGTTGCAGTGCGATAATGCGCGTTGCAATCTCAAGCGATTGTCGCGCCAGTTTGTTGCTGCGGATATCGCGGTAAAGATCCGTTCCTGTAAGCGCGACAATGATCGGAGCTTCGATGTTCTCCCGGCGAAAGCGCTTGATTGATGAATAGCTGCGACGAGCATGCAAAGCGATTAACAAGTCGTGCGGCTCGCCGTCGTATGCTTGTGAGATTGAGACGCTATGACCCAGCCTTCTAAGAATCCTCGCCCAGCGGAGCGCCGTAATGCGGTTTCCGAAACTTGACCTTGGCGGAGCCGGGGTAACTATTCCGATTCTCATCCTTGTTCAGCTACAGGGCACAGGTCCGAAACCCGGCCCACACGTCCCTTCGATCGGGTTTGTAGAAATTTCGATAGGTGTTGTGAATGAGGGGCGAACGTGTTGCCCAACAGCCGCCACGCAGCACCTTATGATCTCCAAACCAAGGCGCGGAATATTCCTTGTAAGGTCCTGCGACAAAACCCGGATACGGCGCAAAATCGCTCGTCGTCCATTCCCAAACATTTCCGATCATCTGCCTGCACCCAAAGGCACTATCACTAGCGGGCAGCGAGCGAACATCAATGCAGCCCATCGCACGCGAATCGAGATTGGCCCGTGTTGGTGTGGGTTCCTCATCACCCCACGGAAACTTTCGCTTGCGCTCAATGATTCCACGGCGATGAGACGTCGGCTCGGCGCTCGCCGCCATTTCCCATTCAGCTTCGGTAGGTAATCTGCGTCCAGCCCACCGACAATATGCATCAGCTTCAAACCAGTTGACGTGCAGCACGGGAAGTTGATTTTCCAATTGAACCATCTGATCAAAGTTGCGGCGCCACCACTTGCCTTCAACGGACTTCCAGTAGACCGGATGCTTTGCGCCGACCCTTTCACGCCATTCCCAACCATCATCGGACCATAGCTCGTGACGTTGATAACCGCGGTCATTAACGAACGCGGCATATTCCGCGTTCGTTATAGCAGTCCGCGAGATCGAGAAGGCCTGGATGTGAACTTTATGTGGGCGCATCTCGTTGTCGAATACGAAAGATTGAGGCTGCGTGCAGCCGATGAGATACGTGCCGCCGGGTACGAAAGCATCACCCAACTTGTCCGTCGCCGATGCCTGGACACTCGCTTTCTTCTGAGCGTCGCCCTCGTCCGCAAGGCATTCTTGGCGTCGCGAGTGATCAACTGCATCGAAGCGAGGCGCTGGATAAGCGAGTGTCTGTCGCGTGTAAGTGATGGCCTCAGCGTGCATGTCTTCGTGAAAGAGCACCAATGAAAGAAAATACGCAGGATCGTCAGTGAAACGAACCGAGCGAAAGTCCGCTCCCCTCAGAACATAGTCGTCCAGGACTTGGTCAAGTACGTTATGCATATATGTCAGCGTTTTAGTCTTTGATGGTAGCGGTAGGTCCCATCGTGTTTCGTGGGCGATCTTCGCTGAATCGTAAAGCGCATCGCCCTCGGCGAGTATCGGCCCGCGTCCGCGCAAATGGCGCAAGACCCAATATTCCTGAAACCAGCCAATGTGTCCGATCTCCCAGCGAAGAGGGTTAACGATATCGAGACGCGGACCAAACATTTGCTCATCATCCAGATCGGTGATTAGCTCGAGTGTGCGCCGGCGGGCTTCCTGCAGTTCCTCGAAATATCGGATTGGATTATTACCGGAGTCCATTTAGCTCATTTGTCCCTTGTGATAATAAGATAGCTTCAAACTCTTTGGTTAGCGAACAAGGGCGATTTGTTATCAACCTTGCGCCTCGATTATGAATTAAGTTCGACTCCCACTAATGATCTACCCAACTAGCGCCTGTATCGCCATAGTGATCGCGCGACTGGGTTGTAGGCTGTTTGCTTAGTTGATAGAATCCAAGCCGAGAGTTCTGAAAGGTGAGATAGAATTATGTCCCGCTTCCTCAGAGATTTTCTGCTGTGTAACCTGCTCCTCCTCTTCTGTCCGCTTGCTTTAATCGGGTGCGCGACCGTAACTGAACACGCAACCCAATCGACGGTAGCCACAACCTCTCCGGCACCAACCACGGAAACCGAATGCGAACAAGAACAGTCGGATGCGGTTAACCGGCCGACTGGCAAGCCATACACGGGAGACCTCTCTGTCTTTGAGGATCCAGAGCGCGACCAAAAGCTTCAGATCAATCGAGTCATGGACCTCCTGGAGATCAAAGAAGGATCGAGCGTGGCTGACATCGGGGCGGGGTCCGGTTGGTTCACTGTCCGCGCGGCGCGCCGTGTAGGAAACGGCGCCATCGTTTATGCGGTGGACATCAACCGTGATTACCTCGATTACATTGAGAAGCGAGCGAAGCGAGAGGGCTTCGCGAATATTCGCGTCGTTCTCGGCAAAGACGACGATCCGCTTCTGCCGGAAAAAAGCGTGGATGCCGTCCTGTTAATGAAAACCTACCACGAAGTTGCTCAACCGATTCAGCTTCTGAAACATACTCGCGAGGCCATGCGCGCGGGGGCGTTGCTAGGAATCATCGATCGAAATGGCAAAGGCGATCATGGAATCGATAAAGACGTGGTGATTAAGGAAGCGGCACGCGTGGGGTTTGTGCTGGTCAATCAATACGATTTTGTTAAGCCGGACAGAGCGGACTACTTTCTAGTCTTTCGAGCTGGGTCTTAATCGTGGCGCAGTGTGACGCGTTTAGTTCGAATTCCGGTCGGGTCAGGAGTGATTCACTTCAACCCATCGAGCGCCCTACGTATATCCTCCGTCATGGGGCGTTCCTGGTAATTTGACTCCACTTTGGCCCAGGCGACTGTTCCCATCTCATCGATGACGTAAACAGCGGGATACGGAATGCCATAGACGCTCTGTCCTTCATAAGCGGGATCGCGAAGGCCATATCGATCGATTGTTCGATGTTCAGGATCGGACAAGAGCGGAAAACCAACCTCACCTTTTCCGTCTGACGCGATCTTCTTCGTAAACTCTCGGCTTACGTCGGGAGGATCAACGCTGATGGCATACAGCCTGACCTTTTCATCCTTCTTCAAAAGCGATCGCAGTCCGGCTAACTGCCGGGCGCAATAGGTTCACCAATAACCGCGATAGAATACGAGCACGACGGGACGCTGGCCACGCGCTGAGGAGAGCGTTACCTTCTGGTTGGTCTGGTCTTCAAGCGTGAATTCGGGCGCTAGCTCACCGACTGCTACAGGAGTTTTGCGGGCCGACGATGAGTCGCTCATCTGCTTCGTGGGCTGTTGTGAATGAATACACGCAGAAAGCGTGAGGCCGAAAGCGAGCACGAGAGCCAATCGCCTTTTCATTAAGTATCCTCCGCGACATTTTCAGATCTCGGTTCAGTTTATCACGCCGCGACCGCGCAAAGATCTTCCCTAAGACGCCAAACTAAGGCTATCCCGAGAATCAGTCATAGATGGTATGATTTTACCGAAAATGCATTTCGAAACTTGGATTGCACACAACGCATAAACACATTTCTTCCGACCGCGACGCGTGGTCCGAACTATAGCCGCCAAGACTGGCGTGTCACCCGCGAACAGCAACCCTTATTCAATTCTTGGCTCCATTAATCGGGAGGGGTATTTGCAAACGCCCCCCAGGACGAGTAGAGCTTTTTCCGATTGTTGGGCAAGGGTTTCGTGTTTGGAGTCTATGTTTTCTCGCGCTTCTTAATCTCCTCCAATGCCTGTTCGACGGTGCCGTGCGGTTTGTCTTTGAGTTCCGGATATCGAACCAGCCATTGATTTAGTGCTTCTTCAGACCTGAAGAAGTTGATGACCCCTCAACCACCGCCTGCGAAAAAAACCGTTGACGCGGGCTTAGCAGTAGTCAACTTAGCCTTATCGAAGACGAGGTGAATACGCGCCGTGCTTTCCGGGGAAGAATCGTCTATCGTGACCTTTTCATTGGCGAGTTTGCCGCTGACCAGCGACAGTGAATCGAGTGCTCAATTTGTGTTGAATTGCCGCCCGCTATCGAGGCTCACCCTGTGAAAGACGAAGTCCAGGCGCGGCTCCCATTTGATGTAATGAGGCATCACTCGATAACTAACATGGCCGGCGATGCTGTCCTTCTTCAATATCTCGTGGCGCTCAAGCATGCCCAGCCCGCGCTTCACCTGCGCTTCATTGACGCCTACAGCCCTTGCTAACTCGGCCGTGCCCGGCGTCGGCTTACCGTCGCGTTCCGCATTGATCAAGGCGCGTGCTAGCAATTTCTCGTCAGGAGTTAGCACGAGCGTTACCCATCCCCAGCGCCGAATCACTTCGTGCAGCTCTGGATGGGTTTTGATGTAGTTGCCGATGCGAAAGCGCGTCTTGTCCAGTTGCTCAACCTTGAGCGCGGCCATCGCGATATCGACGCTGGTGACGCTGAAGTCCTGACCCCAGTCGTTCACCAGATAGTCGATGACCTTTTGTTCTTGCGGTCTGAGCTGGCCTTGATTACTGGCAGCCCTTGCGCTACTAGCGAAGAGCAACAGCCCGCTCGCAGCCAGCAGTATCCAATATTTACATCTCATAGCTAGCATTCCTTGGCTTCTCTTCGGATTCAACGTTTCGCCTTGAGTAACGTCTCAATGTCTTGCCGAATGTCTGCCGCCTTAGTCTCGGACGCGCCTAAATATTTCTTGTAAAGTTTCCAGCCTTGACCAATTACGTAGGTGTTGGGAAAGCTGATCACCCCAAAGTCAGAAACAGTATCGTCATTCCCGACAAGAATGGTGTAACGGATATCGAACTGCTTCGCAAACTTTTGAATGTCGCTCGCCCACCCGGACTGTACGGCTACACCGATAACCTTTACGCCACGCGAGCTGTATTCTTTTTCCAGTTTGTTGAAGGCGGGGATTTCGCCTACACAGTTCTCGCACCACGTAGCCCAGAAGTCGAGCACCACGATATTATCCTTGAGATCCTGTGAGCGCAGTCGTTGGCCGTCAAGCTCGGGCAGCGAAAACTCCGGGGCAGGTTGCTGACCAGCCGCGCCGACAAACATCAGGCAGATGAGAATAACAGCTCGCATGATAAATTCCTTAATGTGCACAGAATGTGATTCGATGCATTGACGAATCGAATCACTCGTAACATTAGACCATGTAGCTAAGATCAGAGGCGCTCGTCGGGTAGGCATAGATCATTGTCTTCAGATCATCTGCCTTCAGGCCGGAGCGTATGGCAATGGCGAAAAGATTAATTACCTCTTCGGCGTGTTCACCCAGTAAATGCGCCCCGAGGATGCGATTGCTATCCTCTTCCACCACCACTTTGAAACCTGAGTATTTCAAGTTCACTCGTCGAGAAGAATACCACTCCGAAGTGTCCTCGTGCTTCACCTTGAACTTTAGGCCCTGTTGTCTCGCCGCAGCTTCCTGCAATCCCACCGAGGCAAGAGGCGGTACGGTAAAGACGACGGTAGGAATCCCGGAATAAATAGGCTTGCGGTGATTGCCCTTCAACATGTTGCTCGCGACCACGTGCCCTTCCATGCTGGCTACTGGCGTCAGTGGTAAACCACTGCTGGCGGCTGCGTCGCCGGCAGCGTAAACGGCAAGGTTTGAGATGCTCTGGAGGAACTCGTTAACTGATACACCTTTCCTTTCGCGCGCGACTCCCGCCTTCTCCAAATCGAGATCGTCAATCTCTGGAACGCGGCCCGCGCCGTGGACCACCAGATCTGTTTCAAATGTCTGCTTTCCCTCCTTCGTAGAGGCTTTCACCATGAACTGATTACCATCCTTCTCGATGGCTTCCACAGCAGTGTCCACAAGAACCTCTACGCCCAGTTCTCGCGTGGCATCCACAAGTTGGTTAACCAGATCGGGATCGAAGCCTTCCAGCGGGCGAGGCCCGCGATGAAGAGTTCGAACTTCCGCTCCGGCACGCGCTGCGACGTGCGCGAATTCGAAAGAAATATAGCCACCGCCAACGAAAACGATTCGTCTTGGTAGTTGCTCCAGTTCCAGAAACTGATCGCTCTTAGTGAGATACGCTTCACCGGGAATGCCTAACACCGCAGGCATGGCCCCCGACGCGATAAGCACAAAGCGCCCGGTCAACGTATCATCACCCACTTGAACAGTCGTCCGATCAAGGAAGCGCGTGCGACCGTGATACGTAGCGATACCAGCCTTGGCATACCCTTTCTCGGTTTTTTGCGGAGCAGGTTCAGTGAAGGTTTTCTTGAAGCGCATGAGCGACGGCCAATCTATCTTAGCGTCTCGTGCCGAGACGCCTCTCCCCTCCATGCGCCTAGTCCAATCGATCAACTCCGCCGCGCCTACCAATATCTTTTTTGGATCGCATCCGCGTAGCGCGCAAGTACCGCCGAACGGCCTTGAATCAAGGATGGCAACTTCCCAGCCCGCCTTACGACACTTGTAGGCCGCTGCGGAACCAGCAGACCCGGTTCCGATCACTATCAGGTCAAACTTTCTTTCCATCTGTTCTCCTCTTGTCTGGATCCGATCGTGTGAACTCATCGTGGGCAGTATCATGCCAGCGCGGGTACCAGTTTACTGGATTCCGGGTCGGTTTCGCGATCACGACCGCGTCTTCCGCTTCGTTACTCCTCAACCTGGAAGGAGCGTTCACAGCGTTGCTTGCCTGGTTCGTGTTCAGAGAAAACTTCGATCGCCGATCCGGCTGCGGCGCTGACTATGGTGCCCATAATCGTCAACGAAGGCATAGAGGGGCTAAGAGGCGAGGCCTGTTGCGACCATGGTTGTGGGCCAGCCGGATCTTGACAGGCATTAGTCGTTTTCCATACAGTGCAAGGTGGCATGAGAACGCGATTCATATCTTTAGTCATCTTGCTGGTAGTGGCCGGTAGCGCTGTTGCCGGTGCGCCGCTGCACTCCAACGAACAATCGTGCAGCATGGGCGGCGCGATGGGCGAAATGGATTGCTGCAGAGCGGCCCTTAGCCACAACAATACGCCGCAAGTCGCAAGTGCTCGTCTTTGCTGCTCGTTGAACTGCTCGCAGAACGGCACGACACCATCAAACGGCGTCCGCGTCCAGCCAAAGATGCAGCCATCCCTTTCGGCTCGTCTCACAAGTGCTCAGGTCGCTCTGCCCCCTGTAATGTTGCTCCGACATAGCAATCATTCGCGCAGTCCGCCCACATATTCACAACACGCGTACATTCGCCATCTCGCACTCCTGATCTAGTTCCGATAAGCCGAAGTGTGTCTCCTTGTAGTCTATCGATCTGCAAGGTGCATTCGCGCATTCGTGTGTCTGTCATGCGTTCGCAATAACTAATCCTCTTTGCTTACGAAGGATCTGGAGATGAAGAAGTCTGTATTGGCAATCGCACTTGTCCGGATTGTAACGCCGGTAATTTTCTTTTAGCTGCACGAGCGGCAATTCAAGCAACAAGGAACCGAGATAGCGGTATCTGTCGATTTGAAAGGAGACCAGGAGACAAGATGAGAAGAATCTCAATAGTTTGGTTAGGGTGCGTCCTGTTGCTTAGCGCCGTAGTCGGTGTTGGGCACAGCGCGCGGTCGCGAAGCCAAGAGTGCAAACGGCTAAAATCGAAATCACCACAAAGGGTTACCAGCCTACCAGCCTCAAGCTGCGGCGTGGTGTCCGGGCGCGCGTAACCTTTCTGCGAACAACAGACGCTACCTGTGCAAAGGAAATCGTGTTGCCTGACTTCAATATCAGGCGCGCGCTGCCTTTGAACGAACCGGTGGTTGTGACTTTCACACCGACCAAGAGAGGCTCATTTACCTTTGTCTGTGGCATGAACATGATGCGCGGACAGTTGATTGTGCAATAGCGAGATACCTCTCCGACGTAACAAGCGCGCAAGGAAATCGAGCGGCCAAAGGGATGGTCAAGCAAGCCAGGCTACGCGCAAATCCCAAGCTTGATATTGGGGTTTCGCAAAATGTCACCGGGACCGATCACACCATCGATGCCGGAGGAAGTTTGCCTTTGGAGCTTGGCGGTCGCCGGTCGGCCCGCATAACGGTTGCGGGGCGCAAAGTCGAGGTTCGCGAGCGCGAATTCGCGAATAACGAACGAACGCTTGCCGCAGAAGTGCGCATGAAATTCGGCGAGGCGCTGGCGCAATCTCTAAAGCTTTCAAAGGGCTATACTCTTTCGGCCAAGCCAGAGCTTCGCGCCAAACAACTCGCTACACGGGAATATGCTACTCATCACGAAGGATTAGTGCTCCATGTTCTGGCGTCGTCGCAGGCAGCCGAACAACGAATCGCTGCCGCTCACATTCTCGGCTACGCGCGCCAATCGAGGATACAGATTGCTGCTCTGGTAAGAGCCAGCCACGATGCCGACGACACAGTGCGCAACATTGCCATACGAGCGCTAGCGGTTCTTGCGCAATCCAATTCGAGAGTCGCAGGGCGAATTCCAGCAGAACACTTAATCGCTATGCTGAATTCCGGCTCGTGGACTGACCGTAATAAGGCAGGCTTTCTGCTGGACGTGTTAAGCGCAGGGCGAGACCCAAAGCTTTTGAGAAAGTTGCGTTCGCAAGCCGTTGACTCTCTGATCGAGATGGCGCGATGGCGAAGTCGCGGGCATGCTGGAACCGCGAAAATCCTGCTGGGAAGGATTGCGGGTATTGAAGAAACCCGCTTGCAGCAGCTAGTAGGAGCAGGAGAGGTTGATCAGATCATCAATGCGTTGAAGTGAATACAACTGACGCCTTACAAGTCACGGTCCTTTCAACTCGCTCATCAACGCATCCAACTGGCCGTTTAGTCCGTTAAGCTTCGTTTGCGCTGACTGCAACTCAGTATCGACGGCGGTTTCGCGGCTGCGCAAGCGCTCGTCCTCCTGGGCAAGTCTCACCAAATTAGCTTTACCGCTCTTAATTCGCGACTCCAACTCTGCGTGGGCGTTCGGATCAGGCGTGCGATCCAACAAGTCTTCGGCATCCTTGATCTGTTGCTCCATTTGAGGCTTCGCGGCCTTCATGTCCGCGACCTGCGAATGGAGGTTCTCCAATTGACGACCGAGCGCATCAACATGCGCTTGTTGGACGCTCACCCTTTCGATCAGCATCTGAAATCGCGTGTTGCTAACGGTCGCTCGTTGGACCGCAAGGCGCAACTCGCGTACTTCCGTGAGCAATTGCTGCAATGTTTGATCGCGCTCGCCTTGTACCGATCCGGCCGGTTTGTTGCTTTGCGCTTGCGAGCTCGCCGGTGAAAGGTAACAGAGCATAACGAGGCAGAGCACAAATGCTAGGGTTAAGCTTTTCACGAGTGACATGATCTTCTCCTCTCGACATTCTCTCGACGGTAGGCAGACTATGATAACTCACTCGGGCTACGGTGGTATCATCAATTGAACAACTACTTCAACGTTTTAGATTCTCCGGATAAAACCTCCCCTCAAGCGCGTGTATAATGTTGGCCCACAACAAAGGTAGGGAAGGGGAGGCCACAGCCGCCCCTTCTGACAGTAGGAGACGGGTCGCGGTACTTGCGCTAGCGACGCCAAACTAATCGAATGCGGCCGCCTCCGCGATCACTTGTGTACAGGCGATGCCATGGAAAGAGAGTTCTTTTCTTACCAGGTGCTGAAGAAACTCGCTGCATGGTGAGTCGAATCCCCAACTCAGCGTGGGAAGCCTAACACTCCACCATTGAGAATGAGGTTGAGAGTAAGGTCTCGAAGTGATGTCCCCAAAAACTCCCCAACGCATTTTCAGCGCGCCCATAAGTCTAATGAATGTGCTTTTTGAACGAGTCCGCCTAATTACTGAGCGAAGAATGCATAGCCCTGAATTCATCACACGTATTCAGGGTTGAAGTTAGTTAACAACTGCTGTGGGGCAAACGGTGTCGGTTGTGGGGAAATTGTGGGGGAGATTCACAGAAGCTCACCGATTCTGGCGTATACTGGCGCACTCCCTGATGGCTGCAACTCGTAACAAATGTTAATGGTTGTGGATGCACCGTACTAGGCGCACACGTTCAAGAACGGGTTCGATCCCCGTCGCCCGCTCCAAAATCTCCTTAGGAATACCGCAAAGACACCACGATGCCCAAAGATCCTTGACGCCGGAGGATCTGAACAGATAGTCTTTGCGCGCTCCCGGACCCCGGAGCGCTTACAGGCTTCTCACGGATCACACAAAAGGGAAGGATACGAGCGTCTGATTTGTGGCTTACCGACGGAGCATCGGGGTCGCGGTCACGTTCGGCCGACTCTAAGTCTGATGAGATCGACATGGCTGGCGTGAGAATCCTTCTCGGTTTTTCACGTTAAGACCGGGACGATTTGACTAGAGTAGTGCCGCTGTTAGCGAAGTGCGATTTTATACCATCGAAGGATCACTGGTGGATCGGTTCGACCATTTACCTTCTCACGTCAAACGAGATGGGAGTATTGGCGCTACATACCGCGCTCCGGTCCGATGGAGCCTTTCAAGGCCTACAACCTGCGCAGATAGAAAAATGATCAAAGGGCGCACTGAGGACGCCCGGAAAAACAGAAATCCGAGCAAGCTGCGACTCTGGAGGTTCGAATGAGCACGTTGAAAATGTCTGTCGCACCCGAAGCTGGCGTTGTCGTGCCTGCGAACGCGGGTCCGTTATTTGTCGATGTCGTCTACTCGCGCGCAATCGGCGGGCAGACCGCGCCCGCCTTGGCCGACATGCCAAGCACAATTCAGGAAACTGTCCGCTTCACTCTCGACAATAAGTTAGTCGCGTCTTTGGAACTCGCGGACGTCGTCACATCCTCCCAAATTATTCTCTGCTTTCTTGGTGCAAACGGGTCGATCCGACTCCGAAAGGCACTGCCGCCCAGTGATGGGCAGGCGCTCACGATTCAGCTTAAGGCCGCTGAGGTCGCGACGATTTGTGCTCCTGATCCTCAGGCTACGCCAGCACCTGCTCAAATGGATCGACGTGCGTTTTTCGTTCCAGTCGGAGACGTACGCGTGCCCTTTGAGGTCTCACAACTGCAAATAGCCCCGATTAAGGTAGCAGAAACGGGATGGAAGGATCTCGGCCTTGATCGGCTGTTCCTGGTCGATGTGCCCATCACAACCGCCGTGCAGTGGAATGCAGTGGGGTGGAAGAACGTGGGAACCATTCCCTGGACCTTAACCCACGTGGGTGTCGATGGAAAATTTGATTTCAGCGTTCCTAAACGAGCGGGGGACGCGTGGATCTGGTGGCTCTCTGGACCATTGCCCGCAATCGGAGTCGTACTCGACGATTTATCCGTAGCCCGCGTGGTTGCCACTGGTGTCGTTCTTCCCCCGTTTTCGGAAGGAGCGCCGGAAACTGGCGGTTCTTCTGTCGTCCCCAG
>CAAGKR010214356.1_pt1 | contig 12388 bp, 14 predicted proteins | sample 2556971 | NCBI WGS metagenome assembly CAAGKR01 (sample SAMEA5207829, study PRJEB30636) | soil metagenome | biome: forest; feature: boreal; material: soil | place: USA | collected 2011-09 | depth 1 m | reverse complement strand
TCTTCGGCCCGATGATCTCGATCTTCGCCATTGGCACCAACACGTGCGACACCCCCTTCCGTCACCCGCTGTGCGGGTGAGGAAACCTCACACCCTGGTAACGGCCTCTACGACCATCTTCGCGGCCTTCGCGCGACGGGATTCCGCCTTCGCCTGGACCTCGGCTACTTCCGCATCGACGTTCGCCAGGATCTTCGCGGCCTCCTGATCGGCCTCCGCGATCATGGCCTTCTCGACCTCACGTGCCGCGGTCTCGCCCTCGGCTTCCCCACCGGCGAGGGTCTCGGCGGCCTTCTTCCGCGCGTCGGAGACGACCTGCTCCGCCTTCTTCTTGACCGAGAGCACGCGCCCCGAGATCTCGAGTTCCTTCTCCCGGATGAGATACAGCGGCGAGTTCGGGAGCTCCTTCTTGATCACATCCTGATAGAACTTGATGTGCTCGAGGCTCTCCTTCTCGGTCGACTTGTCCTCTGCCACCGCATCCACCTCTCTCCCGCCGCTGATGCGGGACGTGTCCAAGGCCAGGCGCACGGGGTACGTGGTGCCTGTCGTCTAGCAGGGTCATACCGTGCGGTAGCACCACCCGCACGGTATGAACGGTGTGTCTCATCGCTCCAGTTCGTCGCGGCGTGCCGGATTCCTGCAAGATGCCGCGGCGCGGCAGAGTGTGTCGGAGCCCCCGGCGCGTGAGACACGCGAGCGCGGACGCGCACGCGCACGCGCGAGCACGCACGAGAATGCTACCACGAGCAGGCGGAGAGGCTAGCGCCCGGCGTACCGGCGGCCCAAGCGCGATCCGTATCCGCAGGCGACCTCGTAGTTGATGGTCCCGAGGGCTTCGGCCTGCTGGTCGATGCTCAGCGTGCGGCCGCCCTGCTCTCCCACGAGAACCGCCTCGTCGCCGACCTCTACTTCGGCGCCCCGCGGGACTTCGAACATCAGCTGGTCCATGCAGACGCGCCCCACCTGCTGGCACTCGACACCGTGCACCAGCACGCGCATCCGGCCTGAGAGCCCCCGGCGCACGCCGTCCGCGTATCCCAATGGCAGCGTCGCGATCACAGCCGGCGAGGCGGCGCGCCAGGTCAGCCCGTAGGAGACCCCCTCGCCCATCGGCACCCGGCGCACCTGCGAGACCCGTGCCTTGACGGACATCGCGGGACGCAGGTCCACCACTGCCCTGGTCGCCTCGCAGGGGTGCAGGCCGTAGACGGCGATGCCACACCTCACCATCCCGAGGTGAGTCTCGGGGTGCAGGATCGTCGCCGGGGAGTTCGCCGCGTGCACGATCCCAGGGTCGAAGCCGCTTCCGCGCAGCTCGCCCAACGCTCTCTCGAAACGCTCCATCTGCCGCTCGAAGTCCCAGTCGCCCGGGACGTCGGCGGTGGCGAAGTGGGTGAAGACGCCCTCAAGGGCCAAACCGGGCAGGTCGCGGAGCGTGACCGCGAAGGCGGCCGCGTCCGTCCAGTCGACGCCGACCCGGTTCATCCCCGTGTTCACCTTGAGGTGATAAGGGACCTCGGTAGACGTCGATACAGCGGCGCGGGAGAGTGCGGCTGCGAACCCGGGAGAGAACAGCGCCGGCCTCAGGCCGTTCTTCAGGAGCGCCAGGATGGAGGACGTGGGCGGCTCGGACAGGACGTGCACGGGCGCGGTGATGCCCGCCCTGCGCAGCTTCACACCCTCGTCGACGGTCGCGACGCCGATGCGGTCCGCTCCGGCCTCGAGGGCGGCCTGCGCGACATCGACTGCTCCGTGGCCGTACCCGTCCGCCTTCACCACGGCCATGAACAACGTACCGGGCGGGGTAAGCGAGTCCAGGACCCGTACGTTGTGAGCGACGGCGCCCAGATCGACTTCGACCCAGGCCCAGCGCCGATCGGCAGGGCCGGCCACGGTCAGCCGGCGAGCGAGCGGACGATGTCGGACTTGCTGATGATGCCGACGAGCGTCTCCCCGTCCATGACGGGCACGCGGGCCACGTCGCGCTCGACGATCAGGGTGGCCACGTCGGTGACGAGCGCATCGGGGCCCACGGTGATCGGCTCTGCAGTCATCACGTCGGCGACGGTGGCGCCGACCGCCTTGCGCAGCGCCGACTCGTAGCGGTCCTGGGCGCCCGGCGCGAAGATGTAGCCGCCCAGCAGGCTCAGGTACGTCGGAAAGTGCACCTTCACGTCGGACATGATCAGGTCGCCCTCGGTGACCAGGCCGACGAGCTTCCCCTTCTCGACCACCGGCAGGGCGCCGATGTGCTTGCCGGTCATCAGGTGTGCCGCTTCCGTGACCGTCATGTCCGGTCCGACCGTGACGGGATCGGGGGTCATGATGTCTCGCGCGGTGAGATCGGCCATCGGGAGTCCTTCCATCGCGGGTCAGGCGCCGACCGCGAGCAGCGGGCGGAACGCCTCGGGAAGATATGCAACCACATCCTCCGCGGTACAACAAACCGGGGTGAGATCCTCCGCGGCTGCCTGGCCGGCCGATCCGTGGAGGTAGGCGCCGAGCGCGGCGGCCTCGAGCGCGGGCGTACCTTGCGCGAGCAGCGTCCCCACGATCCCCGCGAGCACGTCGCCGGTACCCAGAGTCGCCAGCTCGGGCCCTCCCGACGGGTTGAGGACGAGCCGGCCCTGACCCGCGATCAGCGTGCCCGCGCCCTTCAGCAGCGCCGTAGCGCCACCGACGGACATCGCCCGGGCGGCCACCTCGCGATCGGCGTCCACGGCCTCCCGAGCGATCCCGAGCAGCCGCGCGGCTTCACCCGCGTGCGGAGTGAGGACGGTGGGCGCCGACCGGGCCGCGACCGGCGAAAGGTCCGAGCCCAGAGCGAAGAGCGCGTCGGCGTCGAGCAGCAGGGGGATCGGGAGCCGTGCGATCACGTCCAGAACGGCCGATGCGGTGGACGGCGAGCGTCCCAGACCCGGGCCCAGGACGACCGCGTCGGCGTTCCGCGCGATCGAGAGGATCGCGTCGGCGGATTCGGACAGGAGCGCCCCGTCCGCTCCGGCCGGCAGCGCCACCTTGACGGGCACGGTCAGCTTGACCTCGACGACGGACAGCGACGGAGCGGGCACGGCGACGGTGACGTACCCCGCGCCGGCGCGCAACGCGGCATCGGCCGCGAGGCAGACCGCACCCGTCAGCCCGGGCGCGCCGCCCACCACGAGCACGCGCCCGCGGGTCCCCTTGTGGTCGCTGCGTTGCGGCCGCCGGACGAGGCGGGCGTAGTCGGACATCTCCCACGACTCGCGCTCTGCGCCCATCCCTGCCGCCTCCGCTCCCGCGCATTCAGGCCCGCGGCCCCGGGTCCTCCAGGTCGTCGACCAGGCTCTTCGCGTCCCTGAAGGCGGCGGCGCGGCGCTTCGCCTCGTCGCGGCCCTCGTCGGACGGCGCCTCGCCGGTGATCGCCACCGCGGACGCCACCGCCGTCGTATGTGTGTAGGAGAGCGACAGATGCAACTCTCGCACGCCGGTCTCCTCGGCCACTTCCGCCGCCCGTCCGCTGAGCCGTGGCGTCGGACGCCCGCCCGCGTCCCTCGCGACCTCGACGTCTGTGAACTTCATCCCCGCGAATCCCGTCCCCAACGCCTTGAGCACGGCTTCCTTGGCCGCGAAGCGCAGCGCGTAATGGACCTCGGGCTTGTTGCGCTTGTCGCAGTAGGCGCGCTCCTGCTCGGAGAAGAGCCGCTCGCGCATGCCCGGATGGCGCTCGAGCGCCGCGGCCATGCGCTCGATCTCGACGATGTCGACCCCCAGACCGGAGATCATCTACTCGACCGTCACGGACTTGGCGAGGTTGCGCGGCTGGTCGACATCGCAGCCGCGGAGCTTGGCGATGTAGTACGCGAGCAACTGCAGCGGCACGGTCGCGGGTATCGGCGAGAGCGCCTCGCTCGTGCGCGGGACATGCAGCACGTGTTCCGCGTGCCGCCCGATGTCGTCGTCACCCGAGGTCGCCACCACGATGACCTGCGCTCCGCGTGCGCGCGCCTCCTGGATGTTGCTCACCACCTTCTCGTAGGTCGGCCCCTGTGTGGCCACCGCCACGACCGGCACCTGCGGCGTGATCAGCGCGATGGGGCCGTGCTTCATCTCGCCCGAGGGGTAGGCCTCAGCATGTATGTAGCTGATCTCCTTGAGCTTGAGAGCGCCCTCCATGGCGACCGGCACCCCGATCCCCCGCCCTATGAACAGTGAGGACACCACATCCGTGTACTGGGCTGCGCACTCCTCCAAGGCCCGACAGTCCTGCAGAACGACCTCCACTATGTCGGGGATCGTCAGGAGTTCCTCCCAATACGAGAGGACCCGCTGGTCGTCGAGAGAACCCCGCGCCTGGGCGAGCTTGAGCGCCAGCACGGTCAGAGCGGCGATCTCCGCGGTGAAGGTCTTCGTGGCGGCGACGCCGATCTCCGGACCCGCGTGCGTGTAGATGACGCCGTCGCTCTCCCGTGTTACCCGCGAGCCCACGACGTTCGTGATCGCGATGACCTTCGCTCCGCGCTCGCGCGCCTCGCGCACTCCCGCGAGTGTGTCCGCGGTCTCGCCCGATTGAGTGATGGCGACCACCAGCGTCTGGTCGTCGACGATCGGGTCGCGATACCGGAACTCGCTTGAGACGTCGACCTCCACCGGGATGCGCGCCCACGCCTCGATCAGGTTCTTGGCCACGAGCCCGGCATGGTAGGAGGTGCCGCACGCGATGATGTAAACACGCTCGACTGCGGCGACCTGCGCCGGCGTCATCATCAGCTCGGAGAGCTGGACGGTGCCATCGGCACCCATCCGGCCCCGCAGCGTCTCGCGAATCGCCTTGGGCTGCTCGTGGATCTCCTTGAGCATGAAGTCTTCGAAGCCACCCTTCTCGGCGGCGTCGAGGTCCCACTCCACCGTCATGAGCTCGGGGTCGGTGACCACAGCGCCCGTCGGGTCGTAGACGGTGACGCCCTCCGCGGTGACCGCCGCGACCTCGTCGTCGTGGAGCACCATGACCTCACGCGTGTGTTCGAGAACCGCTGGTATGTCGCTCGCGACGATGTTCTCGCCCTTCCCTAGCCCGATGATCAAAGGCGAGTCCTTGCGGACCGCGACGATCGTGGACGGGTCGTCGCGAAGGAGCACGGCGAGCGCGTAGCTGCCCTCGAGCCGGGCGGCGGCCTTGCGCACGGCCTCGGCCAGGTCGCCCTTCAAGTAGCTCTCGATCAGGTGGGCGACGACCTCGGTGTCGGTCTCGCTGCGAAGGATGTGGCCGTTGGAGGCCAGCTCGTCTCGGAGCGCGGTGTAGTTCTCGATGATGCCGTTGTGCACCACGGCCACGCGGCCCGTGCAGTCGGCGTGCGGGTGTGCGTTCTCCTCGCTGGGACGGCCGTGCGTGGCCCAGCGCGTGTGTCCGATGCCGGTAGTACCGGCGAGCGGGTGCTTCCTGAGCGCGTCGCGCAGGTTGGCCAGGCGTCCCACCCGGCGCACGACCACGAGGTCGCCCTCTTCGATGACGGCGACGCCCGCGGAGTCGTACCCGCGATACTCCAGGCGGGCCAGCCCGCCCAGAAGGATGTCAGTCGCCCGGCGCGGCCCGACGTATCCGACGATTCCACACATCTGCTCGACCTCCAGGTCGTATCGAGTCTATTGGGAGATACCCCCATACGGTGCGCGTGCGGCTGCAGGGACGCAGAGTGCGCCTGCCTGCAAGGATGTTCCGCGCGTGTAGCGCGGGGGTCCCTGGTTCCGCAGCCGTTTTGTCTCCGCGGTCGCCCGCGGGCTTTGTCGGTGCGGTCACGACATCGGGATGAGATGCCGGGGAGCCATCCGCCGAATGTTTCGATGAGCTCCCGCCTCGTCGACTGCCCCAGCACGCAGATGCGGGCAGTCCCGGCGCTTGGTCGCGATAGAGCATACGGTCTTGGTACAGGGGGCCACTCCCTTCCGCCGCCGCTTCGGGGGGTGCGTCGCCCGGCGGCCTTCGTCAACGTAATCGTAGCACCGGCGGGCGCCCCCGAGAGGTCACGGTTGGTTGACGGCTGATGGGAGTGTGCGGCTATCCGAGCTCCCGCTCCACGACCTGGACAAGCCGATCCGCGACGGCCTGCGCGACCGCCTGGTCGGCGGCCTCGACCATCACGCGCACGAGGGGTTCGGTACCGCTCGCCCGCACTAGGACGCGGCCGCTGTCTCCGAGCGCCCCCTCCTCGTCCGCGACGGCCGTCGTCAACGCGACGTTCGACTCGACACCCGCCTTGTCCGCCACGCGCACGTTGACGAGCACCTGCGGATAGGTGGTCATGACCGACGCCAGCTCGGAGAGCGGCTTGCCGCTCTCCTTCATCGCCCGGGCGATCTGAAGGGCGGTGACCAGCCCGTCGCCGGTGGTCGCGTACTCGAGGAAGATCACGTGACCGGATTGCTCGCCGCCGAGGGTGGCCCCCGCAGACCGCATGGTGTCCAGCACGTTGCGATCGCCGACCTGGGTCTTGAGGACCCGGATGCTCAGCTCGCGCATGGCGGCGTCGAATCCCATGTTCGCCATGACGGTGCTGACGATGGTGTCGCCGAGGAGCCGCGACTCGCGCTTCATCTGCGCCGCGGCGACCACCATGATGCGATCGCCGTCCACGACCGCGCCCGTCTCGTCCACGGCGAGCGTCCGGTCGGCGTCGCCGTCGTGCGCGACCCCGAGGTCCGCGCCGGTCTCGCGCACGAGCGCGATCAGAGGGGCCAGATGAGTGGACCCGCAACCCGCGTTGATGTCGGAGCCGTTCCAGCCGCAGTTGACGGCGACCACCTCCGCGCCGAGACGCCTGAAGGCCTGCTCGCTCGACACCGCGGCCGCCCCGTGGGCACAGTCGATGGCGACCTTGAGCCCCTCGAGGGTCCCGGGCACCGTCGCGACCGCGTGGGCGACGTAGAGATCGACCGCGTCGTCGATCGTGCGCAGGGATCCGACGCACGCGCCCGCCGGCCGGGCAGGCGGTTCGTCAGCGGTCACTCGCGACTCGATCTGCCTCTCCAGCTCGTCGGGGAGCTTGAAGCCGTCGGCGCTGAAGAACTTGATGCCGTTGTACTCCGCCGGGTTGTGGGAGGCCGATATCACCGCGCCGCCGTCAGATTCCAGCGCACGCGTCAGGAAGGCGACGGCCGGAGTCGGGACCACCCCGGCCAGCAGGGCGTCGCACCCTGCTGAGCGGATGCCCTCGACCAGCGCCTCCTCGAGCCACTCGCCGCTGGCGCGCGTGTCGCGGCCGACCACGATGCTGCGCGCTCCTCCTTCACGCAGAAGCGTGCCCGCGGCCTCACCGAGGCGGAAGGCCAGTTCGGAAGTGAGCTCGGAACCCGCGATGCCGCGGACGCCGTCGGTGCCGAATCGAAGGGGCATCTACGTCATTCCTTGTCGTTTGGGGGCGGCGCTCGGCGCGCCCTGCAAGCGCCCGGTCTCTCTCCCGGGACTTGATGATAGCGCCTGCGCATCGAAGACCCGCCGCCTCGGGGACGGGGCGGCGGGCCTTGGGTTCGATGCGGGTCGGGCCGGCTAGCGCTTGCTGAACTGAGGGCGCTTGCGGGCCTTCTTCAGGCCGTACTTCTTGCGCTCGACCATGCGCGGGTCGCGGCGCAGGAAACCGTTCTTCTTGAGCTCGGCGCGGTAGTCCTCGCCGGCCTCGAGCATCGCGCGAGCGATCCCGTGGCGAAGCGCGCCCGCCTGGCCCGAGAGGCCGCCGCCGTGGATCGAGGCGATCACGTCGAACTTGCCGACGGTGTCGGTCACCTTGAAGGGCGAGTCGACCAGCGTCATGAGAACGGCGCGGCCGAAGTACGCCGCCGCATCGCGGCCGTTCACGGTGATGGTGCCTGTGCCGGGCATGAGGCGCACGCGCGCGACCGAGGTCTTGCGGCGGCCGGTGCCCTGGTAGATGGCCTTGTCTGCCTTGTCGGTCATAGGTGACTAACCCTCCAGCGTGATCTGACGGGGCTTCTGGGCCTGGTTCTTGTGGTCCGGACCCGCGTACACCTTGAGCTTCATGCCCATGGCGCGGCCGAGCGTGTTCTTCGGCAGCATGCCCTTGACGGCGTGCTCGATGACGCGCTCCGGATGCTTCGCCATGCGGTCGCCGAGCGAGATCTCTTTGAGTCCCCCCGGGAAGCCGCTGTGGGTGAAGTACTTCTTGCCCGTGAGCTTGTTGCCGGTGATCTTGATCCTCGAGGCGTTCACGACGATGACGAAGTCGCCGGTATCCACGTGAGGGGTGTACTGCGGCTTGCGCTTGCCCTTCAGTATCTGGGCGACCTCGCTCGCGAGCCGGCCGAGCGGGATGTCGGTTGCGTCGACGAGCAGCCATTCGCGCTCGACTTCACCGACCTTGGCGTGGTACGTCTTCACTCGTTCTCCTAGTAGATGACGCGCATTGGCGCTTCGGGCGTTCCTCGAGTTCACGGGGCTCTTCGGAACGAACCCTCACAGTCTGCCACGGGAGGGTGTGCCCGTCAACGAAACAAACGCGGCCGGGCGTGTCCATCAACCGCGCGCCCGCATCACGCCGCCGAATGCTCCCCTAGAGCCAGCACTCCTCCGGGTAGGTCACGTGCCACAGCACGAGCCCCTGCGGCGGTGCGGTGATCCCCGCGGCCTCGCGGCGGCACGCCTCGAGCGCTGACGAGATCCAGGCGGGATCGCGCTTCCCCCTGCCGACATCAACCAGCGAACCCACCACGATCCGGACCATGGAGTGCAGGAAGCTGCGCCCGGCGACGCGCACGACCACGCACTCCTCGCCCAGCTCGCAGGATCGGAGGATCTCGATCTCTTCGATGTCGCGGATGGTGCGGCGGCCGCGGGCACTCTCAGTCACGCAGAAAGAACGGAAGTCGTGCTCCCCCACCAGCCGGGCAGCTCCCTCTCGCATGGCGTCGAGGTCGAGGGGCTTCTTCAGCCACCACGCCCGCCCGCGCAGCGCGAGCGGCGGCGTCGGACCGGCCACCAGCAGGTACCGGTACTCGCGCAGCACCGCGTCGTAGCGCGCGGAGAATCCGTCCACGGCTTCGCGCGCCCCGGTGACCACGACCTCGGGCCCGGCCAAGGCGTTGACACCGAGCTGCAGCCGGCCCGACTGCGGATCGCCCGGCTGGCGTGCGAAGCTCACCACCTGGCCGTGTGCGTGGACTCCCGCGTCGGTCCTGCCCGCTCCCACTATCGTCACCTCGCGCCCGGTCAGGGTGCCTAGGGCCGACTCGAGCGTGCCCTGGACGGTGACCAGCCCCGGCTGCCGCGCGAAACCGTGGAACGCGGCGCCGTCGTAAGAGACGGTCAGGGCGGTGGTCCCCTGCCCGCTCACAGGATCACCCCCACCGCGACCAGAAGGGCCGCGGCGATCAGCATTGCGCTCCAGTCGACGGCGCGCATCCGCGCCTCGACCAGACGTGTCCGCCCCTCGCTGCCGCGGTAGCAGCGGGCTTCCATCGCCGTCGCCAACGCGTCGGCCCTGCGGAACAACTGGAAGAAGAGGGGCACGAGCACCGGCGCGTATGCCCGAGCGCGGGCGATCGGGCCGCCGGCGTCGAAGGAGGCGCCGCGCGCCTGCTGGGCCGTCATGATCTGCTCCGCCTCCTCGGCGGTGGTGGGTATGAAGCGCAGCGCGATCGTCAGTGTCATCGCGAGATCGCCCACGGGCACCCTGACGAGCTTCAGGGGCGCGAGTGCGCGCTCGATCCCCCCGGCGAGCTCCAGAGGGCTGGTCGTGAGAGTCAGCAGCGAGGTGCCGGTCACCAGGAGCATGATCCGGGCCGCGAAGAACAGACCGGTCTTGAGCCCGGCGCCGTCCACCGCGAACGGACCCAGGCGCACGAGGGCTTCGACGGGCTGCCACCGCAGGCCGTTGGCGACGAGCGTCAGCGCCATGATCACCGCCACCGCCTTCAGCCCGCGCGCGACCGCGCGCGGTGGCACGCGCGAGACGAGCGTCGACGCGACGACCACTCCCGCCAGCACGGCCATGCCGGCGAACCCGGACAGTCGTTCGTCCAACATGAACAGCGCGGCAGTGAAGGCGGCGACCACGCCTATCTTGGCCGCAGCGTCCAAGCGGTGGAGAGGCGAGGACCCGGGGACGTACTGCCCTATCCCGCTGATGCGCCTCATGACGGCTCGCCTCCGCCGGTGCCCCACGCAGCCGCGAGCAGGTCGGCAGCGGCCTCGACCTCGAGCGTCAGCGCGCCCTCGGGCGCCCTCCCGCCCGCGCGCGCGAGCATGAGCGCCCGCGGGACCTCGGGCGGATCGACGTCCCCGGACGCGGCGAGTCGCGGAAGCTCCGCGAGCAGCTGCGAGACGCCGCCTTCGAAGACCGGCCGGCCGCCCCGCAGCGCGAGCACGCGATCGGCGCGGGGCAGGAACGCCTCGGCGTCGTGAGTCACGACGAGCACACCGGCGTCCGCGCGTGCTGCCTCGATGGCCGCGCACACCGCTTGCTTGCCGGACGCGTCCAGGCCGGCCGTCGGCTCGTCGAGCAGCAGGTAGCGCGGGCGCATGGCCAGCACTCCGGCGATCGCCGCCCGCCGCGCCTCCCCCCCGGAGAGCGACCAAGGCTCGCGGGCGCCGAACACCTCGGGATCGAGCCCCACCGCGCGCAGCGCCGCGCGCGCGTCCTGGAGCGCTTCGTCGGCGCTGCGCCCGAGGTTGCGCGGTCCGAACGCGCAATCCTCCTCCACGGTGAGGGAGAAGAACTGCGACTCGGGCCGCTGGAAGACGAGGCCGACCGCCCCTCGGACAGAGCCGCGCCCGGACGAGGGGCGCCCGTCGACCCCGGCACTCCCCTGCGTCACAGTCAGAAGGCCCGCGGCGGCGCGCAGCAGCGTCGTCTTGCCCGCGCCCGTGGGTCCGAGGACGACGACGAGCTCGCCCGGCGACACCGACAGAGAGACCCCCGAGAGCGCCACCGAGGCCAGCGAGGTGCCCGCAGCGTACTCGCACGTGATGTCGGCAAGCGTCAGTGCCACAGTGCGTCCACCACGCTCTCGGCATCCACCGCGGCCACGGGCACGTCCAAGCCACGCCGACGCAGTGCTGCGGCGAGGCGCGCGACGGGCGGCAGGGAGAGCCCGACCGCATCGAGCAGCGACGCGTCGCCCAGCAGCCCTTCGGGCGTGCCGTCGAACACAACACGACCCTTCGCGAGGCCGATCACGCGATCGGCCCTTGCCACCCCCGCGGTGTCGTGCGACACGATCAGCACTCCGTGCCCCTCGGTGTGGGCCAGGCGGTCGGCTGTCTCGAGCACGGACCGTCGGCCCTTCGGGTCGAGCATCGCTGTCGGCTCGTCGAAGACGAGGTACCGGGGAAGCATCGCGAGCGCGCCGGCCACCGCGAGCCGCTGCTTCTGCCCCTCGGACAGCAGGTGCGGCTCCTTGCGCTCGTAGCCATCCAGCCCGACGGCCCGCAGCGCCGCGTCGACCCGCTCCCGGATCTCGGCGCTCGGCAGCCCGACGTTCTCAGGGCCGAACGCACAGTCCTCCTCCACGACCGTGCCGACGATCTGGTCGTCGGGGTCCTGGAACACCATCCCAACGAGCGATCGCACCGTCCAAAGCGACTCGGGATCGGCGGTGTCGAGACCGTCGACGAGCACGCGACCGGCGGTCGGCACCAGCAGGCCGTCGCACAACCGAGCCAGGGTCGACTTGCCGCTCCCGTTCGCTCCCACGACGGCGACCAGCTCACCCGGCTTCAGCGCCAGCGAGACGGCCTCCAGCGCCGGCGGTGCGCCGGGACTGTACCTGAAGTCGACTGACTCGAAGATGATCACGAAAGGTCGGCAGATCCCTTCATGCGACGGGAGGGCCGGCGCGGATGCGCGGCCCTCCCGAGATAGTACCTTGCGCCGGCGCGCGTCAACGAGCCGCGAAGCGCGCGGACGCTTAGTCCACGAGCTCCATTATCACCATCGGCGCGTTGTCGCCCTTGCGGGGACCGAGCTTGAGGATCCGCGTGTAGCCGCCCTCACGCTCCGCGAACCGCGGCGCGATGTCGTGGATCACGCGGTAGGATACTTCGAGGTCCTGCTTGCCCGTCGACGGGTTCACGACCTTCTTCTCGCCGCCGAGTGCGGCGATGATCAGGCGGCGCGAGTGCACGTCGCCGCGCTTGCCCCAGGTGATGATCCGCTCGACGAGCCCCCGGACCTCCTTGGCGCGCGTCTCGGTCGTCTTGATGCGCTCGTTGACGAGCAGCGCCAGGGCGAGACTGCGCAGGATGGCATTGGTGTGGCTCGCATCGCTGCCGAGCGCACGCCCCTTCTTCAGGTGTCGCATGTGCTTTCCAGTCTCCCTCTAGCCCTTGAGCCCCAGGCCCATCTGCTGAAGCTTGTCCTTCACTTCTTCGATGGACTTGGCGCCGAAGTTACGGATG
>CAAGKR010387277.1_pt1 | contig 12391 bp, 9 predicted proteins | sample 2556971 | NCBI WGS metagenome assembly CAAGKR01 (sample SAMEA5207829, study PRJEB30636) | soil metagenome | biome: forest; feature: boreal; material: soil | place: USA | collected 2011-09 | depth 1 m | reverse complement strand
GGGTTCGGCCGGAGTCCGCGGTGGAGTATTGGTCGCCGCAGTCGCGTCCTCCGCGCTGCTCGTGGCCGTGACGCCGCGCCACTCACCGGTGTCCATCATTCTGGTCGGAACTTCCACCGCCGCCTGCGGCACGATCGCCGTGCTCGAACGGCGGCGACCGCGCCTCGGGCTCCGTCCGATCGTGGCAGCGATCGCGCTCGTCTTTGCGGTGGCGGTGATCGCGCCGCCTCGAACGTCGAACGATCTGTGGTCGTACACGATGTACGGACGAACGGTCTCGGTGCACTCGGCAAGCCCATATGACCATGCGCCGGCCGACTTTCCGTCCGATCCGTTCTTTCAGCGCGTCAGCAAGATCTGGCGGCACCGCGCTTCCGTGTTCGGACCGGCATTCATCGGCTTCGCGGTGGCCGGAACAACCCTCGCGGGGGATTCCGTACTCGCGGACCGTTTGTTCTTTCAGATCACGGCAATGGCGGCCGCGGCCGCTTCGCTTGCGATCGTGTGGCGACGGACGCGTAGCCCGGCCGCGCTCGCGTGGCTCGGGCTCCACCCGGTGTTTGGCGCAGTCGCCATCAATGGCGGCCATGTCGACGTGCTCATCGGCCTCGGGATACTCGTCGCCGCGCTCTTCGCCTCACGACAGCGCGGACTCATCGCCGGTGTCGTCATCGGTGTCGTGGCGCTGATGAAGTTGACCTCGCTCCTCGCATTGGTCGGGATCGTCCTCTGGGCTTGGCGGCGGCGCGGTCCACGCCTCGCCGGCAGCGTCGTGATCGGCGCCGGAGCGACGCTCGCGCTCGGCTATCTGCCGGTGCTGACTTCGGCGTCTCACGTGCTCGGGAGTGCCGACCGCACGGTGACGCCCGCTTCGGTTTGGAACCCTCTTGCCGAGGCATTCGTCGGGCACGATGCCGGTCGCCGGCTTGCGCATCCGCTCGCGCCGAATTCGACGCTCAGCGTTCTGTTCTTTCTGTCGCTCGGAGCCGTTGCAACCATCGCATTGGCCGTCGGGTGGCGCGCAGCGCGCACACGTCGCGCCGAGCCGGCGGTCGGAGCGACTACGGCGTCGTACACGATGGCGGCGGCGTACTCGTACCCCTGGTACTCGGCGTGGGCACTTCCGACGTTGAGCGACCACCAGCCGTCGCAACTCGCGTGGGTCGTGTGGCTTCAGGCATCGCTCATGCTCGGGGCGCTCAAGCTCCCCGTTGTCCCAAGTGGCACGGTCGTCGGCACCGTCGCACGCGGAGCGCTCAGCTATCTCGCCCCGCTGGTACTCCTCGGCGCGTTCGTGGTCATCGGGCTGCGTGGCACACGGGACTCGCGAGTCGCGGCGCAAATCGATTCGTGAGAGCCTCAGGTGTCACATCGGTCGGCGGCGGCCGAATCAGTGAGCGATCACACCCTGCCGAGAATCCTGCATTGACGCTCGATCCCGCCGAGCCACCGGACCCGACCCGTTTCGAGTTGCACCTCGAGCTCGTCCAACTCCGCGACGAGCCCGGCGATGAGCCGACTCCCTCTCGGCCCGGCGTCCGCGAGCGAAGCGAGGAGCGCCTGGCGAAGCAACTCGAGCGAAACATTGGTGCGCACCGGATCGTCGTTTGCAACGGCGCGTTCGAGGTCCGCGGCGAGCTGGATCGTGTTCGGAACCGAGGTTACGTCGGTGTGTCCCCCCACTGGATATCCCTTCACCCCTCGCATTGTCGGCCGCGGACGTGAGAATCCGATGAGCAGCCGGCGCTCCGGGGACGGGAAGAGGGTCAACAACCCGGCTGTCCGGCGGCTGCCCTCCCGGATCCGTCCTGATCGTGTGAAATCACTCCCGGTGGAGGTCATCCAAACCCACGATGCTTGTCGCGACGAAGCTCGATGGCGAACTGATCAGTGGATGCTGTGAGCAGCCTCGATCTCAACGGTCGCGAGACCTCGGCGTGCGGCTCGCGCACACAGCCGGACTCGCAACTCGCACCGTCGGCGCACCAGTTCGGCTTGCCCAGGCTCAGCCGCAGAGACTGGTTGGGTATCGCGTTCCTCGGCGGCCTGCCGGTTGTGCTCTTCGCCGTCCCGGCCATTCTCGGTCAACCGCTCCTACCTGGCGACGCCCTGACCCAGAACTACCCGCTTCGAGTCCTGGCTGGAGACCTGCTCGCTCACGGTCACCTACCCCTCTGGAACTCGTGGAATTGGTCTGGGACAGCTCTCTTGGGTGGTTTGAACGCGGGTGCGCTCTACCCGGGCACCTTCTTGTTCGCGATCACCTCGCCGCTGTTCGCGTGGGTGACCAACGAGATCGTCGCCTATGCGCTGTGCGCTGTCGGTCTGTACTTGCTGTTGCGAGCCCAGTCGCTCGTACCGCTCGCGGCCGGGCTCGCGGCCGCGAGTTTCACCTTCTCGGGCTTCATGGCGTCCCACCTCAGGCACATCGGACTCGTCCAAGGCACTGCGCTCATTCCCTGGCTGCTGCTCGCGCTCGAAGGTGTCGCTTCGCGGCGACGGACACCGTGGTGGTGGTTGCTCCTCTGTGTGTCTGGTGGCTTGATCGTGCTGGCGGGCGAGCCGCGCGCCATCTCCACTGCGGCGATCGTGGCCAGCATCTATCTCGTCGTCCTGGTGGTTCCACGAGCGGCACCGCGGGTCCGGCTGCTCCTGGCGACGGCGTCGGCCGTGCCCGTCATCCTCGCGCTCGGCGCGGTACAGCTCCTGATCGGTCTCGCGTTCGTGCACACCTCACAGCGTGGGGCAGTCGACTACGCGTTCTTCGCTCACGGCTCGCTCGCACCCGAAATGCTTCCTCTGATGGCCGTGCCGTATCTCCTCGGCGCGTACGGCACGTTGGACGCGCTGCCGTCGTACATCGGGAGCTACAACCTCCACGAGATCGTGGGGTACATCGGGCTGTTGCCGCTCGTCGCCTTGGTCACGCTTCCGTTCTGGCGCCCGCGCGCGAATGCCGCTCGGCTCTGGGGTTGGGTCGTGATGATCGTCGTCGGGTTGCTGCTCGCGTTTGGTGGCAATACCCCGCTGGCTGATCTGCTCGTCCACGTACCCCTCTACTCGGGCCAGCGGCTCCAGAGCCGCAACCTGTGCATCGTCGACTTCGGCCTCGCCGGAGTCTTCGCCTGGTGGGTCAACGCGATCCTCACTCGCCAACGATCACGGCGGTCTGGCCGGCGCGAAAAGTTGGAACTCCTGACGTCCCTGCTTCCGTCGGCCGCTGTGATCGCGCTCGTGGCGAGCGCATTGCTCGCCGGACCGAGCTTGCAGCGGTGGCTCGCGGTGCCGAAGCCCGATTCGACGCTCTTTCGCGAGCTCCGCCCGTACTTGTTCGGCGTCCTGCTCGTGGCAGTTTGCGTCGGGCTGTTCGTCGCGTTGTATCGGCGAGTCTCGCTCCCGGTCAGAGCCTGGGCGCTCGTCGTGATCGTCGCAGCCGACGTGGGTTTGGTGATGGTGAACGGAGAGCTCGGCTTCACTGATGCCACGACGCTTCGTCGCGACATTCCCTCCACGGGCCAGCTCGCGCGGGCGCTCGAGAGGGGAGGCCGGATGGCGGTCTACGATCCGCAACACCGCGTGACAAACGATTTCTCAGAAGCAATCACGTCGGACCTCAACATCGTGCACGGGCTGCTCACCGTGCAGGGCTACTCCTCCGTGGTGAACGGCAAGTACAACGCTGCAACCGGAACCCACACGCGGCGCCTGATCTTTCCGTCTGCCCTGAGCGGCGACATCGCTGACCAACTCGATCTGAGACTCCTCTTGGTGCCTCCGTCATATTTCGGATCGAATGCCGCTCGCCCGCCGAGCGAGCAGGGAGCACCTGACCCTCAGCTCCAGGCCGCGCTCGCTCCTCCACACTGGGTGCGCGCGGGTCAGTCTGGCCCCTACTTGGCCTACGCGAATACCCGGGCGCGCGGGCGCGCCTGGATTGTGCCGGCTACCGCCACCACCCCGGCTGCCACGTCGGTCCCCGGCTCCGAAGTGAGACGGGTAACGATCAGCGCGGGGGATGACGAAACGGACACGATCCGAAGCCCGACTCGAGCGCTCCTCGTACGCAGCGTCGCGTATTCGGCAGGATGGTCGGCGCGCGTGCGGACAAGCTCCGGAGCGTCGACGACGGTTCCCGCCCGCCGATTCGGATTGGTGCAAGCGGTCGCGGTCCCCGCGGGGACCTCGACCGTCACATGGTCGTACCATCCGCCGGGGTCGAAAGCCGGACTCTGGCTCACACTGCTCGCCGCGGCAGGATTGTTGTTCCTCGGGATCGCGCTCCTCGCACGCGACCTTCTTGCCCGCCGATCGATCCGTCTGAGGAGACGACGTGACGACTGAGGAACGGGCGGTCGGACCGGTCCTGGTCACGGGCGGAGCCGGCTTCATCGGGACCGCGCTCGTCCGCGCCCTCCAGGCGGCCGACGTCGAGGTGAAGGTCGTCGACCTCCGCCCCTTCCCCGATCCGCACGTCGATGGAATCGTCGGAGACCTTCGAGACGACCATGTGCTCCACGCCGCGATGGATCGGCGACCGTCTGCGGTGTTTCACCTCGCGGCGCGCACGTCGGTATTGCAATCGGTTCAGGATCCGGTCGGCGTCTTCGACACCAATGTCGGTGTGACCCAGCGCCTCCTCGACGCCGCACGCAACGCCGGTACCTCGGCGTTCGTGCTTGCGTCGACAAACGCGGTAGTGGGGGGTGCCGCCAACACGCTGATCGACGAGCACAGTGCCTTACGACCGCTTACACCGTATGGAGCGACCAAGGCGGCGGCGGAGATGTTGTGCTCTGCGTACTCGGCGTCCTATGGCATCGCCTCGAGCGCGGTTCGCCTCACGAACGTCTATGGGCCTGGTATGACGGAGAAGGACTCGTTCATCGCGCGTCTGTTTCGCGCGGCCGCGAATGGCACCGAGGCCATGGTCTACGGCGACGGCCTGCAGGTGCGCGACTACGTCTACGTCGACGACGTAGTTGCCGGACTCATGCTCGCGTGGAGACGTCAAGTGCGCGAACCGCTCGTGATTGGTTCCGGAACGTCAACATCGGTACTCGACCTGTACGAGCTCGTTCGTTCCGTTACCGGACGGCCGCTCGGCGCGGTGGAGATCGAGTCACCGCGCGGCGAGATGCGAGCGGTGCGCGTCGACATTACGCGAGCGCGTGGCCTCGGCTACGAGCCGAGCGTCGACTTGCGCGAAGGTCTGACTCGTACATGGGAGTCGTGGCCCGAGCGCGACGCGGCCGATTCGGACGGTCGGTGAGATGACGACGTCGCCTGCGTGCTCCGATGCCAGCCGGCCTCTGGACCCGGTCGACGCCGCGGCGTGGCGCGCCTTCACCGCAGAACACGGCACTCCTGATCTCGGACCGGTCACCGTCGTCATCCCCGCGTATCGGGAGGCTGAGAACATCTCCGCCGTCGTACGGGACATCCCATCCGAGGTGCTGGGACTCCGCGTTGCCACGCTGGTCGTGGTGGACGGACCCGACGACGAGACCACAAGAGCCGCCGTCGCGAGCGGCGCCTCGGTCTGCATCGCACCGATCAACCGCGGTCAGGGTGCTGTCCTCCGCCTCGGATACCGGCTCGCACGCGCCCACGGCGCCCGGTACCTCGTCAGCATTGACGCGGACGGTCAATACGACCCCGCCGAGATCCCCAAGCTCCTCGAGCCGATCGTGCGTGACGAAGCCGACTTCGTTTCCGGCTCGCGGCGGCTAGGCGCGAATTTCCAACATGACCGTGTCCGTGAGCTGGGTGTCGTCGTGTATGCGGCGCTCGTCAGCGTCTTGACCGGCTGTCACGTTACCGATCCCTCCTTCGGACTACGCGCGATGCGTGCTGACGTCGCCGCCGCCGTTTCGCTCCGTCAACCGCAGTACCAGGCCGCCGAGCTCCTCGTCGGCGCGATCATGAAGGGCTTCCGCATAGCCGAGCGTCCCGCAACCATGCGCGCCCGTACAGGCGGTCGGAGCCACAAGGCATCCAATCTGGTGTACGGCTGGCATTTCGGAACGGTCGTCGTTTCAACGTGGTATCGCGAGTGGTCACTCCGCCGGCGAGGCAGGGCGCGGTGACAACGCCTCCGATCGCAGATCAGGAAGTCGTCACCGGACACGGGGGATCGGTCGCGCCACTGGGTACGCGCGTGACGGTCAGCGCGCCTGCGCTCCGGTGGTCACGATCGGAGATCATCGGCGTCGGCGGCCTGACGGGCTTCGTGTTGTTTGCGGCCGCGTGGCGCCTCGGGATACCCAGCCTGTCGAACGACGAGGCCGCGACCTGGGCCATCAGCGGGCATAGCTTCTCCGACCTCTTCCACGTGCTCACGGCGTCGGGTGGAGATCGCGGCGCAGGCCTGTACTACGCCGTGATGCACCTGTGGATCCAGGTGTTCGGAACCGGCGAGGTCGCGTTGCGCTCGCTGTCCGTCGTGGCCGCCGGCGCGACGGTCGCGCCTCTCTACGCGGTCGGTCGGCGACTCGTGGGACGAAGGGCCGCGAGCGCGGCTGTCCTGCTCTTCGTGACGAGTCCGTTCTACCTCGCGTACGCCCGCGACGCGCGAACGTACGCCCTCGCCATATTCCTCGTCGTCGTGGCGTCGTGGGCTTTCGTGCGAGCGCTCGAATCGGGCACGGGCCGCGACTGGATCCTCTACGCGATCCTTGCGTCGGTTTCGGTCTACGTACATTGGTTCGCCGCGTTGGTCGTACTCGCCCATTACGCGTCGCTCGTCTCGCTGGACCCCCGCCGCGTCGCTTGGCGGCGGGTTGGGATGGGCGCCGCCGTGCTCGCAGTGCTGACGTGCCCCATTGGGATTCTGGTGCTCTTCGAGAGCAACAATGGGATCGACTGGATTGCGCCGCTCAACGTCGGCGAGCTCGAGACCCTTGCGTCAACCTTCACCGGCACCGGCGCTCGGGTCGGCCAACTCGTGTTCCTCGTCGTGCTGGCTGCCGGATTCGTGTCCACCGTGGCGGCAACGCGTCGGAGCCGCGCGACCAGCGCGACACGTGTTCCCGCGCTGGTCGCGACCTGGTTCTTGATCCCGCTGCTCGCGACGCTGGCCATCTCCATCTTCAAGCCGGTGCTGATCCCCCGCTATCTCATCGTGGCATTGCCCGGGTTTGCCCTCCTCGTCGGGCTCGGACTGTCCCGTCTCACGCGGAAGCGGGTTGTGCCGATGCTTGCGGGCGTCGTCGTTCTCGTCGTCTTGGGCGCTCACGGCTACGCGAACATCTGGGGCCAAGCGAAGAGAGAGAGCTGGCGCGAGATCGAGCGCACCGTCAGTCGCGATGCCCGGCCCACGGATGCGATCGTCGTCTTCCCCGCCTCGAGCACCTTCGCGTTCTCGTATTACGCGCGGAACGATCCGCGCTTCGGAGCGCGGCTGGGGCCGTCATGGCCAACGGTCACGTGGAGCGTCCCGTTCAATCGGGACACGGTCAACCAAACCGCTCTCGCCGCCGTCGCTCAGCTGCACAGCTCTGTGGTATGGGTCGTGGCCCGCGACCCTCACGGAACTTCGGTGCGACAGGACGCGGTTGGGAAGCCGATCCTCGTCGCGCTCCAACGCGCATTGGCTGATCGCTACACGCGTGAGGTTCGGATCGAGGCGTTCTCCAAGAGCGCCGTCTTCCTGGTTCGTTACTCGCGGCCGACGAACCCTTGACGGAGAGCGCGCTCGCGAGTGTCGATGCGGCATCCGGGCCGGAGTGGTGGAGTCGAATACGACCTGCGCTTGGTCGACATTGGCTCTTCTTGGCCGTGTTCACGCTGGGCATTTCACTGCGAATCGTCACCCAAGCCGCGTACCGACCCGCGCTGCTCTACATCGACTCGTATCGGTACCTCGATCTCCTCGACGGGCTCGACCCGACGAAGAGCCTGCCCTTGGGTTACGACATCTTCGTCCTACACCCGTTGTTCTGGCTCGGGAACTTCACCACCGTCGTCACCTTTCAGCATGTCGTCGGCCTGGCGATGGGCGTCGCGATCTACGTCGTCCTCTTGCGTTGTGGAGTCCGGCCCTGGGTCGCTGCCCTCGCCACTGTGCCGATCCTGCTTGACGCCTACCAGCTGCAGATCGAGCAGAATCTCATGTCCGAGACGTTCTTCGAGGCACTCGTGCTCGCGGCCGTCGTGGTCTTGCTCTGGAAACAACGACCGAGCTACGGCGCGCTTGTCGTAGCCGGCGTGTTGTTGGGCACTGCGGTCACGGTCCGTCTCGTCGCAGGACCTCTTGTCATCCCTGCTGCAGCATTCGCGATGGTACGCAGCCCCAGAGGCTGGCCGCGATTCTGGCGAACCGCAGCGATTGTCGCGGCATTCCTCCTTCCCGTCGTCGCGTACGCCGGCTACTACTACTCCGTTTCAAGCGTGTTCGGGTTGACGAGAACCGATGCTCACGACATGTACGGTCGGGCGGCCACGATCGTCGACTGCCGCGGATTGCAATTGCCCCCGGACGAGAAACAGCTTTGTCCGACTGAGGCCCTCGGGCATCGCATGGGAGTCGACGAATACGCGCACGATCCTTCACTGTCGACGCGGCTCGGGCTCAGCAAGGACAACGAAAACAGATTGCTACGCGACTTTTCTCGTCGGGTGTTCACCCACCAGCCGCTGGATCTCGCCCACGCGGTCCTCACCGATCTCGTCAAGGGGTTTGCATGGGACCGCACGACGACGAAGGGGGACGTTCCCGTCACGCGCTGGCAGTTCCAAACCAGCTATCCGACCTTCGGGTTCGATCCCGGAGCAGCCGGCCGCCAATACGGCGGTGGAGGCCCCACCGTGAACAAGACGCTCGCAAGGTTTCTGCGCAGCTACCAGCTCAACATCGGCTTCGTGCCCGGACCTCTCCTCGCTCTCGCCTTCGTGGCCGGCCTGCTCGGAGGGGTCGGAGTGGGCCGTGCCCACCGCTCAGGACTTCGGGCGGCGTGCCTGCTGCCAACGCTCTGCGGGCTCCTGCTCCTCTTCAGCGCTGACATCTTCGAGTTCTCGTGGCGCTACCAGCTGCCGGCCTTGGTGCTGGCTCCCATCGGGGGCGCCTTGGGCATCACCGCGCTGACCCGAACCCCGACGTCCGTGCCTGACTCTGATGAAGACGCGCCCTCCACCGATATCCAGTCGGTCAGCTTGGTCTCCGATCGGGCGACATGACTGGGCTCACCTGAGAACGGCCGCCGAAGTTGGAGCAGTGCGGCCGGCGCCAGAGGCGCCGAGAGCGGAAAGCTGGCGCGGCTCAGAGGCCTTTGATCCGAAATATCGTGTGCGCAGGATCACCGAGCGAGGGAGGCCGTTGTGACTCCGATCTTTGCTGAGATCCTCGGGTGGGAGGCGCCCCTCGTCCTTGCCGTGATCGCGTTGCTCTTCGGCGGTTCTCGACTTCCCAAGCTCGCGCGTTCGCTTGGCTCGACGAAGAACGAGTTCGAGAAGGGCTTGCAAGAAGGCCATCACGACGCGCCGCCCGGAGAACAGAAGGCGTCGGACTAGACCTAGGAAGCCGACGGGCGCCGACGTCGTCGAGAACAGACCGCAAGCCGGCAGCCGCTCAGGTCAACGAGAGCGTCACCACACTGTTGAGCGGATTCCGCGCAATGCTCTTGCCCCCGACCAGGTAGCCGCGCCCGCCGACCACCACGGCCGCAGCATCGGAGTTCGGAGCGGGCAGCCGAGCCACGATCGTCGCAGTGTTGGTGGACGGGTCGAGACGAAGGATCTGATCGCTCAGCTGCACGCTGTTCACGTAGCCGCCGAGCACGAAGATCTGCCCCGAGAGCACGATCGCGCTGGCGTGCGACAACGTCGTCGGGAGTTGACCCACAACCCCAATCGCGCCCGTGGCGGTATCGAGGCGTTGGATCGCAGCCGTGTCGGTGCCCTGGGTGCTCGCGACGCCGCCGAACAGATAGATCGACCTACCGACCACAGCGACTGCGGGGTAACGGACGGGTACCGGCAACGTGCCGACAGCCACGAACGACGAGCCGTCGACGGTTGAGACCACGTCACTGACGATCTTCGAACCGTCGTATCCGCCGAGCACGTAGATCTTGCCGCCGATCGCGGCCGCGACGTGGTCGGAACGAGGCTCGGGCATCTTTCCCACGACGGTCGACGCGCCACTCGATGCAACCAGCTGAGCATCGGCTGTGCCGTTCTCGCTCGGGCCACCGCCGCCGATCACGAGGGCGCCACTGCCGAGTCGCACGCCCGAGGAGTCGTGCACTGCTTCTCTCAACGAACCCGCGGCGGTGCTCGACCCTGTCGAGGGGTCAACTCGCACCACGGCGGCGGTCGACAACTTCGAGGCGTCCAGGCCGCCGAGCAGGAGGAGCTGACGTCCATCGGTAACGAGAACTTCGTTCGCGACCGCGGCTGCGAGCGTCCACGGCGCCGTACTCACATGGAGTTGAGCCAAGCGTACGGTCGTTGCCGTGCTCGACGGACCAGTTGTCGCCGGCGTCGCGGCGTTGCCGCCGCACTGTGCTGCCGCGATCGCAATCGCGACAGCACCGATCAAGGAGCGCAGTGGACGTGCTGACACCGAGCCAAGCTTCGCGCATCAACCCAGGCACAGAGGCGGCAGGTCAACTCGGGTTGCTGAACACCTCGTCGACAACCTCGACGAGATAACCGACGTCGTCGCTGGTGAGGCTCTGGTGGGTCGGAAGCGACAGGCTGCGGTCCATCACGCGGTTGGCGTTCGGGAACCCGTCGGTCGGTGCGCGGTGCTCGATGCCGGCGAAGCCGGGCTGGCGCAGGATGTTGCCGGTCCACACCATGCGCGACGCCACGTTGCGGGCGAGCAGCCGTTCCTGCACCTCGGTGCGATCGATCCCGTCCGCGAGCAGAAACGGGTAGCGCATCCATGTGGTGTCGACGCCGTCGGTCATACGGGGGCGCACGATCGCGTCTTCGTGGCGCGCGCACGCGTCGTCGAGCATCGCGAAGTTGTGACGACGTCGTCCGTTGAACTCTCCGAGTTTCTCGAGTTGCACGAGCCCGTAGGCGGCCATGATCTCCGACGGCTCGAAGTTGTATCCGACATCGTCGAACACGAAGACCAGGTCGTACGGTGTGCCGTCGGTGAGCGGACCGAAACGTTCGGCCGTTCCCTTACGACTCCCGAAGAGGTACGTCTCGGACCGCCGACCCCACCGGCGCCGCATCAGCGTTTTGTCGTACCAACCGTCGTCGTTCATCGCAACCATGCCACCGTTGCCGGCCGCGGTGATCGCGTGTCCTCGGGCGAAGCTGGTGGCCACGACGTCAGCCCGCGTCCCGGTGCGCGTGCCGCGGAGCCAGGAGTCGAGCACGTCGCAGCTGTCTTCGATCACGAGCAACCCGTGGCGGTCCGCGATCTCGCGGATGCGGTCCCAGTCGGGACAGTTGCCGACGAGGTCGGGAGCGAGGATCGCCCGCGTGCGCGGCGTGATCATCTCCTCGATGCGGTTGACGTCGATCTGGAACGTGTCGGGTTCCACGTCGACGAACGCGGGCACGATGCCCGACTGCACCAGCGGCGCGACGTCGGACGAGAACGTCACCACCGGCGTGATCACCTCGTCACCGGGTTCGCACCCGATCAGGTCCACCGCGAGGCGGATCGCGGAGGTCCCCGAGTTGACCATCACACCGTGCTGCTTCGCGAGCAGCTCGGCGATCGCGCCCTCGAACCGCTCCACTCGTTCGCCGATGTCGAGCGTCGTGGTGCGGAGCACTTCGACGACCGCGTCGATCTCGCGTTCGTCGTGGTTCGCGCCGGCTTCGGTCACGTTTCGAGTCGGCAGGTCGCTCATCAGTGCGCCTCGAGCGTAGCCAACGCGTACCCCGGTTCGTACTGGATGCGGTGTTCCATGACCTGCCTCCTCGCGTGCCGTGGTCGCGAGGACGGTAACGCACATCTTGAACACCAAGAGAGAGGTCGCACCCGCCCTGTTCGCTCCGCCGCGTGCCTGAACACGGTTTGCCGCGGGGAGCGACACTCGTCCGCGTACGGTTCGGCCCGTGACTCGGCAAAGGAAGCCTTCACTCAACGGCATCCTCGCCGGTCCGATCGACGGCCCCGAGCGGGAGGCCGCCACCTATCCAGCCGTTGCAGCACGTCCCGGCCTGCGCGTGCTGCACCGATCGTCGGGTTTCGCCGGAGAGTTGGTCGCGCTCGACGGCAAAGACGTCGTCCTCCGCGGTCAGACCGGTCTGGAGCGCCGGTTCCCCAATCACACCGGCGCGTTCGCGGTCGACGGCACCGCGGTCCGGCTCATCGCGCCCGCCACGCCGAGCACACAACCTGAACATCTCGCACGCGCGCGCGTGTCCACGACGGCGCGCACCGCGTCGGGCAGCCGCGCCGTCGTCGGCGCGGGCGCCCCGG
>CAAGKR010377944.1_pt1 | contig 12396 bp, 14 predicted proteins | sample 2556971 | NCBI WGS metagenome assembly CAAGKR01 (sample SAMEA5207829, study PRJEB30636) | soil metagenome | biome: forest; feature: boreal; material: soil | place: USA | collected 2011-09 | depth 1 m | reverse complement strand
GAATAATCATTTGTTAAAGCCAAAGAATAATTAACTGCAGATAAGAATAAAGAGTTCTTATTATCTTTTTCTTCTTTGTTCCTATAATTTGGAACAATACAATGAATCATTTTTTTATAATTCAAGATGCCAGCACTGGTTAATACAGCTTCCCCAACAGGAATAGCTTTTGTACCATCAGTAATTACTCTACCAAACTGTGCTAATTGCCCTTGACACTCTTTATAAATAATAGAGCCACCTTCTTTATGTATTTCAATAAAGTTATCATCTCCACCTGACAAGTCTGAAACAGTCCAGTTAAAAAGCATATCAGATTTTTCGTCTTTGATAGTATTTTTAATAACCATAAAGGTTACATTATTTATTTTATATTTAAACATTAGGATGATTACAGGTTTATTCTTAAATTTAATTAATAAATACAACAAACACAATGAAAAATATATTACTCATACTATTAACTATTTTAACAATCAATTGTTTTGCACAATTGCCATATACTTGGACTGCCGGAGTTAATCCTGGCTGGGTTTCTTCAGATGGTGTTTTAAGATGGCAAGGTGGTTGTGGAGTTGTGACTACTAACTGTGCTGGCAACTATTCTAACAATCAAAACACTTATTATACATCAGGCACAATCAATGCTTCTTGCGCAAGTAGTCTTGGAATAACTTTTACAGCAAGTGGTAATGCAGAAGCAAGATTCGATTTTTTATTTGTAGAATATTCATTAGATAACGGAATAACTTGGATTAATCCTTACGGAGTTGGTTTTGGTTGGAGTGGTAATTTTTTTGCCGGAACAACAATTCCTACAATAACAACGCCCACATCTGCAACGTTTAAATTTAGATTTAACTTTTTTTCAGACAACTCTACTAAATCAAGTGGATATAAAATAACTGATTTTGATATATGGTGTATCAGTGGTCTTCCAATTGAATTAATTTCATTTAAAGGAGAACCTTATAACGATTATAATTTATTAAAGTGGATTACCGCAAGTGAAACTAATAATGATTACTTTACCATTGAAAGAAGCTTTGATGCAATAGATTTTCAAGTGGTAGGAAGAGTTGATGGCGCAGGAAACTCAACCTCAAACTTATCTTATTCTTTAACTGATATGAAACCATATGCCGGAGTTACTTATTATAGGTTAAAACAAACAGATTATAATGGGGATTTCACAATCTCTGATATGATAACTGTATCTCGTATAACCCCAAGTAAGAACTTAAAAGTTATAAGAATTACAAATTTATTAGGTCAAGAAGTAATGGAAGATTATGCGGGTGTGAAAATTTACTACTTTAATGATGGTAGTACAATAAAGAAATACGATCTTAAATAAAGCATCTTCAGGAGTTTAATTGCTAAATCTTAATATTTAAAAGAAATATTAAGACAATGGCTCTTTTAGATATGACTGACTCTGAAGTCAAAGAACTTTATGAATTTATCCAAACGATTATGGGTGGAGAAGATGTTGATGTGGATATTAAAGAAACAGAAATTAGAGTTCTTGCAAGAAGAGCTTTAAAAGATTATCTCTTTGAAATACAACAATGGCAAACTCGTAATCAATTCTCTAACATCGTTGGTTCTAATGCTGGAACAAACTTTACAAACAAATTTGTAACAGACAATGGAATGATTGCTCAACGTATCAGTGACTGGTTTGCAGCCATGCAAAGAGTTGGTGGTAAAATTCCTTGGAAAAAAGATTATTTCACTTTAGAATCATTAAGACAAATTTATGACTTATCTTCTGAATCATCCATTCCTTATATACCAGGAACAAGAAGAATACATAAAATTATGTGGTATGGTCCTCCAGAAATGTTTGGATCTGCAACAGCAGTTGGAGATTTAACAAATTCATCTTTATTTTCATTTGGACAATCCGGATTAAGTTTTGGTAACTCTCCATTAATGTACTTGGGTAATCTAATGGATGTAGTTTTAATGGCTCAGGCTTTAGAAATGAGAAATAAAGTTATCAGAAGTGAATTCTTTTATAACATATCAGGAGATATTGTAGAACTGACACCAATGCCAGGTAGACCATCAGCAATGACTTATGCAGAAGGTTCTAAAGTATTTTATTATTACATAGATGAAACAGATCCTGCATTTTTAGGATTAGCAGATCAAGATGAAACAAGAACTTTAATAGGAAATCCAACACAAGTTAAAATTAATAATATGCCTTACTCAAGTTTAAATGATATGAGTAAGAGTTGGGTTGATAATTATACATTAGCATTAGCTAAATATGTATTGGCGGCAAAATGGAGAAGAGTAAGAACAATTGCCTCTCCTAATTCTGAATATCAAGTTGAATTTGACTACGCTGGTTTAATTGATGAATCAAAAACTCAACAAGAAGAATTAAAAACAAAATTAAACGAGCAATTATTAATGTATTTAGATACACAGAAAATGATGGAAGATAAATTATCCATTATGAAGAATGCTGCCGACATTAATAAACTATCACCTAGAAAACTATTTATTGGATAGCCCTGGCAATTACTTCTCCATTTGGTATCATTAAAAAAATGCAAAATAGAAAAGAGCTCGTTAAACAAAATATGAAAGAAAAACAAAAATTACGCTGGTGTCTTGAACACCAATAAAGTCAACATATATTAAACAAACGTTAAATGGAAAATACACCTTTTATATTACAACAAGGTCCTTTTGCGCCTTACATTTATAAAGCATTAATAACTCAAAATTCTGTTATCGGCAGTCAAACGAGTGGTGTTTTTCTTGTTGGTCAAATTTGGACGATAACAACTTATGTAGCAGGAGATGATTTTAGTAACATGACTTATTTAAGTGGTGGAACAGGTATTAATAGTGATGGTGCAATGTTTGTAGCAAAATCTACCACTCCAACCGCTTGGGCAAATGGAAGTGATTTAACATATAGTGGAGCACCTTATGTTATCTCAACAGATATTAATGGAAATATAGCTCCATTTGTTAATACATTGGGTGGCGTACCTGTGTTTAGCTTTGGCGGACATGAACCTGTAATTACTCTGACCGGCGTTTTTATAAAAGGGAAATCAACCATAAAAATACAAAACGGAACAGTTGTGGCTGATACATATACAGATAATAACACATTACGTTTAGATTGGAGACTTATGAATGTTCCTTGTTTAATAGAAATAGAAGTTTATGCTTAATGAAAATTAAACAATTACAAATAGCTCTATTAAAAGAGAAGATTGAAAAACTTACTGGTAAGAAAGTAAGTTTAAAAGAATTTGTTCAAAATGCTTATAATATTATAATGACAAATAAGGTAGATCAAAACGGCTCTTGGGTTGTAGACTCTCCAGATTTTCAATTAAAATATGATGACAAAGGAGATTTTATGTTTAGTTGGATTTATATGAAGACTTCTAAATTTAGAGGAACAGATATTTTCAGAGCTTTGTTAGCTATTGCACAAAAAGAAGGCGCAAAAGAAATTCACGCTCTTGCGGCAAAAGGAAAAACTAATGATGTGTTAGCTAATGGCTATTATACTTTAGTTAAATGGGGGTTTATTCCCATTAAAGATGTTGAGTGGGCTAATAAATTATTAGGAACACAATATCAATCTTGGGATGAAGCGTATTCTGATCCTAAGTTTTTTGAATTATGGAAAGCTAAGGGAAAAGAAGTATATGTAACATTTGATACAACGCCAGGATCCTTATCTATGAAAACATTTGGCAAGTATAAATAATGAATAAGGTTAAAGCTTTACAAATATTACTATTAAAAGAAAAACTTCAGAAACTTACTGGGCATAATATTACTTTAGCTAAAAAAAATAAATTAAAATATTCAAAAGATCTTCCAGGCTTAACAGAAGAAAAATTACAAGTGATAAAAGATTTTATTCTTTTTGTAATTGAAAGATTAGGAATTGAAAGTTCTGTTATAGTTAATTTAAAACCATCTGGCGAGACAGGAACAACTGCCAACTATGATCGAATGACAAATGAAAATAACATTCGATTTGAAGGAAGAGCTTTAATAGATATATTAGGAAGTATAGGTCATGAGCTTACACATCAAAGACAAAGAGAGATGGGAAAATATAAAGAAGGAGAAACTGTTCAGAATATTGGAGGATCAATTGAAAACGAAGCAAATTCAATGGCAGGAATATTAAAGAAAGAGTTTGCAGAACTTTTCGGCAATGAAATTTATAATTTATAATGGCAGACACACCAAGAGAAAGTGGTTCGGGTAATGCATTTCATGGTTCTAAAACACAGAACTATTTAAAGAAGTTATCCAGAGAATCGATTGAGAAACACACAAATACATCTGTGTTGTTCTTTGCTGTAGATTATGAAAAGTCTAAAAGAAACTTCTATGGAGAATTATTAATTAAAAAATGGGTTAATCCAACGGGCATAGAAGTAAAAGGAATTGTACAATTAGATGAGGGAGGAGATATTGTAGTGGAGGATATTCCTAATAAAGTAATGGTTTTAAATTTCAGTTGTTATATTTCTCATTTAAGAGAATTAGGAATAGACCCACAATTGGGAGATTATTTTTCAACAAAGAATAGAATCTATATGATTCATAACAAATCTATTTTAGATGCCAATCAAGTTTCTGTCAAAACAGATTCAGAAGCATTATATATAAAATATGATTGTGTACAAGCTGACGATAGTCAAATTGAAATTCCAGGCTCAATGGATGGAAATCCAATGGGAACAAAAAATGAAATAACCGGAACATCTCAATGGGATACTGGTTTACCTAATATATAATTGAATGTCATTACGCAAGCGAACAAAATTAGAATACCCAACAACTGTATCAACTTATAACGAAACAAACGAATTGAATCCATCTAATTTTGTAGATGAAAATTCAAATTTTTTTCTTCGTAATATAACATTAGAGAATATTGATCAAGCTGTATTTGAAGCATTCAATAGAAAATTCACAATTAATACAAAAGCATTGAATTTAATATCTTTAGATTCTGATATTGCTTCTATGAGATTTCAAAACCCTCAATCATTTGATACAGGAAAACAATATTTAAACTTTCCTTATTTTACTTTTTGGAGATCGGCAACAAACCCCATCACAAGAACATCTTCTATGAATAGGCCAACAACTTATATTGTTCCAAAAAAATTACCACAAGGAGTAGTTTATACAGAATACATTGTTCCTCCTCCAGTTTTAATAAAATTGAATTATACTTTTAAATTCATAGCAACATTTAGAGATAGTATAAATGAATTTGAAACTCAAATGTTAGACTATTTTAAAAATAAAAGGAATTTGGTAATTTGGGATAACGAACGATTTGAAATTATGCCCAATGAACAATTCATTTTGGGAGCAATTGAAACAGTAGATAGAGAAGGTGGAGTAGGACAAAGTATGTATGTGGTAACATATGAATTACAAGTAATAGCTTATACAAGAGATGTTTCACAAATATTAAAAAGAGAACGTCCAAACACTTATTCATTACAGGTGGTTGAGAGAACGGGTTCTGTATTAACTTCCATCGATCAAACAGAAACTAGAATCCCTTCCAAAGGAATAGATGATAAAATATTATAAAGTTAATTAATCACATCTATTTTTAGTTTTACTTGATATTTAATAAAAAAGATAAAACTTATATTATAAAACAATGGCAATATCAAAAATCACTAACATAAGCTCAGGAACTTACTTCCGTGAGATTGATCTTACGATTATCACACAATCTGTAGGAACTTTCGCAGGCGCTATGATAGGTTTAACAGAGAAAGGTCCAGCCTTCCAAATTATGTCTTCTGCATCCTTCGGAGAAAGAAGTATTAGATTAGGAAATCTAAACCCTTTATATTCAAGTTCATATTATGCAAGAGAATTTTTAGAACAAGCTAACAACTATAAAGAAGTTAGAGTTTTAGGTCTTGAAGGTTATAATGAAACTGAAGGATTAGAAAACGGAGAAACAGAAAAAGCATTCGTAATTTCATATGGTGGAACTTCAGGTTCAGTAGGAAGATTAGATGCAGGTGCAGTTATGACAACAGATGGTATTGGTCCTTTTGATAGCCCAGCTATCTTAGGAATGCATTCTTTAGCAGCGGTACTAAAACCAAGAAGAACACCTTTGACACAATTTGCAGAAGTAATTTGGGTAGAAGTTGCAACAATTCTTCAAAGAGACGGAGTAACAACTTCAGCTACAGATGATTTATTTGCAATTACAGTTCATTATACAACATCTGCAAATGATATCACTATTCCTTGTTCATTAAGACCAGCAGCAAAAGAATATATTGGAACAGTATTTGGAACATCTCCAAGAGATTTAACTAAAGTGAAAAACAGAACTTCTCCATTATGGGTTGATTTTGTTTATGATTCTTTATTATCTAAACCAACAATTGCAGCTACTCAAGATTATTACTATCCAGGAACATCTACAGCAGGTACAGATTCATTATTAGATATTATTGTAGGAGATATGACAATATCAACTGCATTTTCTTATCCAACAACTGCAACCTCTGGTATAACAGCAGCTAATCCTGGTGTAGCTTCAGGAGCATTTCCTTCTTCAATTGTAGATGGAATACAAGTTATGTTTTCAGGAACAACAGGTATGACCATTACAAGCCCAGTAGCACTTATTGGAAGTCTTGCAGGAGCAATAGTATATGCTAACAATACAGTAGCAAATACTTCATTTGAAATTTTTGCAGATGCAGCAGGAACAATTCCAGTAATAACAGTAGGAGCGTGGTCAGTGGGAAATGTTAAACAAGTATTTACTCCAACATGGGAAAAAGAAGTGATGTCATTGGGTGGAACAACAGATATGGAAGCAATTCCTTTCCAAACCCCAATCACTCCTTGGTTTGTATCAGACTGTGATACAGATGGAAATACACAAAGATTATTTAGAGTATGGAGTATCTCTGATGGAGATGCTGCTAATACAGAAGTAAAATTAGAAATATCAGATATTAATCCTGATGGAAATTTAGGATATGGTTCATTTAGCATTTATGTTAGACAATTTGGAGATAGAGAAGACACCACAAGAAGTGTAGTTGAAGCTTTCACAAATTTAACATTGAATCCTAAATCAGATAATTATATTAAAAGACGTATTGGTGATGGTGAAGATTTTGCTTTACAATCAAGATATGTTTTCATTGAAATGAATGATACAGATTCATTACCAAATAATTCTTTACCTTATGGTGTAGAAGGATATGTTGATACAACAGGATTAGCATTTCCAGATGTAGTTTGGACAAGTGATTATGATTTCACAAAACCATTAACTAAACAAGCATTAGGTTTAGCAAACAACAAAACAAACATGTTTGCTTCTTTAGTTGGAGAATATCTATCATTTAAAAATGTAGCTTTATTGCCTCCAGCAACAGGAATTGGATTCCACTTAAACCCAACAGGAAACTCAAATATTAATACTGCTTTGTTTACATTAGCAAACCAAAGAATTTATCAAGTTAACCCTCCAACAAACACAACAGCAGTTTCAGGTTTAGAGAAATCTAAACGTTCAAGATACGTTGTGGCTTTTGCAGGTGGATTCGATGCATTCAATGTTTATAAAGTAAGAGGTTGGGGAACAAGCACATCAAAAGATTTTGCAGCTTTATCATTAGCTATTGATATCTTCGGAGATCAAGAAAGCTTAGAAGCTGACTTCTCTGTGTTGGTTACACCTGATTTTAATTTTGAAGATCACGCAGTGGCTACAGAAAAAGTACTTGAGATGGTAACTACCAGAGGTGATGCATTATATATCCCTGACTTTAGATTATCAGTTGATTGTTTAGTAGAAGATGCTAAAACATCTTTACAATCTTCTAATATGAATTCTAACTTTGCAGCAATATATTATCCACACTGTCAAATTGAAGATTTAACTAATAAAGTTAATTTATGGTTACCTCCATCAATTATAGCATTAGCTACAATTGCAGCAACAGCAACTAACGAACAAGTTTGGCAACCACCAGCAGGTTCATTAAGAACAATAACTTCTAACTTGGTTAGAACAAGAAGAAGAATGAAAATAGAAGATAGAGAAGTGTTGAAATCAGCAAACATCAATCCTATTACATTATTCCCTGGTTCAGGTTTTGAAATCACAGAATCAAGAACAACACAAGAAGTATTATCTGCATTGTCATTTGTACATAATAGATTATTGTTAGGTTATGCTAAAAAAGCATTAAGCCAAACATTAAGACCAATATTACATCAATTGAATTCTGTTAACTTACGCAACGCGTTTATTAACACAGTTACTCCAATCTTTGATAGAATCAAAAAACTTAACGGTTTAGAAGAATTCAAAGTATCAGTAGTTGATGATGTGGCAGATAGAACAACTCTTAATGGACAAATTGAAATTATTCCATTATACCCAGTAGAAAGAATAATTGTTGATTTCGTATTAAAGAACGGAACATTAGATTTTAATCAATAATTAAAACTAAATGAATAAGAGAGTTAATAATTTAGTTGAGAGGATTGTAAAAGAATCTTCGGAAACATTAAATGAAGCTGGAGAAGTTTCTGTCGATAATACGGCAGAAGCTGCTTTCACTTTATTAGATGATGCTAGAAAGTCTTTACAAGATGCACAAGCAAAGTTATATATGCAAATGCCATCTGTATATCAACAATTATATGCAACTCAATTGGCAGCGATTTATAATCATGCACACAATGCCATTGCTGAAGTACAAAAGTTAGCAAAGCAAATGCATCAAGAGCTAAATAAGTAAAATGTTAAAATCAGCAATTTATATAATTAAAAATACATTAAACAATAAAATTTATATTGGCTCTACTAAAGATATAAATACTCGCTGGAAGCAACACAATAAAAAATTAATGGGAAATTAGTTCTGATGATATGGATGATGATTCTACAGAAGATGAAGTTAACAGAGAGACAGATAACAGGTTTGATTCACAAAAGAAAACAAAAAAGGAAAACATAACAATGACAAAATTAGAACAAACAATAGCTTTACTTGAAAAAGTAACAGGTCGTAAGGTAAACTTAGTGGAAGCTAAGAAAGAACCGAATGCTGATGCTTTACATAAAGCAAAAGATAAAAAAGATAAATCTGAAAAAGAAGCTAAAGAAGCTACTGCAGACAAATTGCACAAGCAAAAAGAAAAAGCAGATGCAAAAAAAGAAACTAAAAAAGAAAGTGTAATGGCAGAATCTAAAGACGAAAAAGAAACACCTAAAGATAAAAAGGTTGATAAAGCAATTAAAGTAGCTGCTGATGTAGCTCCTGCTAACATTGAAAAAACAGCTGCTGGGATTATTCCTCCTGCTGCAATTCAAACTATTCAAACTTTCATGGATGAAACATTAATGGATATCCAAGAAGGCGTAACTGAATTACAAAGTTATAGAATTGATGGCAACACAGTTGTGTCTGGAGAAGACTTCTATGAAAAAGCAGAAGAGTTACAAGATTCAATTAAACAAATTGCACGTATGAATACATTTGTAAAAAATACAATCATTGCAAAGAAATTTGACGCTAACTTATTAGATATGATTGTTTCTTATAAACATTCTCATCCAACACCAGCAGTGTCTTCTACTCCAGCAATGGATATGGGTGCTCCAATGATTTAATTGACAAACGAGTTACTATAAGCAATATTTATTTGTAAAGAACTAAACTAAAAAAAGAATAATGAATTTAAACTTAATAAAATCCATAGACTCTGGCTTAAAGAACGCTGGAAATATGTTCTCTACATTACCAAATCAATTTGAAGTAATGAGAAAAGATTTATGGTCAATTGAATTTCCAATTGCTATGAATATTCCTGAAACATTACAAGTATCTGCTTCAAGACCAAAAGTAACTAACGAATCAAAAGAAGTTCAATTTAAGAACCTTTCTACATTCTATAAAGGTAAAACTAAAGTTGACCCAATGACAATTGTATTTAGAGATGCCATTGGTACTTCTATTTATCAAAAATTACTACAATGGCAACGTGAACATACAGATTTTGCAACAGGCAAAGGTGGTTACGCTGCAACTTATAAAAAGACATTAACTCTTAATATGGAAGATTCATCAGGAGCAGTTATCCAAAAGTTTTTCTTATATGGCTGTTTCATTACAGAATTAGATGGTGGGGAATTAGATCAAACATCTGATGATATTGCACAAATCAGTATGTCAATCCAATATGATTCATTTGATCAAGCATTCGCTTAAGCACTAGAATCAACAGTTTGAAGCAGCGATCGAAAGAATCATGTTAAACTTTTAAAAGTTTCCTATATTTAATAGAAATAATAAACTATTAATAAATGGAAACTTTTTTTATTTGTAAAACCTGTGGAGTACAACTTGAAGGTCGTAAGAAATTATTTATGCACAATTGGAAAAAGCATAAAATCAAATCTCCTCAAACAGCAATTGATTATCTTCATGATGGCGTACAACCGAAATGTGGTTGTGGGTGTGAACAGGAAACAAAATATTTTCCTTCTTTAGGAGATTATGGTAAATTCTTTGCAGGACATATTTCTCGAATTAAGAATAACTTTAATACCGAGAAATCTCAAACAAATTCTGCAACAACGAGAAAAAAACTATCAGAACAAGGTTTGTTGAAAAACTCTGAAGAAACAAAGAAAAAGAAATCATTCGCTCGAATGGGAAGTAAAAATCCAATGTTTCATAAAACTCATTCCAATAATACAAAAGAAAAAATTGGTGAGTTAACAAAATTAAAATGGACTGATCCGCAAATAAGAGAAAAGATGGTTGAAGGAGCAAAAAAGTTTTGGACGCCAGAGCATAGACATGATCAAGGCGTAAAGAGAGCTTTATATATGCAATCGCATCCTTATCAATGGAAACCTTCTAAATTAGAAGATAAATTTGCTATTTGTTTAGATGAATGGGGAATTAAATACAAGAGGCAACAAAGAATAAACAACAAAGTGTTTGATTTCCAACTCGAGAATACAAAAATTATAATTGAGGTTGATGGTAATTTTTGGCATTGTAATCCAAAATTCTTTCCAGAGGGACCAAAATTCCAATGTCAAGTTGATGCTATAATGAATGATGCTACCAAAAACCTTTTATTAAAAGAGGCTGGTTATAAGTTAGTTAGGTTATGGGAAGATGATATTAATAATAATTTAGAAGAAGTAAAACAACGAATATTAAAAGAAATAAATGAAACCAATTGAGCAAACAATATTAAACCATGATCTTGAAAAAGGGATTAAAGGAAATTGCCTCCAAGCATGTATAGCTTCTTTATTTGAGTTGCCATTAGAATCTGTTCCTCATTTTGTAATGGAATCAGAAGAAGAATGGGCATTAAAGTTTATCGATTTTATATATGAACAAGGATATATATATGAAGGTTTTGCACCCATTGAAAAATTAAATGACGTAGAGATGAACCGAGGTGTTGATGGGTATCTGATAGTTACTGGAATATCTTTTAGAGGATTTTCTCACGCAACAATATATAAAGACGGAAAACTAGTTCATGATCCTTATCCAACTAAATTAGGTTTAAAAGAAGAACAAGGGTTTCATATGATAAAGAGAGGAAAACAAAAAGGGTTAAGTAACCCGTGGAGATTATTTATGTAAACAAACAAACAAATATCAAAGGCGGAATTTTTCCGCCTTTTTTATTATATTTAATATTAAACATACCTTAATGATATCTTATTTAAAGTATTTAAGTTTGACATTAATTTTCTTTGTTTTAACAATGGAAGTTAAAGCAACTGAGACAATAAGTGATACTGTTAAAACCCCTCATGTAATCGCAAGAGATTATGTTTCAGATTTTGCAGTGGCGGTTGTAGAATGTATACAAAACGAAAGCATAGAAGGACTTACTCCTTATTTAACAGATTCTGTTATAATTGTTTTCCATTATAGCGGAGAAGTTAAAACAAACATTGTAACTGCCAACGAAGCTATTAAAGGATTAAGATATTTACTTTCTCAAATGCCGCCATCAAAGATTGAGCTTTTTCAAAGTGAAGAAGAATTTCCGGTGATTACTTTAAAGCTTACATCAAATAATAATTTAATAAAACCTTTAATTATAGTTTTTTGTTTAGATAAAGGTAAAGCAAATAAAATAATATTAAAATGATAACGGAAGATATTCAAAATTTTACAACTTGGACCATAAAGAAAGGCAAACATTATTGTTCTAAATTATTTAGGTTTAAACTTTATCTAAATAAAAATAGAATATCTAAAAATGTTATATTCACCGATTCTTGTAAGTATGAATTAGCTTACCCAGAAAACTTATCTATAAATAAATTAT
>CAAGKR010062558.1_pt1 | contig 12397 bp, 10 predicted proteins | sample 2556971 | NCBI WGS metagenome assembly CAAGKR01 (sample SAMEA5207829, study PRJEB30636) | soil metagenome | biome: forest; feature: boreal; material: soil | place: USA | collected 2011-09 | depth 1 m | reverse complement strand
GTTGCCACAATTGATAGGACCAGGTTGGGCCTGCCGCCGCTGCCGACAAGGGTGCCGATACCGACCACGATACCGATGTAAACCGCGGTGATGAAGGCGGCGAGCGCGCCGTAGACCAGGGCCCGGTTGAAGACCAGGTCGATGTCGTATAGACGGTACTTGAGCACCGCGATCCCGATGCCCACCGGAAGGGCAGTGAACCCAATGGCTGTCGCGACGAAGCCGACCGTGGAGAAGTTGGTCCCAAATGCCACCACCATCGAGACCACCCCAACCGAGGCCGCCGCCGTGAACCACTTGAGCTGCTGGCGTAAGTCAGCGTCCGCTCGGCGGTAGCGAATGACCATCGACACCACCCCCGTTCCCATCAAAGCGATAAGCCCCACCGAAAAGACCGTGTTGCCGAGCAGATTCAGGACGTCGTGGCCTCCCGGGAGGCCGAGCGGGTTGGCGACGTAACGATGTCCGTCGCCGAAGCCGTTCGGGTCGAGCAGTGAGGCGACCACGGTCATTGCCCCTGTTACCACAGTCAGCCAGACGACGACTCGCCATCGGCGCGAGAGCAAGTGACCATCCGGGAAGACCAGCGGAACCAGGACGAGAAGCATCGGTAATCCGGTCGACCAACCCAAAATCGACAGGTACTCCAGGGGCACCAGGAGCACCCTCGGCAGGTCGGGCATATACAGCCAGTGGTCTCCGTAGTACGTGCCAACCTGCAGGAGGTTGATGACGACAACGCTGGCTCCGACCAGCCAGCCGACCGGGTTCTCCGGCCGCCGCGTTGTTAGCAGGAGGGCGATTGCTCCCATTGCGATAAGCGACAGGACCGTGAGGAGCTCGGCCGGATTGGCGTCATCGCTGGGAACGCTGGCCGGCATCGTGACGGCGAGGAGGATCCAAGCGACCAGAAGTCCGGCGCTGACCACGGTCATGCTCAACGCCGCAGGCAATGCCAGCTTGAACCAGCCTCGCCTTGCCTTTACTCCCATGGCAGCATCCACTTGAGGACCTCGCGATATCAGGCTCCTACGTGATCATTCTGGGTCCCAGCCAAGCCGGGCAGGAAGGGTGCCGCCACCTGCTCTCGGTCGTGCCAGCACCCCGTTGGCTATCTCGCTGTGGCTGTGGCAAAGCCGCTCAGAGGGATCGCCGGGGATCGCCGGGAATCCTGGAATGGTCCTCGGGGATTCTGGACTCATCTACCGGGAAATAGGACCAAAGTAGTCCCCCCAGGGCCGATTTCGGGCCCATTTGTATTCAAACTCGGAGGTCTACCTTGCCAAGGTAGGGGTCGCGGGTTCAAATCCCGTCTCCCGCTGTCACCCTCCTCGTGTCTCCGACCACCCGGCCTCCTCCACCAAGATCACCGTCACAGACTCGTCTCAGGACCCCGAGGTATGGGCGACGACGGGCTCGTCTGTTTCTTCTGGGAGTACAGCCTCGCTGCCGCCACGGAGACTAGGACCGGGTCAGTACCGCTCCGGGATCCAGTTCAGCGAATCCTTGGGCGGCCGCCGGTAACCCGGGTCCTTCTGCCGCGGCGGAAGCTTCAGCCGCGGGTACTGCACCTCCTTGTACGGAACCATCGAAAGGAGGTGTGAGATGCAGTTGAGCCGGGCCTTGCGCTTGTTGTCCGATTCGACCTCGTACCAGGGGCATTCCGGGGTCGAGGTCTTCTCCATCATCACGTCTTTGGCCTTGGAATAGTCCAGCCAGCGGCGCCGGGACTCGAGGTCCATCGGCGACAGCTTCCAGCGCCGAGTGCGGTCCTCGAGGCGCCCCTTGAACCGCCGCTCCTGCTCGTCGTCGCTCACCGAGAACCAGTATTTGACGAGCTGGATGCCCGAGCGCACCAGCATCCGTTCGAACTCCGGCGCGGAGCGAATGAATTCCCAGTACTCCTGGTCAGTGCAGAACCCCATGACCCGCTCGACGCCCGCGCGGTTGTACCAGGAGCGATCGAAGATCACCATCTCGCCCCCCGCCGGGAGGTGCTGAACATACCGCTGGAAGTACCACTGCGTCTTCTCCCGCTCGCCCGGCGCAGGCAGCGCCGCCACCCGGCAGAACCGCGGGTTGAGGGGATCGACGATGCGCTTGATGGTGCCGCCCTTTCCCGCCGCGTCGCGGCCCTCGAAGATGACGACCACCCGGCTCCCGCTCTCGCGGATCCAGTCCAGCATCTTGACCAGCTCGAGCTGGAGCTTGGCCAGCTCCTCCTCGAACTCCTTGGCGGGCATCTTGGTAGCGGCCGTGCGGTCGGAAGCTCTGGCTACCTCCGCGGTTGCGGTCACGGGGCGTTTGCGGGCTCCCTTTCGTGCGGCGCCGTTGCTCGCGGCCGCCTTGGCGGCCTTGGCCGTCTTGCCGCGACCCACGGCATTCTTCTTCGACATCTTCGACTCACCCCACGTCGTCGGCTCTAATGGCCCTCCAGTGTAGTCGCCGCTACAGCTTCGGCAGCTTCTGTTTGGTCTTCAGCACCGGGGCGAAGAGGTCGCCGTCCTTCTTCACCCGCTCCGCGACCTGGTCGGACGTGAAGGCCAGCTGCGGCTTCTTGCCGGCAAGGTAAGCCTGGACCTCGTCCCAGGCAACCGGCGTCGAGGCCATCGGGCGCTCGACCGCGCGCAGGGAGTACACGCATACCGTGGTCTTGTGGCGGTCGTTCTGGCTCCAGTCGACAAAGACCTTGCCCTCGCGCAGCGACCGCTTCATGGTGGAGATGACCAGGTCGCGGTGCTGGGCCTCCAGCTGCTGGGCCACCGCCAACGCGAAGGTCTTGGTGTCTTCGTACGTCACGCGGGTGTTGAGCGGGACGTAAACCTGCAGGCCTTTCGACCCGGACGTCTTGGGAAAGGCCTGCAGCCCCAGCGCGTCGAACAGGTCGCGAAGCGTCAGCGCGACCTGGCAGCACTCCTTGATCGACGCGGGCGGTCCCGGGTCCAGGTCGAAGACCATCATCTGGGGGCGGTCCGGCTCCTTGGCCTGCGAGAGCGAGGTATGCAGCTCCAGGCTGGCGAGGTTGGCGGCCCAGATCAGGCTGGGCAGGTCGTCGATCACGCAGTAGTCCAGGGTCTCATCCTTGCGCCCGCTCCAGATCGGCGCCGTGTGGACCCAGTCGGGCCGGTGCTTGGGGCAGTTCTTCTCGTAGAAGTAGCTCGCCTCCACGCCGTCCGGGTACCGTTTCAGGGTCAGGGCGCGGCCTTTGAGGTGGGGCAGGATCGCCGGCGCGACCTGGGTGTAGTAGTCGATGACCTGGGCCTTGGTGAAGTTGCCCTTGGGGTAGAAGACCTTGTCTAGATTGGAGAGGCTGAGCTGGCGACCGGCGACCTCGACATAAACTTTCACGTAGACAAGCTTGCCTGATCGTATTGACCAGCTGGCTCCCAGTCGTTACAAATAGCGGTGGTATGTCCGTCTGCATTCAGATCAACTAGTAGAGATGCCTCGAACTGCTATTACGCGTGCCATCGCCGTGGCCTGTGCTCTGCTCGCCCTGAGCCCGGCCCTGGCGTCTGCGGCGACCGCCAACCCGTCTCCAAGTCCCAGTGCCAGTCCGTCGGCCGCTGCCAAGTGCGTCATCCCTGCAGGGCTCGAGAGCGACCCGCAAGAGCAGGCACTGCAGAACCAGTGCCTGGCGCAGGCAGGCCAGATCCAGGACCAGAAGGACAAGCTCAACACCAACCTATCCCTCGCCCAAGGATCGGCTACCAGCCTCCAGCAGATGCTAGTGCAGACTCGTCAGGCCGTGACCGACAACAAGGCGCAGCAGGACCAGACCCGTCAGCAGATCCACGACCTCGAGGTCCGCCAGGCCGAGACCGTGAGTCAAATCGACGCCACCAAGCAGCGGCTGACCCTACGCCGCACGGCATACGAGGACTTCATCCGGCGCAGCTACAAGTACCAACCCGACATGTGGGCCTACCTGTTCGAGAGCAACGGGCTGAGCGACTTCGTCGGGCGCGTCGCCGCGCTGGTCCAGGTCCGCAACTACGGCGATGACCTTATTCGCAACATTCGCAACGAGCAGACCCGCCTCAACCAGGAGCAGGACCAGCTGCGTAGCGACCACGACACGGCGGTCAAGAAACAGGGCGACCTGGTTATGGCGCAGCAGGACCTGATCAACGCCGAGGTCCAGGAATCGGCGATCCTGGTCGCCCTCAACGCCTCGATCGGCGCGGCCCAGACCGAGCTGACGGCGGCCGACGGCCAGTCGTCCGCGCTGGTGGCCCAGATCGTGGCCCAGCAGATCGCCCGCGAGGACGCCCTCATCCAGCAGGCCGACAACGCCGCCTGGGCAGCGGCCCAGGCGTGGCTGGCGAGCAACAACGCCAGCTATGACAACTCCACGGGCCACTCCAAGAAGTACCCCATGATCTGGTCGGCGCAGAAGGGCACTATCAGCCAGGGGTTCGGACCCACCGACTTCGCCGCTGAGCCCCCGGGCTTCGGCGCGGCCCACTTCCATGCCGGCATCGACATTGCCAACAGCGCCGGCACCCCGATCCTGGCCGCCGACGACGGTGTCGTGGTCGCGGCCGAGACCAGCATGCTTGGCAACCAGATCATCGGCTACGGGCGGCACGTGATCATCGCCCACCACAACGGCGTGATGACCCTCTACGGCCACCTCGACGGCTACATCGTCAAGCCGGGTGACCATGTCACCCAGGGCCAGCTCATCGGGGTGATGGGCTCCACCGGCAACTCCAGCGGCCCGCACCTGCACTTCGAGGTGCGCATCAACAACGTCCCGACGGACCCAGCGCCCTATCTCCCCCCCTTCGGCCCCAACGACTTCAACGGCTAAGCCGCTAGGCAACCCATCTCGGCGTCGGCTCGTCCGGTGCTCACTCGCTCCTCCTCGCCTTGTTGACCTGGGGCGCCGATCGGCTTAGCAGCTTTCGCCCCTCTGTTGTCGGCCCGTCAGGCGTTGCTGGCGCTTGAGAAGGTCGGCGAGCCAGCGCTCCTCCTTCGGCGTCCGGAACGCCTGGTCCTCGAGCGCCGTCCGCGCCGCCGAGGCCACCTCCAGCGCCGCCGCCCGGTCCTTGCGTCGGTGCTCGAGGTCCTTGGCCAGCATGATCCCGGCCTCCCACGGCCGGCGATGCCGCTGCCAGAGGTGCTCGAGGACCTCTTCGGCCATGTCGGCCTGGCTCCGACGCCGGCGCAGCGTCGCCAGCCGTAGGCCGACTACGTAGCCGAGCTCGACCGGAGTCCAGGCACCCGGCCAGACGTCGCCGTCCCAGGCTGCCGATGATTCCTGCCAGAGCTCCTGGTAGACGCGCAGGGCGTCATCGACCAGCCCCGCCGACTCCAGTAACCGGCCTACCCCCATGCGGTCGAGGGGGTGCGCGGAGCCACGACCGGCGACGACCTCGACGAGGTGGTCGAGCAGCAGGCTGAGGCTGACCACGTCCTGGCGGTTGTGCGCCACCACGTCGCGAAGCAGCTCCGGGTCGCGGCTCCGCAGGTAGGCGAAGTACATCTCCGGGATCCGGTACCCGGGGATGTCGTCGTCGCGGTCCTGGCCGAGGACCATGGCCTCGATGTTCTGCAGGTTGCACTGTCCGAGTCGCCATTTGAAAACTCGCCGCGCCGGGTGCAGCAGGTCGAGGTGGGGCCTCCTCAGACAGTCAGCAGTGCGCCGCGAGAGCACCAGCCGACCCTCCAACACGGGGCTGTCGAAGCTTCGCCCGTTGTAGCTGACCAGCGCGCAGCTGGCGGCGAGGTCGGTCGATATCGCCTCCAGGAAGCCGTCCTCGAGGACCGGGTCCGCCAGCAGGTACTGGCGCACCACCAGGCCACCGGGTACGCGCCAGGCGGTTGCCATCAGGAAGACCTGGTTGCCGACGCCGCCGCTGAGGCCCGTGGTCTCGGTGTCGAAGAAGCAGAGCTTCGACTCCACCAGCGGCTCCTCGCCGGTGACACCGACGAACAGCGCTGAAGCCGCGTCGTATCCCACCGTCGGCGGCATCGGGTGGACAACCTCGACAACCACGTAGGGCCCGCAGATGTTCTCCCTCACCTCGCCGCCGAGCCCGGCCGCCAGGCCGTCGAGGTCGGCCTCGGTCCGGAGCCGACGAACCGGTGTGGCGCGGCCTAGGCTCTCAAGCCTCTCGCGCAGCAGCAAGGGTTTCCACGGGCCGGAGCTCCCCGGGCAGGCGCCGCGCCATCCGCATCGCCATCGCCTTGGCGTCGACGTCCCGGTCCGCCTGCACGCCGATGCAGGAGGGACAGCCCCGGGTGCAGGTACAGCCGCCGATCAGGTCGTCGACGGCAGCCATGACCTCGGGGTGCAGCTCGAACAGCCTGGGGCTGAGGCCGACCCCGCCGGGGAAGGCGTCGTAAATGAAGACCGTGGCTCCCCCGGTCTTGGGGGACCGCACCTGGACGGCAACGCCAAGGTCGCGCGGGTCGCACATCAGGAACACCGACGCCGTGTGCCGCAGCCCGTGGGCCAATCCGCGCAGCCCGGCCTGAAGCTCGAGCCGGGTGTACGTGGCGGCAAGGTCGTCGCCCAGGCGCAGCCAATAGGCGGTGGTGTGGAGGTCGACCTGGGGCAGGTCGATCGGCCCGGCGCCGATCGCCTCGTGGGTGTGGAAACGGATCTTCTTGAAAATCGTTGCCAACGATGTCACCTGGACCTCCCCGTGGGCAGTGACGACCTCGCTCGCGGAGCTGTCGAATGTGTCGAGGATCTCGACGCTGGCGCCGCGGTCGGCGTCGGTGTAGTAGTCGACGTTGACGGGGCGCACGTAGGCCTTCTTCTCGGCCCAGTCGAGATGGTCAACGTGGTACTGCTGGCCCTCGTGGATATATATGGCCTGGTCATGGAGCAACGTCTGGGCGGCGAACTGGTCCATCTCGCCGATCACGCGGGCGCCGGCGCCCCCGGCTGCGCCGGGTGCGTTGCTGGTGTCGATGATGACCACGTTCTCAGCCATCACGGTGCGAAGGCTGACCTCTGACGCCGGGAACGCCTCCGACGACCAGAACCACCGACCCGCTGAGTGGTGCGCCTGGCCCTCCTCGCCGAGCAGCTCGAGCAGCTCGTCCACGGCCTTCTCGCCGAACGGCTCGCCATCGCTGAAGGGCACCTCGAATAAAGAGGCCTGGAGGTGCCCCAGCAACACCAGCAGGTTGTCGGGGTCGACCAGGCCGTGCTCCGGTGAGCTCGCTAGGAAATAGTCGGGATGGCGGGCCAGGAATTGGTCGAGGGGGCTGCTGGAGCAGACCATGATGCCCACCGAGGGCCCGTCGCGGCGGCCGGCCCGCCCCAGCTGCTGCCAGGTCGAGGCGATACTGCCGGGGTAGCCGCAGAGGATGGCCGCCTCCATCTGGCCGACGTCGATGCCGAGCTCGAGGGCGTTGGTGGCGACGACCCCGCGGACGCTGCCGCCGCGCAGGCCCCGCTCGATCTCGCGGCGCTGCGTGGGCAGGTATCCGCCGCGGTAGCCGCGGATGTCGCCGTGGCGGCCGAGCCGGTCGCTGAGCGCCTCCTTGAGGTAGCTCAGCAGCACCTCGACCTGGAGCCGGCTGCGCCCGAAGACAATGGTCTGGGCGCCGCCGCCGAGGAAGGCGCGGGCGATTCGCTGGGTCTCCAGCAGCGCCGAGCGCCTGATCCCCAGCTCGGCGTTCACCACCGGCGGGTTGTAGAACACCAGTCGCTTGGGCGCCGCCGGCGCACCGCTGCGGTCGACCACCGCCACCTCGCGCTCCAGGACGCGGCCGGCAAGCTCGCCGGGGTTGGCGATGGTCGCGGAAGCCAGGATGAACGTGGGACGCGATCCGTAGAAGGCGCAGATTCGGCTGAGGCGGCGGATCACGTTCCCCAGGTGGCTGCCGAAGACGCCACGGTAGGCATGGAGCTCATCGATGACGACGTACTCGAGGTTCTGGAACAGCCTCAGCCACTTCGTATGGTGCGGCAGGATCGCGGCATGCAGCATGTCGGGGTTGGTGATGACGATGTGGCCCGCCTCCCGGATGGCAATACGGGCGCTCTGGGGGGTGTCGCCGTCGTAGGTAAAGGTGCGGATGCCGGCGCCGACCTGCCCCGACAGCTCGTGCAGCTCAGCCAGCTGGTCCTGCGCCAGGGCCTTGGTCGGGAACAGGTACAGCGCCCGCGAATCCGGCTTCTCCAGCACCCGGCTCAGAACCGGCAGGTTGTAGCAGAGCGTCTTGCCCGACGCCGTCGGCGTCACCACGACCACGTCCCGGTCGCTGGCGGCGTGGGCGAAAACCTCTGCCTGGTGGGTGTAGAGCCGGTCGATGCCACGGCGTCCCAGCGCCTCCCGCAGCCGGCCCGGCACCCCCGCCGGCATGTCCGCGTATCGGGCGACCCGCCCCTCGATCAGGTGGTCGAGGGCGATGCCCGACTTGAACTGCGGGTCACGGAGCAGGCCCTCGAGGATCTCGACTGCGCCCATCGGCCGCGATCATAACGCACACCTGTTTGGGGCACAAGTGTTTGGTTCTGGGGCAGGCCGCATTGGCGGCCCGAGATCAGATCGCCGTCGCGGTCAGGAGGAGCCTCGTGCTGTAGCTGTGAGCGCTGCCGATCCAGGTGCCTGAGCAGGTGATCAGCGTGATCGTCGGCGTTCCGTCCCGAACCATGATGTCGTCGGGGATGGCCGCGTTGAACGGGATGTTGCGGGTCCTGGAGACGGCGAAACGGTGGGTGGTCCCATCCGCCGCGGTGTAGTCGATCTCGTCTCCCTTACCCACCTGGTGCAGGTTCCAGAACACCGCCGGGCCGGTGTACCAGTCATTGTGACCCTCGATCACCGAGCTCCCGGGGTCGCCGGGCATCACGGACTGGTTGAAGACGCCGACGTCCCAGATGTTTGGGGTGACGTCCATCGCGCCGCTGGGTGTGAGGCCCACCGGGCGCGCAACAGCTTCGAGGGCGATGGACGCAATGGTCAGCCGCCCGATCGCGCCGGCCGGGAGCGGAAGCGAGCGGGTCCGGGGCTCGCCACGCGCGACGTTGGCCTCTGGGAGCCAGCCCGACGCCGTGGGGCGACTGGCCGCGACCGGCGCCGGCGCGAAAACGCCGGAACCGCCCACGGCAAGTGCCACGACGAGCAGAATCGGCATCATCCTGATCCGTCCGGGCAGCAGCGTCGGGTTCATCGAAAGATATCCTGACAAACAGACTTGGATCTGTCACTAGTGGAGGCGAAGTTGACTCACGGCGGAAGCATCGTAGAAACCGAGCTGAAATACCTCGGTCCAGACCTGGACGGGGTGCGAGAGCACCTGCGCCAGCTTGAAGCCCGCCTGAAAGCACCGCGCGCGCTGGAGACCAACACGGTCTTCGACGACCAGGCGGAGGGCCTCAAGCGCAGCGGCCGGTTGCTCCGCCTGCGCAATCAGCGCGAGCTGACCGTCAAGCTGCCGGTGCAGGACGACCGCTTCAAGTCGCGCCGGGAGATAACCGTCATCGCCGAGGGCGGCGTCATCGAGGAGCTGCTCGCCGGTCTCGACTACAACGTGGCCTTCCGCTACGAGAAATATCGCGAGGGCTGGGACCTCGACGGGATGTTCGTGACGCTCGACGAACTGCCTTTCATCGGCACAGTTGTCGAGATCGAGGGCGAGCCGTGGAAGATCGACCAGACGGCCAACAAACTAGGCCTCGACGGCGTGCCGACCTCGACCTCCAACTACCTTGAGCTGTTCGCCGACTATGCCCGCGGTCAGGGGTTGGCGGAGGGCACCTTGATGACGTTCGCCGCGGAGGCAGCGCAGGCGGGTTAGTCCGCTAGGGCGGCGGCCTGAAGCCTGGCGATGATGGCGTCCGCCACCTGGCTGGTGCCCACCGCGGTCGGATCGCCGCGGTCCGCCTTCATGTCGTAGGTGACGTCCTTGCCTTCCGCAATGATCTGGGCGATGGCATCCTCCAGGCGCTGTGCCGCCTCGACCTCCTTCAGGTAGCGCAGCATCATGACCCCCGACAGCAGCATCGCCATCGGGTTCATCTTGTTCTGGCCGGCGTACTTCGGGGCGCTGCCATGGGTGGCCTCGAATACCGCGATCTCATCGCCGACGTTGGCACCGGGAGCCAGCCCCAGGCCGCCGATCAGGCCCGCGCCAAGGTCCGACACGATGTCGCCGTAGAGGTTGGGCAGCACCATCACGTCGTACAGTTCCGGCTTCTGCACCAGCTGCATGCACATGTTGTCGACGATGCGGTCCTCGAACTCGATCTCGGGGTACTCCTTGGCCACCTCCTGGGCAACGTGCAGGAAGAGGCCGTCGGTGAACTTCTGGATGTTGGCCTTGTGCACGGCCGTGACCTTGCGCCGACCGTTGTCGCGAGCGTAGTTGAAGGCGGCTCGGACCACCCGACGGCTGCCAAAGACCGAGATCGCCTTGATGGTGATGCCGCTGTCGTCACGGATCTTCTTTTCCTGGTGGCTGTTGATGAAGTCGATGACCTCGTGGGCCTCGTCGGTGCCCTCCTGGAACTCGATCCCGGCGTAGAGATCCTCCGTGTTCTCGCGGACCAGGACCAGGTCGATATCGGTGTACCGGGAGCGGACGCCTGGGTAGCTCTTGCAGGGGCGGAACAGGGCGAACAGGTCGAGCTCCTTGCGAAGTGCGACGTTGACCGAGCGGATTCCCTTGCCAATCGGGGTGGTGATCGGGCCCTTGATCGCGACCTTGTTGCGGCGGATCGACTCCAGGACGTGCTCGGGGAGCGGTGTGCCGAACTCCTCCATCACGTTCTCGCCGGCCTGGTGGATCTCCCACTCGAACCCGACGCCGGTGGCGTCGAGAACGCGCATGGTCGCTTCGCTGAGCTCCGGACCAACGCCGTCGCCCGGGATCATGGTCACCTTGTGCGCCATTTAATTCTCCTCGTGTCTCGCCGCCGCTCTAGATGACGAACTCGCCGTCACGCATCAGGTACTGGCCGTCGACCTTGATCGTTGACCGGGTGGCGACAACGTCGCAGTGACTTGGGCACTCCCAGTCCGCACCGGTTTCCTCTGGGTCAGGATAGCCAAAAGCGACGTGAACGCCGGGGATTTTCTCATCCTGCAGTAGGTTACCGGAAAGCTTTCGCAGCCCTATGTTGGTGCCGATGGCGAACTCGCCGGCGCGGTTGCTGTTCTCGTGCTGGCGGAGGTACTTCTCCATTTCCAGCCTGGGTTCGTCTTCGACAAAACTCACCTTCCTTACCCGCCCACCTTCGACCTCGAAGCGCATCGGCTCCGGGAGGACACCGTAGCGGGCCGAGAAGTGATCGCCCAGCACCTCGGCGCCAATGATCCCGTCAACCGACGCCGGGGAGGTGAAGGTCTCGCCCTCCGGCAGATTGCCCCAGGTCCCGGGCTCGTGGTAGATCCCGGGGCACGGGTGCCAGCGGAGCCGCCCCGGGTCCAGGGTGGCGCGCATATCGGTGCCCGACGGCGCCTGGACCTCGATCAGTCGCGCGTCGCGGACGATCTCGTTGACCTGGTTGGTGAGTCGTGAGATCACCTCATAGTCCGATGCCATCCCCTCCTCCATCAGCTGCCGGGTGATCCCGGGCATGTGGCCATGGCGGGCCTTGAGGTCGTAGATGAGGTGTTTCATCAGGGGGCCCAAAAAGGCCGGCTCGCCCGCCTGGGAGGAGGCTGCGTAGAAGGAGACCGTTGGCTTGATGTCGTCCACGCGCTGGTTGAGCTCGTCGGGGTACACCTTGGCCGGGCGTGAGACGAACTCCTCGACCATCAGCAGGTGGGCCGGGGCGCCAGCCAGTTCGCTCTCGGCGGCCAGCGCGTGGCCAATGTCCTCGGTCTCCTCGTCGCTGACGATCAGCACGGTGTCGGCCGGTCCCACCGCCATGCAAACATTGACGGCGTTGGCGGCACCCTGGCTCAGCCCGGACAGGCTACTTGTAGCGGTAGACGATGCGGCCGCGCTGCAGGTCGTAGGGAGTCACCTCGACTTTGATGCGGTCGCCCAGCAGGATGCGGATGTAGAACTTGCGCATCTTGCCCGCCGCGTAAGCAATGACCTCGTGGTCGTTGTCGAGCTTGACGCGGAACATGGCGTTGGGCAGAGCTTCCACCACCTCGCCATCGAGCTCAACGACCTCCTCCTTCTTATCGGGGGCGTCCTCGGTCATGACGTGGCGTCTACGCGGGCCTCCTCTCGGTGGCCGGCGCGGTCCTTTTCTAGCGATCGGTGAACCTCAGCAATTCGCGGCTAGTCTACCAGCGGAGCGTGGTGGCGAGACTCAGATTCGAACTGAGGACACCTGGTTCTTCAAACCAGTGCTCTACCAACTGAGCTATCTCGCCACAGAGGGCGATTTTAGCGTGGGCGGAGCAGGGCTCGAACCTGCGACCTCCTCGGTGTAAGCGAGGCGCTCGTACCAGCTGAGCTATCCGCCCGT
>CAAGKR010414147.1_pt1 | contig 12402 bp, 14 predicted proteins | sample 2556971 | NCBI WGS metagenome assembly CAAGKR01 (sample SAMEA5207829, study PRJEB30636) | soil metagenome | biome: forest; feature: boreal; material: soil | place: USA | collected 2011-09 | depth 1 m | reverse complement strand
CCGAGGGTGCGCTTCGACGATCCCGACTTGCACCTCGACCTCGGCGCGATCGCCAAGGGATACGGCGTGGATCGCGCCACTGGCGTGCTCCGTGCGCGCGGCGTGCAGCACGCGATCGTCACCGTCGGCGGCGACCTGTTCGCGCTCGGGCAATCACCCGAAGGGGAACCGTGGACCGTGGGCATCCGTTCGCCACACGACCGGCATGAGTTGGCCGCCACCCTTCGTGTGAGCGATCGCGCCGTGGCCACCTCGGGTGACTACGAACGGTTCTTCCGCTGGCGCGGGATGCGGTATCACCACCTAATGGATCCGGCGACGGCCGCGCCGCGGCTCACGCCGTTCCACAGCGCGACCGTGCTCGCCAGCCGCTGCATCGACGCCGACGCCGCATCGACGGCCGTGTTCGGGCTGTCGCGCGACGCCGCGCTCGTGATTGCGCGACGGCTCGACGCGAGCGCCGAAGTGATTCCATTGACGTGAGGGCACACACGTGGCGATGGCATCGGGGGAACGGATCGGTAATGCACCAATAACCGCGTTGCGGTGATGCCGCCGCGCAGGAACCAGGGAGGTTGCAATGAAAGCCATCAACGCCTACTGCTCGGCCTGCGATCACGACGTGCGTCTCGTGCTCACGGATGAGCCGATGCAGGACGACCCTTCACCGATTCATGACTGTGAGATCGTTTGTCTTGAGATTGGGGAGCAGTGCTCCGGTGCTCTTTGCCCGTTGGGAGCGGTACCGCCAGTTGTCATGGCGGCGCGGCTTGTACGAAACGGGCTGCAGACGGAGATGCAGCCGATCGTGAAAGCTCACTGCCCTGCGTGCGACGACTCGACCGACTTCGTGATCGTGAGTCGCGAGTACTGCATCTGCTCTCAGTGCGGGAGGACGTTGAAGCGGGACGCGATCGAACTCTCGTAGTTCTTGCAGAATGTGCCGGTCATGATCAATAGGTTCAGATCATAACCGGTGGTGGCGGTTGGCCGACTGCGCCCTCAAGAAAAGGAGGTCCTGATGTCAGGCAAAAATTCCCGTTGCGAGATATCGCGCCGCGAATTCGTGGTGCTCGGCGCGGGCGCATTCGTCGTCGCATCGATTCCGATTGGGGCCGCGCGTCGCGAACGCCTCGTGCGCCGTACGATGCCGATCATGGGAACGATCGCCGAGCTCGCTGTGGTGCATCGTGACGAGCTGTACGCTCACTCGGCGATGGACGCGGCAATGGCCGAGCTCACCCGCATCGAGAACTTGATGACGCGGTTCAGGTTCAGCTCCGACATCGGGCGCGCGAATTACCTCGCGAGCGACCGGCCGGTACGCATCAGCGCGGAGACGGCTCTCGTTGTCGAGGCAGCGCTTCGGTGGGCCGAGTTTACGGGTGGAGCATACGATCCCGCGATCGGAGGTGCGGTAGCACTGTGGGACGTGACGCACCGGCACGAGCCACCACCCGAGGCCGCCGTCTCACGCTATCGTGCAAGAGCGCTTCATCGCAAAGTGGAGCTCGGAACGAGCAACCGCTCGCCGGTCATGCTTTATCACGATCCGGATGTCAGTATCGATCTCGGGTCGATCGCGAAGGGATACGCCGTGGACCGCGCAGCGGCCGTGCTGCGTGAGTGCGGGATTCGCGGGGGGCTGGTAAATGTCGGCGGGGATCTGTACGCAATCGGCACCTCGATTGACGGATCGCCTTGGCGCGTCGGAATCCAGGATCCGGCCGACGAAGCCGCCATGATCGGAATCGTCGAAGTCGCCGATGGAGCGATCGCCACCTCCGGAACGTACATCCAGCATTTCCGTTACCGGGGCCACGACTATCATCACCTGCTCGACCCCTCGACGGGTGCGCCGCGCGAGACCCTCGTGCGAAGCTTCACGGTCCGGTCGGACAGCTGCATGCACGCCGACGTTGCGGCCACGGCGGCGTACGGGTTGACACCCGAAAAGGCGAACGCGATCTTCGCGCGCTGCGCCCCAGGAACCGCAGTAGTTCGCATCGCCTGAGAGAAGCGCACCCAAGGCCTTACGGAGGATAAACGCTCCCGCTGATGTACGCATTTCTTTTTGTCGCGTTGTCACCGATGGCGCTGCTGGGCGCACCCCAAGGGGCGCTTCCCTCCACGACCGATCCAGTGTCCCAGGTGATCGTCGCGGTGATCATCGTGGCGGTGTTTACGCTCCTCGCGATGGAGAAGGTGCACATGGTTCTCGTAGTGATGGGAGCTGTGTCGCTCATCTGGGCGATCACCTATCTCACGCCTTACCACCTCATCTCGTTCGAAGACGCGGGAGGCGCGCTCGACCTCAACGTCCTCTTCCTGCTCGCCTCGATGATGGCGGTGGTCGGCGTGCTCAAGCGAACCGGAGTGTTCGATTGGGCGGTCGCCCGGATCCTCGACAGGGCCGAGGGCGATGCGTACCGCGTTCTCGTGCTTGTCACCTGGTTCACCGCGGCTCTTTCGGCGGTCTGCGATAACGTCACCACGGTGATCTTCGTCGCGCCGATGGCGCTGCAGATGTCACGGTCCATGAAGATCAATCCCGCGGCGTTCCTGCTTCCTGTCGTGATGGCGTCGAACATCGGAGGAACCGCGACGCTCATCGGCGATCCACCGAACATCATGATCGCCTCCGGCGCAGGGCTGACGTTCCTCGATTTTATCCTTAACGTCGCGGCTCCCATAACCGTGATGATGTTCGTGCTTCCCTGGTACTCGAGTCGGTACTACAGTTCGGATATCAGCGTCACGAGGCCAGAGCAGGCAGGCGTGTTCGATGTCCCGCCCATCACGGACCCGCGCTTGCTGCGATGGGCGCTGTGGATCAGCGGATTCATCTTCCTCGGATTCCTCAGTCACAGCTGGACGGGGATGCCGACTTCGGTTCCGGCGACGATCGGCGCGGGCGCGCTCCTCGTGGTGCAGGACATTCTGTATCTCCGCACGCACAAGCCGACTCATAAAGAGCGGGAGCATGGAATCCTTTCGATCATCGAGAAAGAGATCGAGTGGCCGACGCTATCGTTCTTCGGCTTCCTGTTCATAACCGTCGGCGCGGCTGTACACACCGGTCTTATCGACACGCTTGCGGACGGCCTCGGCCAGGCAATCCAGGCCGGAAGTGGCTGGCTCGGCTTGAGCGGTCTCGGAACGCTGCTCTTCGCGGCGATCATGATAGCATGGGTGAGCGGGATTCTCTCCGCGTTCATCAACAACATTCCTTTCGTCGCGGTGATGATCCCGATCATTCACCGCCTGACGCCGACGTTTGCGGGCGACACGACAGTTCTCTGGTGGGCGCTTGCTCTCGGCGCGTGTCTCGGCGGAAACGGGACGGTAGTCGGCGCATCCGCGAACGTCATAGTGCTCGGGATCGCCGAGCGCGCCGGGGTGCGCATCGGCTTCAGGGATTTCACGAAGTTCGGTGCGCGGGTGGCGGCGATGACAGTCGCGATCTCGTCGCTGTACCTCGCGACTCACGTTTACCTCGGTGCGAAGGGCGCGCTCGTCGCATGGCTGACGGTGATCGCGGTCATCATGCTCGCGAAAGGCATGATGCGCATCCTTCCGGCTCGCGATTGAACGCCATGTCAGCGCAGATACACATTGGTACGCAGGGGTGGAACTACGACGCCTGGGTGGGACCGTTCTATCCTGAAGGAACGCGCCCTTCCGACTTTCTCACCGTATATGCGCGTGCGTTCGATTCGGTGGAAGTTGACTCCACCTTCTACGCCGCTCCCGCGCCGACCACCATACGCAGCTGGTACGAGCGGACACCGGCCGGGTTCGTATTCACGCTCAAGCTCCCGCAGGAGATCACGCACGAACAGAGGCTGCGCGACCACACAGGCGCATCAGAATCCTTCTTCGAGAGAGTGCGCGGTCTGGGCGACAAGCTCGGCCCGATCCTGGTGCAGATGGGCCCGGACTTTCAGCCGGGCGAGCTTCCCGCGCTCGTCGATTTCATCGGCCACGTTCCCGCCAATCTGCGCATCGCGATCGAATTCAGGCATCGCGGCTGGATCACCGATGGCGTGCTCGCGCTTCTCAGGGAGCGGAACATCGCGCTCGCACTGGTTGATGGCCGGTGGATTCCGCGGAAGCTGATGCTCACCCTCGCGACCCGCCCCACTGCCGATTTCGCCTACATAAGATGGATGGGGCCCAACCGCGACCTCGTGGACTATTCGCGAGTACAGGTCGATCGCTCGCATGAGCTGGATCTGTGGACGGACGCCATCGCGGAACTATCCGAAAAGGTCACGCACATCTATGGGTATGTCGCGAACCATTTCTCAGGGCACAGTCCCGCCACCGCGCGTGACATTCAGTCCCGCCTCGGCCAGATCCCGGTAGATCCGGATCTGCTCGGCGAGCAGATGTCCTTGTTTTGAAGTTGCGTAAGTGGGTTCTCTCTATCGTGGCGATCTCATTCGCCGCGCTCTCGATATCGCTCGGGTTCTGGCAGCTGAGGCGTCTCGCTCAGCGCCGTCAGCACAATGCATTCCTCGCGTCCCGCCGCTTCGCGCGGGAAGTCGAGCTCGATTCGCTGCCCGCCGATACTTCTGCCGCGCACTTTCGGCGGGTCCGCCTGCGCGGCACCTACGACTATCCAAACGAGATCGTGCTCACGCTGCGTGGGCGAAGCGGATCGCCGGGCGTGAACATTCTCACTCCGCTGAAGCGACCTGGTACCGACACCGCCGTTCTGGTGAACCGCGGCTGGGTCTACTCGCCCGATGGAGTCACGATCGATACGAAGCCGTGGCGAGAGGCCGACACACTGAACGGCAATGGCTTCGTCGAGACATTTCCGACGAAGGGCCCGTTCGCGTCCCCCAATCCGACCCGGCCGAGGTCGTTCCGGCGGCTCGATCGAGCCGAGCTCGTGCGCGTGTTCCCATATCCGATCGCGCGCTACTACGTGGTTCTCACGGATTCGGCCAGCTCGCCGGAGATTCCACCTCGCGTCGAGCCGTCATCACTCGATGAAGGACCGCACCGCGACTACGCCATACAGTGGTTTTCGTTCGCGGCGATCGCTATTATTGGACAGATAATATTTCTCAGGCGTTTATGACCGACATATCGGTAGGGACCGCAAGCGAGAAGGAAGCGCGCGATGTCGCGGAGCACGCGCGGGAGACTGAGTGGGCGCATCCGAGCTTCGTGCGCGAGCTGTTCCTCGGACGCTTTCGGCTCGACCTGATTCATCCGCATCCCGAGGCCGACCGAGCGGAGGAAGAGCGCGCCAAACCGTTCATGGACAAGCTGCGCGCATTCATGGAGCGCGTGGACTCGGAGGAGATCGATCGCACCGGCGAGATCCCGGAATCGGTCGTGCAGGAGCTGCGCGACATGGGCGCCTTCGGCATCAAGATCCCAAAAGAGTACGGCGGTCTCGGCCTTTCGCAGATGAGCTACGTGCGCGCCATCGAGCTGGTAACGTCGAAAGATGGATCGATCACGGCGCTGCTCTCCGCGAGCCAGTCGATCGGAGTGCCGCAGCCGCTCAAGCTATTCGGCACCGAGGAGCAGAAGCGGAAATACTTCCCGCGCCTGGCGAAGGGCGCAATATCCGCGTTTGCTCTCACCGAGGTCGATGCCGGCTCTGACCCGGCCAACATGCGCTGTACCGCGACTCCCACCGAAGATGGAAAATTCTTCCTCATCAACGGGGAAAAGCTGTGGTGCACCAATGGCACCCGCGCCGAGCTGTTCGTAGTGATGGCGCGAACTCCCGAGAAGGTGATCAAGGGAAAGACGGTGAAGCAGATCACGGCATTCATCGTCGAGGCGTCGATGCCGGGCGTCGAAGTGGTGCATCGCCTCCGTTTCATGGGTCTCAAGGCGATCGAGAACGGCGTCATCCGCTTCACCAACGTGCGCGTTCCGCGAGAGAACATCCTCTCGGAGGAGGGGAGGGGTCTCAAGCTCGCGCTCGTCACGCTCAACGCCGGCCGGCTTACGATCCCAGCGGGCTGCGCGGGCGCGGGCAAGCAGATGGTGTCGGTCACCCGCAAGTGGGCGAACGAGCGCGTGCAGTGGGGTCAGCCTATCGGCAAGCACGAAGCTGTCGCGCAGAAGATCGCGCGGATGACGGCCTATACTTTCGCCATGGAAGCCATCGCCGAGCTGTCCACGGCGCTCTATGAAAAGGGCAACTACGACATCCGCCTCGAGGCGGCCATCGCGAAGATGTTCAACACCGAGGCAGGTTGGAGAATCGTCGACGACACGCTGCAGATTCGGGGCGGTCGTGGATACGAGACCGCCGAGTCCCTGCATCGCCGCGGCGAGCCCGCGATACCTATCGAGAGGGCGATGCGGGACTTCCGCGTCAATCTCATCTTCGAGGGGTCGTCCGAGATCATGAGGCTGTTCATCGCGCGCGAGGCCGTTGACCATCACTTCAAGCTCGCCTTCAACATCGTCAACCCCGAGTCGACGATGAAGGAGAAGCTCTCGGCGATGGTAAACGCGACGCCGTTTTACCTGACCTGGTATCCATCGCGCTGGCTCAACACGGCGCGACTCAGGCGTTATGGAGAGTTCGGCAAGCTGGCGCGCCACATTCGCTTCATCGAGCGCACCACACGTCACCTGGGTCGCTCGATCTTCCACGCAATGGTTCGCTTCGGGCCGAAGCTCGAGCGGAGGCAAATGGTATTGTTCCGCGCGGTGGATATCGGCGCGGAGCTCTTTGCGATGTCAGCGGCGTGTGTTCGTGCGCAGATGCTGAGCAAGCATGGCCTCCCCGGGGCAGTAACTCTCGCCGATGCGTTCTGCCTTGAAGCGCGCGAGCGCATCAAAGTCCACTTCGATCAGCTCTTCGGCCCCAACGATCCCGCGCTCTACAAGGTCGCGATGGAAGTTCTGCGCGGGGAGCATGCGTGGCTGGAGCAGGGAATCGTCTCCAGCTTCGCGTCGTTTGAGAAGACAAAACGGCGCCCCACTGGGGGCGCCGCATTGCCTGCCGATTCAACCACGGCACTCGCGGGCGTTACTTCGTAGAGGCCGTCCCGGCGGGGGCCACTGCCGGCTCCTTCACGGTGTAGCTGATCCCGAGCATCACGATGGCGAGCACGGCGTGCAGCCAGATGTCGGCGCCGCCGAGGGGAACCAAGCCGAATCCGGTCGGAGCGACGAAGCCCAGAAGCGTGAGAACTAGGTAGATGATTCCACCGATCTGGAAGAAGGATTTCGATCCACTCCAGCTGCGCGAAGCCGCGAGACCCCAGATTCCAAAGAGCAGATGCACAATGTTGTGCAGCAGGTTCACTGGGAACATTCCAAGCACTTTCGCCGACGTCGTCATGTCGGCGTTCATCGCCATTCCACCTGGGGCGATGAAGCCGAGTATGGCGAGGACGATGAATACAACTCCGAAAAGCGCTGCCACTTTCTGAATCGTGGTATTCATGCTGCCCATCTCCTTGGAAGGGATTAGCCGTCCGCGGCACAGGGTCTCCGCGACGGGATTAAGTTAGGAAACTCGCGGCGATCACGCCACAATCGTTTCGCAACCGAATGTTTACGGCAGGACCCCCTCCGAGGGCTCCGAGAGAGAATTGGGCGCGGAGAAATCTGTGCCCTTTTTGCCAACGCACCGGTCCAAAATCCTAAAGCAGCGTCCCGCGAAGAATCAGCAGTGCGACATAGAAGTAGATGCTGAGCCCCGTCACATCAACGAGCGTCGCGACGAATGGAGCCGATGCGCTGGCGGGGTCGAAACCGAGCCTGTGCAGGGCGAAGGGGAGCATCGAGCCGGCCAGTGATCCGAACGTCACCACTCCCACGAGAGCGATTGCGACCGTAAACGCGATGAGCAGATAGTGCGGTCCGTATCCGCCGCCGATCCCCAAGTGCTGCCAGAGAAGGATCCGGAACATTCCCAGTACACCGAGTATGCAGCCGAGCACGAAGCCCGAGGGAAGCTCGCGCAGAAATACCCGCCACCAGTCGCGCACACGGATCTCTTCCAGCGCGAGCGAGCGGATGATGAGCGAGGTCGCCTAGGCGAGCGGGCGCTCTTCTCCCTCGTCGGTGTGCGGATTGTGCAGCGGAGTCTTCATGGCGCGAGCGGGAGAGTGCGCCTTTCCTGAGTGAAGCCCGTGACCTCGTAACCGGCTACCGCGATTGCGTCACGGATTGCTTCCGGTGCTACAGTGCCGTCGTGCTCGATCCCGGCGCGGCCAATGGAGACTTGAGCGCTGATGATCCCCGGGACTCCCGTCAGCGAAGTGAAGACAGCGCGCACACAGTGCGCGCAGGTCATGCCGGAGATGAGAGCCGTTGTCACCATGCGGCCTAATATACTAATCGACCTTGCTCGAAGATCTCGGGACCGGAGGGTTCTTTTTCCTCGATACCAAAGTCTTTTCGAGAGCCGGAAGAAAGATGTCGTACCTCGAGCCGGGCTCCCACAGAACCCATCCATCGTAACCGGAGTCGTAAACGGCGCGCTTCTGTCCCTCGAGCTCGTGCGGGCCGTACTTGGGCGTGCCGATGCTGAACGCCTGGAGCCATGGGCGCACGTGTTCGCCATAGATGCCGAGCTTCGCGTCGCGCTCGCGCGCGCGGGTGATGGCGATGTGCACGATATCGTAGGGAGCAACATTTGGCTTGTCGATGCCGAACGCGCCGTGCGGATAGTGCGAGGGATAGACCATCGGCAGCAGCACATCGGTCGCCTTGGCGAGCGGCTCCCAGAACTGTCCCACCTCGAGTGGCCCGCCGACAGTCGTCACCAGTCCGAAGACGTCAGCAGTGGTGCGAATGCCCACCTTAGCGTAGCGCGCGCGGGCGGTGTTCAGAAATTCCGCGAGCACCTGCGGCTTGCTGCGGCCATTCTGCTCCGGGAAAACCTGGGGCGGCAGACTCTTGTATGGCTCCGGGAAGCGGATGTAATCGAATTGGATCTCGCCGAATCCCATGCGGATGGCTTCGTCCGCGACGCGGAAGTTGTACTCCCACACAGCGTTCGCGTACGGGTTCACCCAGGTGAGGCCCTTCTTGTCCCGCCACGCCGAGCCGTCCTTGTTGAGGATGGTGTGATCCGGATTCATGCGGGCCGCGACTGAATCCTTGAACACGACGATGCGCGCGATGGGAAGAATCCCGTGCGCGCGGATCGTGTCGACGAGGGTCTTCATGTTCCACGCCTTCACCTGCGTCCCCGCGTTCTTCTTGAGCATGGGATCCGTGGGATTGAAGTTCAGTCCGAACTCGTCTTTCACGTCGATGACGAATGCGTTGATCTCCGTCGAATCCGCGATGCCGATGAGATGCTTGAGCCGGCGACTGTTGACGGCGAAGCGAAAGACGTAGAGGCCGCGGACCGGAAGCGTGCCCTTGATGAGTGAGTCCAGAACGGGCGGCGTCGGATGATCGCCCAAGACGAACGGCCGCGCGGGAGCGGGAGCTTTGTCGGGAGCGGGAGCTTTGTCGGGCGCAGTCGCCGTAGAAGTAGCACCGGCCGTTGCGAGGGGAGCCGATGCCGCGGGCTGAACGAGAGGCGAGGCATTGGTGGACGCGTCGTGCACCCCGGAGCATGCGAGCGCGGTGGCGAGCACGAGGGAAGCGAGCTTTTCTATGCGCATTCTATGTGTATGGGCGGTGTGATCTGAATCTAATCAGGCTGATGGATCAACGTTTAACAGGGGCAAATCAGTATATATTTGGCTCCGATGCGATACGTCTCCCTGCTCACTATCATCTTCGCCGGCGCATGCACTCTTCCGCCATCCATGCCGCCAGTGGCCGAGTTTCTGGTGTCTGCCGGAGACCAGACTTATTGGGTGCGGAGCGATCAGTCCGGGCTGCGTGTTCGCGAGTCGCCGCTCATTCTCGCGCGCACGGGTGGCCTCTACTACGAGCTCTTTGTCGGAGAAGTCGACCGCTCGTTTGCGCAGGCGTTGTTCAGCGGCGAGCGTGTTTTCCGGCGCGATCTCGCCACCGGTGACTCGACAATGATCTACGACGACAGCAGCGTGGTCGCGCTGGCGACGGAATATCGGAGAAAGCATCCCGGCGAGCCGCTGCTGGCGCCGGCAGAGGAGCCGGACGACGACGTGGAGATCGCGGCGGTCGGCGAGACCGACATCCTCAATGTGCTCGGTCCATATGTGGCACTCGAGCATCGCCTGTCGGTCCAGCGGCCCGACGACAACGGTCGGGAAGACACGACGCGCGCGGTGATTGACCTGCGTAATGGCAAACCGGTGAGCTTCGCGCACATGCTGCGCGACGCGACTGCGCAGGAATCGGCCGGGGAGGGCGATATCGCGAGCCGCAAATGGAAGCACGATGGATATGAGGTCGTCTCGCACTACGATTCCACGCGCGAGGGAAATGTGCTGGCGCTCCGCGATCGGCGGGGACGAGAGTGGAAGCTGGGAATGGTCGGCTCGAGCTACATACAGATCTTCTGGCTCGACAATCCTCCGCTCGATGCGCATACCCGTCACGCACTCGCACGGGCATTCGACGAAGCAACGACGTACGGCGGAAACATTCAGCTCGTCAGCCACCAGCGGTCGGCATCGGGAGATCGCGCCGCCGCCGCTCGGCCGCGCGCTCCGCGCACCGATTCGCATCGGGCGCCGAGAGCGATATGACGAAAGTGCGCAAAAGAGCCCCGGACGACACGACGAAAGCCCGCAAAGAGTCCCGCACGGTGTGCGAGACGCAGCACGAGACCGCTCAGATCATGATGCCGCAGCACGAAAACGTACTCGGCCATGTGTTCGGCGGAGTCGTGCTGGCAATGATGGACACGACCGCGGCCGTATCGGCCATCCGACACGCGCGGATGGCGTGCGTTACCGTGTCAGTGGATCGCGTGGATTTCCGCGAGCCCATCTATGTTGGTGAGCTCCTCATCATGAAGTCGAGCGTCAACTTCGTCGGCAGGACCTCAATGGAGATCGGAGTGCGCGTGGAGGCCGAGAACCTGCTGACGGGTGTGCGCCGTCACACGAACTCGTGCTATCTCACCTTCGTCGCGATAGACAGCGATGGAAAACCGGTTTCGGTGCCGGCACTCGAGCCCGAAACGCCGAACGAGGTGAGACGATTCAACGCCGCGCGCGAGCGTCGCGAGCGGGGGCTCCAGGAGCGGATGTCGGAGTCGCTGCGGGCTGCCGCCAAGCCGAACGGTTGACGAGCGGCCGCGGATTGGAGATCGGCATCGAGCGGCGGAACAGGAGCTCGATCTTTTCGGGTGTCAGCGACTGCATGACTTTCTCCTTCGTCACGCGCGCCGTAACGCTCCGCGACTCGGGACCGCTCCAGATCTCCCAGGCGTAGCGGTCGAGACCGCCGGTCTTTCCGCCGGGGTGGCGGAACACGACCATCGCGTTGCTCGCGCCAGGCAGCTGCACCTCGACGCCCCAGTTGGTGCCGTCCGGACCACTAAACGCTCTGATGTCTCTTGCCATTGATTTCTCTTATTGAGATTGGGTCAGCGCAAGCGGATGGAGGCGATACCGGCCCACGAATCCTTCGTCCACTTGGTGCCAGAACTGAACCTCGGGCTCGCCCAGCTTCCAACAGTAGAATACTTCGCGCCCGTCGAGATGCCCCGGAAAATCCACGAGACCCGTGTCCATGCACTTGCAGATGACACCGAGGTCGCGGAGCTCGGCAATATAGCCTTCGATCTCCTCCGCGAGTCGCTGCGCTTCAGCCTGGAGTAGCTCGGCGACCGCGTCGGGGCGGTCGGGGCCCGCGGCTACCGTCGCGAGCTCAAACTCGCGGACTTTGTCTTCCCACCTGGCATGTCCGCGCACGAGGTCATCCACGATCCTGCTCACCAGCGGCAGCGTGCGATTCGCTTCCTCGACCGTGAATGTCTTGTCCATGCCCTGTACTCTGTGGGCTTGTGGGTGGTTGGGTCAAGACTTGCTTTTTTCTGTTGCTTTCCCCGGAATTCTGTAGGGAACCTTTTTTCTGTTACGTGGTCTCCGGCGCAGCGAACGGGATTTCGATTTCCATGCCGTCACGCGCAATGATCGTTGCGGGGAAAACCTCGCGCGCTTCGCGCTCGAGATCGGACGTGTCGCGGGAATAGCGGGCCGAGACGTGAGTGAGCACCAGTCTCTTTGCGGGGGCTTTCGCGGCTACCTCGGCGGCTTCACGCGCCGTCGAGTGACCGGTCTCGAATGCGCGCAACGCCTCTTCCTCGGCGAACGTCGCTTCGTGAATCAGCATATCCGCGCCGGCCGCTGCCGCAACCGTGCCCTCCGATGGGCGCGAGTCACCCGTCAACACCACGCGCCTGCCCGGCCGCGTCGGGCCCACCAGTTCGGATGGCTGAATCGTCCGACCATCGTCCAGCGTGATCGATTCGCCCTTGTGAATCTTTCCCCACAGCGGGCCCTCGGGGAT
>CAAGKR010189697.1_pt1 | contig 12403 bp, 10 predicted proteins | sample 2556971 | NCBI WGS metagenome assembly CAAGKR01 (sample SAMEA5207829, study PRJEB30636) | soil metagenome | biome: forest; feature: boreal; material: soil | place: USA | collected 2011-09 | depth 1 m | reverse complement strand
GGTCTGCTTTCACTCGCCCAGAGTGGCGCGTGCACTAGCAGCGGGTCGTGCCGGGCTTCCAATCACCCGATAGATGGACACCTCTTCAGAGAATGTACTGAGACAGGTCCTCGTCCTTGAGGATCCCTTCGAGGCGCTCGCGCACGTAGGCGGCGGTTATTGGAATCGTCGTCTCGCCGAGCGCGGGCGCCTCGAATGCCAGATCGTCGAGCACCCGTTCCATGATCGTGTGGAGTCGGCGCGCGCCGATGTTCTCCATGCGGGCATTCACGGTGGTCGCGATGCGGGCGATTTCGGCCACCGCGTCGGAGTGGATCTCCAGCGTCACCTTTTCGGTGGCGAGCAGGGCAATGTACTGCTTGGTGAGCGCGTTTTCCGGCTCAGTCAGAATGCGCACGAAATCCTGATCGGTGAGGGATTCCAGCTCGACCCGGATCGGGAACCGCCCCTGCAGCTCGGGGATGAGGTCCTTCGGCTTCGAGACGTGAAACGCGCCGGCCGCGATGAACAGCACGTGGTCGGTCTTGAGCGGTCCGTACTTGGTCGAGACCGTCGAGCCCTCGACGATGGGCAGCAAATCGCGCTGGACACCTTCGCGCGAGATATCCGGCCCACCGTGCCCGCCGCCTTCGCGGCCCGCGACCTTGTCGATCTCGTCGATGAAGATGATCCCGGACTGCTCGGCGCGGCGGATGGCGTCCTTCTGCAGGCGCTCGATGTCGATGAGCTTGGTCGCCTCCTCGTCGGTGAGGGCCTCCATCGCTTCGGGGAGCGGCAGGCGCCGGCGCTTGGTGCGTCTCGATCCCTGCGGCATCATGTCGCGGAGGTTGAGGACCATCTCCTCCATACCAGTGCCCGAGAAGACGTCGACGAACGACTGGGGCGAGTCGGCGGTGTCGATCTCGACCATCCGGTCGTCGAGCTTCCCGTCGCGCAGCAGGCGGCGGAGGCTCTCCCGGGTGGCGTTGTCCGGTGGCGGCTGGGCAGTGGGCAGCTGCGCGGGACCCGACGACGAGGCGGCCGACGGGCGGGCGCGCGGCGTCGGGGGAAGCAGCACGTCGAGCAGGCGCTCCTCGGCGTTTTCACGCGCGCGCGGGCGAAGGCGCTCTCGCTCCTCGTCGCGCAGCATCGACACCGCGGTCTCCGCCAGGTCCCGGACCATCGAATCGACGTCGCGGCCAACGTAACCGACCTCGGTGAACTTGGAGGCTTCGACCTTGACGAACGGCGCGCCCGCGAGCTTGGCGAGGCGCCTCGCGATCTCGGTTTTGCCGACGCCGGTGGGACCGATGAGCATGATGTTCTTGGGCGCGATCTCATCGCGCATCGGCGGCGGGACCTGCTGCCGCCGCCAGCGGTTGCGGAGCGCCACGGCGACCGCGCGCTTGGCGGCCTTCTGGCCGACGATATAGCGGTCGAGCTCCTCGACGATCGCCCGCGGCGTCAGATCCTGCGCGCGCTTGGCGGCGGACGGCGGCGACAGCGGGCCCGGCGACACGCTCAGAGCTCCTCGAACGTGCGGGCAGCGTTGGTATAGATGCAGATGTCGCCCGCGATTGCGAGCGCCCGCTCGGCGATCTCGCGCGCCGACAGCGTCGTGGCGTCGAGCAGCGCACGTGCCGCAGCGAGCGCATACGCCCCGCCCGAGCCGACCGCGGCGGCGTCGCCGTCCGGCTCGATGACGTCGCCCGTCCCGGACAGGAGCAGCGTCTTGTCGCGATCGGCGACCAGCAGCAACGCTTCGAGGCGGCGCAAGGCACGATCGGTCCGCCAGTCTTTGGCCAGCTCGACCGCCGCGCGGGTGAGGTTGCCCCCGTACTCCTTGAGCCGGGCTTCGAACTTCTCGAACAGCGTGATGCCGTCCGCGGCCGAGCCCGCGAACCCGGCGACGAGCTTCCCGTCTGCAAGGCGCCGGATCTTGCGGGCGGTTGACTTGACGACGGTGTTCCCCATCGTGACCTGTCCATCGCCACCGATCACGACCCGGCCATCGCGACGAACGACCAGAACGGTTGTCGATCTAATCCGGATGGCGGTCATGAGCCCGTCCTGGCGCGGGGATGGCTCTTGTCGTAGACGGCCATCAGGTGGTCGATGTCGACGTGCGCGTAGCGCTGCGTGGTACGCAGGCTGGCGTGACCGAGCATCTCCTGAATGGCTCGCAGGTCGGCGCCTTCGCCCAAAAGGTGCGTCGCGAAGCTGTGGCGCAGCGCGTGCGGCGAGACGCCCGGCGTGCCGGTGGCGAGCTCGCGTCGCGCGAGCAGCCGGCGTACAGCGCGCGGCCCGAGGCGCCGGCCGCGCGCCGTCAAGAACAGCGCCTGCAGCAATGGGGCGGCCCCCGTGAGGCGGCCTGCGCGATGTTGGGCGTATATGTCCAGCGCCTGCCGCGCCTTGCTTCCGATCGGCACGATCCGATCCTTGCGCCCCTTGCCCTGCCGCACGCGGACGGACCCGCCCGCGCCGTCGGCTTCCACGTCGCCGACGTCGAGCTGGCAGGCCTCCGAGACGCGCAACCCGGCACCGTAGATCACCTCGAAAAGCGCGCGCTCGAGCGCCGGCGCGCAGACGCCCGCATCTGCCGGCGGGTCGCCGCCCTCGAGCAGTCTTCCGACGTCGTCCTTGCCGAGGAACGCAGGAAGGCGCTTGGCGCGCTTCGGTGCGCGGAGGGCGGCCACCGGGCTCGAACGGCAGAGGTGCCGGCGCACCGCCAGGCGAAAAAACGCGCGCAGCGAGGAGAGCTTCCGGCCGATCGTCACGGCGTCGTTCCGTCCATGGAGCGAGGCAAGGTAGGAGCGGCACAGGATGACGTCAAGCTCCTCGAGCGCCGGCGGGTGCCCGAGCGCCGCGCTCGCGTAAGCGTGGGCTTCCTCCAGATCGCGCAGGTAAGCGCGAACGGTATGCTCCGAGGCGCGTTTTTCCGTCGTCAAGAACTGACGAAATACCGCGAGGCCTTCCTTCATGGCGTCTGATCGTAGCTCAGCGGCGGGCAGCGCGCGAATCGGGTAGCCTCGGCCCGTGCCCGCGACGCCAGCCTGCCCCCTTTTTGGCCAGTGCGGCGGGTGCCAACTCCAGGATCTCACCTACGAGGAGCAGCTGGCACTCAAGACCGACGAGGTCCGGTCGCTCTACCCGGGGACCCCCGTGGCGAGCTGCGTCTCCTCGCCTCGCCCTTACGGCTATCGCTCCAAGCTGACGCCACACTTTCCGAGGCCGCGCCCGGGCCGCGCACCGGCGATCGGCTTCTTGAAGGTTGGCCTGCCGCTTCGAACGCTCGACGTACCGGCGTGCCCGATCGCGACACCGGCGGTCAACGCACGCCTCACCGAGCTCCGGGCCGACGTCCTGGCGAAATGGGACAGCTACCGGCGCGGCGCGACCCTGCTGGTCCGCGAGGCGTCGTCCGGCGTCACGGTCGATCCCCGCGCGGTGGTCACCGAAGAGGTTGGCGACCTGTCGCTGCAGTTCTCGGCCAGTGACTTCTTCCAGAACAACCCATTCCTACTGCCGCGCCTGGCCACATACGTCGCGACCTCCGCGCGCAGCGACGGCGCCCGGTTCCTGGTTGACGCCTACTGTGGCAGCGGACTGCTCGGCCTCTGCGCGGCACCGAGCTTCGAGGGCGTGATCGGCGTCGAGCTCTCCCCCAGCTCGGTCCGCTGGGCGAAGGCCAACGCGGCCCGCAACGGCCGCGACAACTGCCAGTTCATGGCGGCCCAGGCGAGCGCAGTCTTCGCGACCGTGCCCTTCCCGGGCACCGACACGGCGGTGATCGTCGATCCCCCGCGTAAGGGGTGCGGTGACGATTTTCTGCGCCAGCTCATCGCCTTCGCGCCCCGGACGATTGTCTACGTCTCCTGCAACCCCGCAACGCAGGCGCGGGACGTCGCGACGCTGCGCGAGGCTGGCTACCACTGCCGGCACGTGCAACCGTTCGACATGTTCCCGCAGACCCGCCACGTCGAAGCCGTGGCGACGCTGGCCCACTGACCGAAAACCTGCACGGTATCGCAGCAGTCGGTCGCCCGCCTACGCTGCAGGCGCGGGTGTCTCGGGCGCTTCGGACCCTTCGGGGTAGTCCCCCTCGGCGCTGTAGCCGCATCCTTCGTTGAGGCAGCGGATGCGCGTCCCCGACTTGGTGATCTTCTGGACCACGAACTTCGCGCCGCACTTCGGGCACGCCTCGGCAATGGGGCGATCCCAGGAGACGAAGTCGCACTTGGTCTTGGAGTAGTTCGAGCAGCCGAAGAAGACCTTGCCGCGCTTGGAGCGCTTCTCGGTCAGGTATCCGCCACAATCAGGCTTGGGGCAGGCGATCCCCAGCGACAGCGGGCTGGTGGTCTTGCACTCCGGGTAGCGCGAGCAGGCCAGGAACTCCCCGAAGCGACCGCGCTTGACCACCATCGGCGCGCCGCAGGTCGTGCAGATCTGGTCCGACGGGCGCGTGGTCGCCACGACCTTCAGCGTCCCGTCGGCGTTGCGGGTGTATTCCTTGGTGTTGCGGCACTCCGGGTAACCGGAGCAGGCCAGAAAGTGGCCGTTGCGACCCCACTTGATCACCATGGGCTTGCCGCACTTCTCGCAAACCTGGTCGGTCGCCTGCTCTTCGCGCTTGATGTCGCGCATCTCGACCCTCGCCTTTTCGAGGTCGAGCTTGAACGGCGCGTAGAAGCCCTCCAAGAGCTTCACCCAATCGGCCTGCCCATCTTCGACGCGATCGAGCTGCTCTTCCATCTGCGCGGTGAAGTCGGTGCTGACGATCTCCGGGAAGCTCTTGACCAGGAGGCCGTTGACCATCACGCCGAGCTCCGTCGGATGCAGTCGCCCCTCGCGCTTCTCGACGTAGCCGCGGTCCTGGACCGTCGACAGGATCGCCGCGTAGGTCGACGGACGCCCGATGCCTTTCTCCTCCAGCTCCTTGACGAGCGTCGCTTCCGAGAAGCGCGGCGGCGGCTGCGTGAAGTGTTGCTCCGGTTTGGTTTCGATGAGCCGCAGGGGATCGCCCTCGTGCACGTCGGGAAGCGCCGCGCCGGTCTCGTCCTCGTTGGCCGCGTCTTCGACGGTCTCCGCGTAGACCTCCAGAAAACCGGCGAACTTCATCACCTGGCCGCTGGCGCGCAGCTCGACCCGCCCGGCGGCGATGTCGATCGCCGTCTGATCGAACACGGCCGCGACCATCTGGCAGGCGACGAACCGATTCCAGATGAGCGCGTAGAGCTTGAGCAGGTCCTCCGTCTCGCGCCCGTCGCGCCCCCCGCCGCCGCCAGATGCCCAGAGCGCCCGAACCATCTCGGGATCGTACTTGAGCGACGTTGGCCGGATCGCCTCGTGGGCGTCTTGCGCCCCCTTTTTGCTCTTGTAAACCACCGGCTCGGCCGGCAAGAACCTGGCCCCGAAACGCTCGGCGATGAATCCGCGGGCCTCGGTCACCGCGTCGTCCGAGATCCGCGTCGAGTCGGTGCGCATGTACGTGATGAGGCCCACCGGCCCCTCCTCGCCCATTTCCACGCCTTCGTAGAGCCGCTGCGCGAGCCCCATGGTCCGCTTGGGAGAGAACCGGAGCTTGCTCGACGCCTCCTGCTGCAGCTTCGAGGTGATGAAGGGCGGCGGCGGGTTCTTACGGCGCTCCTTGCGCTCGACGGAGGTCACGCGCAACGCGGCGCTCTTGACGATGTCGACCGCCTCGCGCGCCTGCCCCTCGTGAACCAGCTCGACCTTCTTGCCGTCGAGCTTCGCGACCTTGCTGGTGAAGGGCGGCGGCGTCGGGCCCTCCACCAGCGCTTCGACAGTCCAGTATTCCTCGGGCCGAAACGCCGTGATCTCCTGCTCGCGCTCGGCAACCAGACGCACCGCCACCGACTGGACGCGCCCCGCCGACAGCCCGCGCTTGACCTTGGTCCAGAGCACCGGGCTTATCTGGTAGCCGACCAAACGATCGAGGATCCGGCGCGCCTGCTGCGATTCGAACTTCTTCACGTCGAGCGCCATCGGCTTCCCGATCGCCTCGTTGATCGCCTTCTTGGTGATTTCGTTGAACAGGACGCGCTGGATGTTGGGATTCGCGTCGCGGACCTCTTCGGCGATGTGCCAAGCGATCGCCTCGCCCTCGCGATCGGGGTCGGGCGCGAGCAGCACGCGACCCACCAGCGCCGCCGCCTGTTTGATCTCCGCAAGCACCTTCTTCTTCCCCTCGATGACCACGTACTCGGGCGCAAAGCCGTGCTCGATGTCGATCCCCATCGTCTTCTTCGGCAGGTCCTTCACGTGCCCGACCGACGCCTTCACGATGTAGCCAGCCCCCAGGTATTTCTTGATGGTCTTCGCCTTGGCGGGCGACTCCACGATGACGAGCGCGTTGTCGAGGTTCCGGCGCCCTCGGGCGGGCCGAGGGGTCTCGACCTCCTCGGCCTCCTGGATGGTCGCCTTCGGCTTGGTCGTCTTGGTCGTCTTGGTCGTCTTGGTCGTCTTGGTCGTCTTGGCCGTCGTCGCCTGCGCCTTGGTCGCTCTCGCCGCACCCGGTGTCGCCACGAACGCCTTCCCTCTCGCCGGTTTCCCGGTCGCCGGGTCTGGCGCCACCTGGTTCTCCTTCACCTCGTTGGCGGCGGTTTTCGCCGCCGAAGAAGGCGTCGTCGGCTTGGTCGCCCCTGTCGCATCGCCTGGCTTCGTGACCGCCGCTTTCTTGCTAGTTGCCATGAACCGCCTCGCGTGAGATGCCGTAAAGGCTGCCCGGTCTCCGTACAACCCAGCCGCCGAGCTCCGCTTCGGTAATGAGGGCGAGCGTTGCTGGCAAGGGAAGGGCCAGACGACGGGCCAGCTCAGCCGCGTCCGCGTCCGCGCGATCGAGGACGGCGATCAGCACCGCGAACCGAGGCGGCAAAGCGGGCGCCAGCTCGGTTTCGCCGGCCAGCGCTCGACCGAGGTCGGCCGCGTCCCGAACCGCGCGCGCCTGCCCGGCGGCGACGAGACCGTCGGTCCCGGGGCTGCCAGGAACTGCGAGAAGGCGCCGTCCGACCTTCATGGCCAGGCGTGCGGTCACGAGAGCACCGGAGGCCACCTTCGCCTCGACGACCAGCACCGTCTCGGCCAGCGCCGCGACGATTCGATTGCGCACCGGAAAATTGCCCCCACGGGGCGGCGTGCCGGGCGGGTACTCCGAAAGCAGCCCACCCACCGCCGCAATGTCGTTGAACAACGCCGCGTGGCGATCGGGGTAAACAACGTCGACACCGCAGCCCAAGACCGCAAAGGTCGCGCCGCCGGCCTCCATCGCGCCGCGATGCGCGGCCGCGTCGATCCCCAGCGCGCCACCCGACACGATCGCGTAGCCATGGCGAACGGCGGTCGCAGCCAGCTCGCCGGCGCGCCGGCATCCGGCCACGCTGGCCGCCCGAGCACCCACTATCGACAGCGCCGGTTGCGAAGGGTCGAGCAGGCGCCCGCGGACCCAAAGCGCGCGCACCGGGCGGGCAATCCGCGCCAGAACGGCGGGAAAATCCGGCTCGCCGGTCAGGATTCTGCGAGCAGCGCTCGATTCGAAGGTCACGGCCAGCGCGGGTCTTGTCGGCAGCGAAAGCGTGGGGTTGTGCCTCGAAGGACCGGACATCGTGAGGCGATGCTGATAGCTCCGCCGCCGACCGCGGTCAAGCAACCAGCCAATCGGTCAAGTAAAATCAGGCACTTGCGGGTGCACGCCCCGACCACCGATAAACAGCGGCGGTGCAAATCCTCAAAGGCGCGCCTCGAGATCGCGGAGAATTCGGTCGGCGCCGCTTGCCAGGAGGCGGCGTGCGAGATCGGCGCCCAGCGCCGCCGCATCCTTGGGCTCTCCCAAAACGGCTTCCGAGATCATCTCCGAGGCGTCTGGGCGGCCAACCAGGCCGGCCACGGCGAGCCGCCCATGGGCCAGCGTGGCGTAGCCTGCGACCGGCGTGCGACAACCGACGCCGAGGCCTGCCAGCAGGGCCCTCTCGGCGGCGATGGTCGTCTCGGCGGTCGCGTCGGACAGCGGACGGCAGAGCGCAACCACGCGCCCATCATCGAGCCGCGCCTCGAGCGCGAGCGCCCCTTGCCCGATGGCTGGCAGCATGCGCGCCGGATCGAGCCGCTCGGCGATGCGCTCGGAGAATCCGAGCCGATCGAGTCCGGCGCAGGCAAGCACGGCGGCATCAACCACCCCTTCGGCGACCTTGCGCAGCCGGGTGTCGACGTTGCCGCGCAAGATCTCGATGGCGAGATCGGCGCGCGCTGCGCGGAGCTGGCAAACGCGCCGCAAGCTCGACGTGCCGACGCGGCTCCCGGGCGGCAGCGCGTCGAGGCCGCCGCCGGTGCGGCTGACGATCGCGTCGCGCGGATCGGCCCGCTTCGGCACTGCGACGATTGCGAGGCCCGCCGACAGATCGGTGGGCACGTCTTTCATGCTGTGAACCGCCAGGTCGATCTCGCCCGACAGGAGCGCGTCCTCGATCTCCTTGACCCAGACGCTCTTGCCGCCGAGGTCAAGCACCGGACCGGTCTGCGTTCGGTCACCGGCCGTGGCGATGATCCGCTCGGTCACCACGAGGTCCGGCTGCGCGGCGCGCAGCAAGCGCCCGATCTCCGCCGCCTGCCAGCGCGCCAGTGCGCTGCCCCGCGTGCCGATGACGATCGTCTGGCCCGCCGTCAACTCCCGGCCGCCTTCTTGTCGTCCAGATCGCGGGCGGCGGGCGGGTCGTCTTCTTCGGATTCGGTATCGGTCGCCGCCGCCGTCACAACTTGGAGCGAGAACAGGCGCTGCACCGCCGTCACCAGCGACACGCCGTCGGTGTCGTCGTTGCGCAGCGCCATCTGCGGCGCGTGGAGCAGCTTCTTGGCGATGCCGTCCGCCAGGTCGAGGAGCGCGCGCCGCTCGCGCTCGCCCAGCCCCGGCATCGCCGCAGCGATCCGGCCGGCCTCCGCCTGCGCCAGGCCCAGGACGTGCGCCCGGAGCGCCGTCACCGTGGGCCCCAGCTGGCGACCGCGCCAGGCCTTCACGAATCGACCGACCTCCTGCTCGACGATCGCCTCGCCTTCGGCCGCTTCGACCTTGCGGCCCTCGCTGTGCTCGTCGGCGACCTTCTGAAGATTGTCGATGTCGGCCAGGTAGACGCCACTCAGCGTTCCGGCCTCGGGCTCCACGTCGCGGGGGACGGCGATGTCGAGCAGGAAGAGGGGCCGGCCGCGGCGCGCGCGCTGCACTTGCGCGAGCATCGCGTGGGTAAGAACGGGCCGCTGGGCCCCGGTCGACGCGATCACGATGTCGGCCCGGGTGAGCGCGCCGGTGAGATCGCTCCAGTCGCTGGCCGTCGCGCCGAAGCGCCTCGCGAGCTCGTCGGCCCGCGCGCGGGTCCGGTTGGTCACCGTGAGGGCGGCGCCGTGCGTGCGCAGCGTGCGCGCCGCCAGCTCCGACATCTTCCCCGCGCCCACCACCAGCACCTGCCGGCCTGCGAAGTCCCCGAACACCTGGCGCACCAGCTCGATCGCCACCGAGCTGACCGAGACCGGGTTGCGCGCGATCGCCGTTTCCCGGCGCACGCGGCGCGCGACCCGGAACGCGCGTTGGAAGCAGGCGTTCAGCACCGCGCCGGCGCTGCCACCCCTAACCGCGGCCTCGTGCGCCTGCTTCGTTTGGCCCAGGATCTGCGGCTCGCCCAGGACCAGCGAGTCGAGGCTGGAGGCGACCCGAAAAAGGTGCTGGACCGCCTCGGTGTCCCGCCGTTCGTAAAGGTGCGCGCCGAGCTCCAGCGACGTCACGCCCGCGCGCTGGGCCAGCACGCCGACGAGGCCCTGGGCGGCGCGGTCGGCGTCCGCGACCGCGGCGTAGATCTCCACACGGTTGCAGGTCGAGAGCAGCACCGCCTCGCGCACCGACGGCAGGGCCGCCAGCTCGGCGAGCGTGGCGTCCATCGCCTCGGGGACGACCGCCAGCCGCTCGCGCACCGCGACCGGCGCTGTCCGGTGGGAAACCCCGATGATGAGAACGTCGATGGTCGAGGCGCCCATCGCTCACGCCGCGTGTCGCAAGAAGTAGGCGGCGAGAACCAGCATCGCACCGCCGAACCCTCCCAGCGTCAACCAGGCCGCGCGCCGACCGCGCCATCCAGCGCCGACCCGAGCGATGAGGAGAATGCCGAACGCGACCCAGGTCGCGACGGCGAACACGTACTCGGGCCGCAACGCCGCCGGGTGGCGGAGAAGGCCGAGGCGCGCGACCCACATCGTGCCGGTCACGATGGCGACGGTGAAGATCGGAAATCCGATCGACACGCAGCGAAGCGCGAGCCGGTCCAGTGTGTCGAGCGGCGTCCCCTGCCCCATCACGCGACCGAACTGCTTGTGTTTGAGCTGCCGGTCTTCGAGCAGGTAAAGGAACGCCAGCACCGCGGCCAGCGCGAAGACCGCGACCCCGATGCTGGCGAGGAGCACGTGTGCGCGGCCGAGCGAGCCCATCGATGGCGCGTCGGCCTCGGCCGGCACCACCCGCGCGAGCACCAGGAGCGCCAGCGCCGCCGGCACCGCAAACGCGCCCGCCGCCGCCAGCCGGTAACGCAGCGTCGCCAGGAGGTAACCGGCCGCTATCAGAAAGGCGACCAGGGACATCGCCTCCGGCGTCGACGAGATCGGGTTCACTCCGTGAATACAGCGCGCGCCGATGTCAGCGAAGTGGAGCACGAGGCCCAGGGCCAACACCAACCGGCCGACCTTGTCCACCGATCCTTGCAGACTGAGGAGGTAGCCGAGGTAGATCGTGGCCGCGAGCGCGTAAACCGCGATCTCGAGCGCCGTCAAGCTCGCCACACGATCAAATCTACCATGTTCCGGCCGGCCGGCTTGGAGGAGGCAGCTCGGCGTGCTAAGCCAGGCGCATGGCAAGCGAGAACATCGTGGAAGTCACCGACTCGAACTTCAAGACCGAGATCCTGAGCTCGAAAGTCCCGGTGCTGGTGGACTTCTGGGCCGCGTGGTGTGCCCCCTGCCGTGCGATCGCACCGCACGTCGAGGCGCTGGCGAAGGACTACGACGGCAAGATCCGCGTCGGGAAATGCGACATCGACTCGAATCCGGAGGTCGCCACGCAGTACGATATTAGGAGCATCCCCACCTTGCTGGTGTTCAAGGACGGCAAGGTCGCCGGTCAGGTCGTCGGCGCCGTGCCCCGCGCCAAGATCGAAGAGATGATTAAGAAGACGCTCTAGGCGTCGGGCACGCGCCCGCGCGTTTCGATCTCAGCCCTCGAGCCTTTACGCTTCGAGGACGACGGGCAAACTCGGTCCGTTCGCGATCACGATCTCGCCCGACAGCGAATCGCCAACTCGCGCGCCGCCAGCCAGCACCGGGTAAGCGGCGGGTGCCACCACCTTCGTGCCCCGCCGGCGCCCACCAAAGAGCGATCCCCAGCCGACGTACCCGAAGCCACAGAGGAACAGGCAGAGGAACGGGATCGAGATGAAGTGGCGGTGATCGATCGCCACGCCGATTGCGATCACGAAATAGGCAGCCATCGCCAGCTCGATGAACGGCGTCACCGACTTGGCGGCGCGGTACTTGTTGCTCGACCAAGTCTCGAGCTTTCCTCGAATGCCGTGCTTGGGCGTGCGCACGAACTCGGTCTCGCGGCCCAGCAGCGCCTCGATGACCGCTCGCGTCTGGTTCACGCACAGGCCGATGCCGATCGACATCACCAGCGGCAGCCGCTTGAGCGCCGCCCAGGCAAAACGCGGCGTCGCGTCGGGGTCGCGGAGGAGCGCGATCTCCCGCTGCGAGGCCAGATAGAACGAGGCCACAGACAGCGTGGTGCCGAAGAAGAGCGGGAGGTCGATCATGAGCACCTCGCGCCAGCCGTGTTGCGTCCGGAGCGCGAGGTTCGGCAAGAGCAGAATCGACAGCACCCACAGGAGTGGATACGCGAGGTTGTTGGTGAGGTGGAAGAACGCCTCGGATTTCTGCGCGAAGGTGGCGTTCGAACGCAAGATCGTCGGCAGGAGCTTGATTGCCACCTGCACCGAGCCCTTGGCCCAGCGGAACTGCTGCGACTTGAAGGCCGACATCTCGACCGGCAGCTCGGCGGGTGCGGCGATCTCGGGCAGGTAGACGAACTTCCAGCCGCGGAGCTGCGCCCGGTACGAAAGGTCCATATCCTCGGTCAGCGTGTCGTGCTGCCAGTCGCCCGCGTCGGTGATCGCCGCCCGCCGCCACAGGCCGGCCGTTCCGTTGAAATTGAAGAACCGCCCCGACCAGTTGCGGCCCGCGTGCTCCATGATGAAGTGACCGTCGAGCATCAGCGCCTGGACCTCGGTCAGCGCGGAGAAGTCACGGTTAACATGCTCCCAGCGGCACTGAACCACCGCGACCTTCGGATCGCTGAAGTGGTCGATGGCGCGCTCCAAGATGT
>CAAGKR010093428.1_pt1 | contig 12403 bp, 5 predicted proteins | sample 2556971 | NCBI WGS metagenome assembly CAAGKR01 (sample SAMEA5207829, study PRJEB30636) | soil metagenome | biome: forest; feature: boreal; material: soil | place: USA | collected 2011-09 | depth 1 m | reverse complement strand
TCGACGATGGGATCGACGAGGGGGTCGTTGGACCGCAACCGCACCTCGCCGTGCGAGAACACCCGCATGACGGCGCCCATCAACCGAGCGCCCCCGAGCGCGTCGTCCGTCGGGCTGATTGCCCCGAACGACGCCATCTGCATGTCATTCGATCCAGTGTCGGCAAGGCCAGACGTGTAGCGCAGCATGGAGCTGAACACCGGTGCATTCGCTGAACGCATCCGTCCCGCGGGCTTCAGCGCGATCTCGAAGCCGGCGGTCGCGGCGTGGTCCTTCAGGTTTGCACCCACCGGCAAGCCGTCATCGAGCCCGATGCCGGATCGCAAGAGAATCGCGGGTGAGTCGATCGCACCCGCGCTGAGGATCACCTCGTGCGCTGCGATCTCCTCCCCCGTCGCCGTTCGCACTCCGTTCGCGTGCCGCCCGTTGATGAGCACTCGATCAACGAGGACACCGCCCCGCACCTCGAGATTCGCCCGCCCCCGTGCCGGCTCCAAGTAGGCGTCGTTGGTCGAGACACGCTGACCGTTCCGCATGGTCAGAGCAATGCGACTCACGCCAGTGGCATCCAGCGCGTGGTAGTCATCACACGCGGGGTAGCCGAGCTCAGCCATCGCCGTCCGCAGCGCCACGTCGAACGGCGGCAACTGACCCAGCGGCACACGCGCCAGAGGAATCGGGCCGCCCGCGCCGTGCAGACCGTCGCCGCCGTAATCGAGGTCATCCTCCACGCGCAGGAACGCATCGAGCATCTCCGCCCATCCCCAGCCAGGACAGCCCAACTCATGAGCCCAGCGCTCGTAATCATCGACGGTGCCACGGATGGCGCCCATCGCATTGACCGAAGACGATCCACCAACGCCGCGGCCTCGCACGTACGGCGTTTCGGCCTGACCCTCGGCACGCGTCGCGACAAGGTTCGGCCAGATCCGACCTGGCTCCATCACCGCGCGGAAGAAGTTGGCCGCGTGCAGACCGGCCGGCGCCCCGACCGCCGTGTGATCGGGTCCGGCTTCAACCAACAGCACCGAGATGCTCGGATCGTCCGACAACCCGGCCGCCAGGACTGCACCCGCGGAGCCGGCACCGACGACGATCACGTCATGAGACACCACGCGGTCCTCTACGCTCCCACACTCACGAGCAGACGCCAGCAGCGACCTTGTTCGCGAAACCCTTGCTCGTCGGCCCGTCAATCACCACAGGGAACGTACCCTCCCGCGACCGGCGTTCCCGCGTCATCCACACGCAGACTTGCATCAACCTGCGTCCGCTGAGGTGGCAAAACCATCACCTTGCAAGAGGGGCAGGATCGGTGCGCATGAGAGACGTGCCGGCGCCCTCTGACCCGGACCCACGGCCGTGCGGGCAGTAACACAGTCGCCTATGGTTCGAATGGGGCTACGGAGTTTCGATGAGAGCAGCACCGACAGGTCGGAGGTCCAAATGCCGGGTCTTGTTCGCAAGAGCCTCGATTCACCTGACGAAACCCGACCCTTCGAGGGGGGAACAGGCCAGCTTCAGCTAGTAAATGCGGAAGGAGGCGCCGTCGGCCGAGCAACCTTCCAGCCGGGTTGGAGGTGGTCAGAGCACGTAAAGCCGATCGCCAAGACCGACAGCTGTCAAGCCGCCCACACGGGCTACTTCGTCTCAGGTCGAATGAAGGTCGTGATGGACGACGGCGAAGAGATGGAATACGGGCCGGGGGACTTCGCCGTCATGGCACCCGGCCACGACGCTTGGATCGTCGGTGACGAGCCGTGTGTAGTGATCGACTGGCAGGGATACGTCGATTACGCCAAGCGGTGACCCGCACTGCCGACCGGGCAGTGGATGGACATCTTCGAGGTCTCTCCCCGAGCGTTCGCTCCTGCCGCGACGCGAGGGCGCGACCTCCTCCAGTCCTAGCCCTCCCATCGAATCCCGCCGCCCTGCAAGGGCGGGCGACATCGTCGGCATGACTCGCGCCGCCCGCAGGACTCGCACCGACCGTCCAACTCCCGCCGGTCATCTGCATCTGACCAGCATCACTACCGTTCGGAGTGGATCGCGGCGATGACGTGGCCGGTCCGCTCGGCGCTTCGGGTTACGAAGTATGTGAAGCCCCAACGATCGCGGGCCCGGCAGAGCTGTTCGACGATCTCATCGACCGTCCCCAACAACAAGTACGGCGCCGTCAGCATCACGTCCGGGTCGCCACCCGCGTATGCGGCGACGGGTTCGACCGCGGCTCGTCGGTTGTCGGTGACCTCGATGTACTGGACGAGCGCGTTCAACTCGAGTTCATCGAGCCGACTACCAGCGGCTTGGCGAACAACCGAAACCTTCGCGTCGATCTGCTTCGCCTCCCACTCCATCTCGTGGCGTTGCCCGTCGGGTCGCGTGCGACCCAGGCCGGTCAGGCCAACGATGTCGGCCTGCTTCGCTCCAAGTCGCAGCACCCGGTTCCCGTTTCCGCCGACGAGAAGAGTCGGCCTCACGGGCGGGTAGAGGCGATGCTCTTGTAACTGGTAGTGCTTGCCTTCGACCGTCACCGCCTCGCCATCGAAGAGTCTACGTAGGATCCCAACGGATTCTTCGAGGCGTTCCACGCGCACCGCTCCGCGATCGAAGTCGAGTCCGATCTCGGCGTACTCGGGTGCGGCATGGCCGGCGCCGAGACCAAGCTCCAGGCGGCCACCGGCGAGGAGGTCCGCGGTGGCAGCTTCGCGGGCCAGGAGCGCCGGATGGCGAAAGTCATTATTCAAAACGAACGTCCCGACCCGAATGCTCGATGTGACATCAGCCATGCCGCACAGCGCCACCATCGGTGAAAACAGACCATCGACAACGTGGTCAGGGACAAGGATCGTGTCGAAGCCGAGATCCTCGGCGCGGCGGGCCTGGTTCCGCCACGACTCCCGCGACGGCGCGCTCATCACCTGGAGCCCGAAACGGAACGCTCGATCAACCACCTCAACTAGCGTAGGCAGCTCAGTTTTCGAGCAGGCGGCGCCGAGCCCGGCGGCTACCCAAGGGTTCGCACGGGCCATGGACCCTCGCCATGCAAGCGGGACGCGGTCCGTGGGCAAGTATTGGCGAGGGTCGCACTCCTGAAATTGTCCCGCAGCGGCGTGACACTGCGCGAGCCGAGCCCGAGGCGGGCCGCCACTACCTTCGCCGGCCGCAAGCGGCACTCTCCCACCCAATACCGGATCGTCCCATCGAAATGACAGGATCAGGTCGCCGGTCCGAAGATCCTGGCCGTTTGGTAGGCACGGCATTCAGCCGTCATCTCGCCGAACCTCGACACCGATCGCCGACCGCAGCACAGCAACTTGCTCCTCAGCCACAACGCGGTCTGGGAACGCCCCCGAAACGCGATACTCGAAGAAGGTTGGCCGCGAGTCCGTCACCGGCGACTTCGCTTGTGCATTGCTCCGCGTGGCGTAACCTCGAGATCTAGCCGCTCTGCGACCCCGTCGAACTCACGCACGCGAAGTTGCACGGCTCGACGCACGTGCTCTTCCGTGACTTCGTCCCGGGCAAGGGTGCCGAACGGGTCTCGGATCGCCTTGACGTATGGCGTCGTTCCCTGGAGGTCGGCGCGGAGGTTGCCGACGAGGTATAGCCAGAAGCGCTCCTGGAGGTCACGGTGACCGGCGCTCTTCCACTCGTTCCAGCTCATGGTCTGGACGCGGGCATCGACGCCGGAAGATTTGAGCTCGATCAGCCGGTCCGGCTCGCCGTCGCGAATCGTGAGGAGGTCAAACCCAGGGTGGATGCGGCTGATGCCCTGCTGCTCAAGCTCTAGTAGGACGTGTTTGGCAACCGGGCTTCGGGTTTCGGCGAGGCGGATGGCGGCGGGGGTGTGAACATCGACCACCAGGGTTGATCCGCCGGGCTCGGGTCCCTCGCCAAGCAAAGCCTCGGCACCCTCGACACGTGCGCCGCGGAGCCGGTTGATCTCGTAGCCGATCGCGATCCGCATTCCGAGGTCGTCGAGCGCGCTCATATCGGTTCCGGGTGCCGCCTGGTGTGGGGCGCCCGGTGTGGTCCGACCTCCACTGCGCCCGGCAGCATCGGGCTCCGACGAGCGGTGACCGTCGGGGTCGCGAGGGTCGCCGGTGACGAGCACTGGCTCCCCAAAGATCCGCAGGTCCTCAAACCGGACCAGCTCCACTGGAGGGGCAGCCGGAGTGTCGATCTGTGGCGAGACCGGGACGTGGTCATCCACGTGCTCCCCCGCCTCGGGCGCGGGCGACCGTTCGCCCCCTTCTTCCGCTTGGTCGCTCATTGGCTTGCTGGTGGTCTCCTCCTCGAGCTCGGCCTCCGCGTCCTGGACGGAGTCGGCCGCGCCCGAGATCTGCAGCAGTCGACGCCGTTGCTCGTTAGACGCGGTAATGAACGCGATGAACGTCTCAATCATGTTCACGCCGAGGGCGTCGGCAAGCGCCATCGCGAGCCGTTGTGCCGTCTCGAGCACTGGCGGCCAAGCTGGCCCATCCCACTGGATCAGGGCCTCAAACTGCGGTTCGCGCCGGACGTAGTAACCGCGAGTCTCGTCCGTACCGACCTCACGACCGTCGAGCCGGCACTCCAGCGACAGCTCCTCGACCGGAATCATGCTCGTGACGAATGCTGCCAAGATCTTGGCATCTCGCTCATCACTGCGCTCGACGCGAACTCGCGCCAGGAGTGGAGCGACCAAATCGCGGAGGCCGGCGCGAAGCCCACCGACCTCTTCGAGGTCAAAGTCGACTTCTTCGAAATCGGGGATCCACTCGATGGCGTCCTCGACCGCCCGAGCTCGGAAGAGGGAACCGAGCGGGGCTGTTGCCTGGGCCTCCGCATCGAGGACGAACGTCGGAAGCTCGCCTGTCAAGCCCATCCTCCCCTTCGAGCCAGGTGCCCGCACGTAGAACACGTGGTTCGACGGCACGAACCGATACTCGGACCCGGACTGCACAAGTAACGGGACACCCGCCAGCAAGCCGGCTGCGCGCTCGTCAGTCGACCTCCCGCTGAGCAGCTCAAACATCTCTCTGTAAAGCGGCTTGATCACCGCGCGTAGCGATTCGCTGATCCGATCTGGCTGACCTTCGAAACGATCCCTGATCCTCTCGCAGAGCATCCGCGCATCGTCGGGCGTGAAGGTTGAAGGCGAGGGGTCACCGCGAATCCCGAACCGTCCCGAGAGCGCGTCGAGGCGCGATCTCGAGAACGATGACGAGATATCGAGCACCGGGAGGAAATCTCCCGCCGGCCGATTGCGGCGCCCGAACCTTCGCTGCAGCTCAGTTGTCGGTCGCCAAGCAATCTCAGGGCGGCGCGGCCCGACTGTTGTAGGACATATGCCACGTCTGCGGAGCCGGAAGAGCCAGAGGTTCTGGCCGACGAGTGTTCGCTCCTCGACAGTCGCCCGTGGTGGCTTTGTTCGCGAGTTTGGCCACTTCTCCCGGCTGACCAGGGCCAGCTCTGCCTCAGCGTGTCGTTCGAAGGCCGTCCAGTTCGCAGCGAGGTGCTCGAAGAGCGCGCGCGCCACTGTCGCGGTGGGGTCTCGTTCAGCCGCCGCCAGGATTGGTGCGATCTGGTCGAGATCATGGATCGCGTATGCGTAGGGTGCGATCCCATCGCGGTCGAAGTCTCCAAGCTCATCAAAGAGATGCGTCCGATACTGGTCCCATAGATCCCCGAGCCCAACGAAGGCCCAACCCCCGGGCTGGGAGAGGTCCTTTGTGTGAACCCATCCCGTGTCACGGTCGTCCACATCGTGGAAGTGGACTAGTCGCAGTGCATGGTTCACACCGATCCACGACAGGAATGCCAGCCATCGCGCTCCTTCATCGACTTCGAGCGCTCGATCGGTGTCCTCGTCGAGCCCGACCTCCTCGTCGTCGTCCTGGTCGGCCTCGTCGTGAGCCTGATCACCCTCCTCGCTGGCGAGCGCCTCGAACCCCTCAAGGTGTCCGGTGAAGTAACTCGGGGGAGCCAGGAACTCCACCTCGACAGCCCGAACGCTCGTCGCCTCCGGTGACATCGCGCCCAGCAGACGCTCGACCGACGCCTCGCCGATCCAATCCCGGCCGAAGTAGACCCGGTATGCGGGCTTCCAGACAACGCCCTCGGAACTACGGCATGGGACGCGGAGGCGGCTGAGGTTGAACAGGGCACGATCCCCTCCGAGCCGCTGCGTGGGGAGGGGACGATCCGGCTTTGTCAGCGCTCCCGCGAGCTGACAGATCGCCGCGAGCGACTCGACGCTTTGAAGCCCGCGTCGGCGCCCGAGCACGTCCTCGTCAGGGTTCGATACGAGCGCCGGGCCGATCGCGGCCCGATACACCTCCTCGAACTTGAAGTCCCGTACTTCGAAGAGCGCTCCCCAGGCACGCATCTGTTCTTCGAGCAGCGCTGTGCGTTCCTGCGGGATCAGTGCTCCCCAGCAAACCGAATGGAGCATGAACGAGAGGCCGCTCAGCGGGAGATCCTGGCTGGCCGATCTCGGCGGATAAAAGGCTGCAGTGTCACGAAGCTGAGTCCGGATGACGCGCTGACCTTCACGAGCGACCGGGAAGAGTGGTTCGTCCTTCGCACGCGCCGCGAGCTCCGCACGCTCGTCGGCTGGGCACGCGGCCCAGATGCGTGCGCACATCTCAAGCACGGGGTCAACCTCGAGACCGCCAGTCGGGTGTTCGGTGAGCGCAGCCCGCGCTCCGTCCGAAACCCGAGCCAGGACGGTCAGGGAACCTTCTGGCGAGAGCACCCGGGCGCCGTGATCCGTGGCGATCGCTCCGAAACGTCCTTGACAGAGCACCGCACCCGGAAAGCGGCGGTCTTCCCAATGGGCATCGGGGGCGAGCAGACCGCGGTAATCCGCGGCGCGGTCGCCGAGGAACAGCGGCGGGAAGATCGCGTCCCTAACCGGGATCAGGCCACCGGTCTCGAGCTCCAGCAACGGAAGACGCTCGAGTTCCTCGCTGAGGACGCGATGGAGAGTCCCGGCGGTGCTCTCAGGATCCGTGCTGGCGCCGCGATCAAGAACCGCCAGTGCGCGAGGTGACCCCCCTTCCAGCAGCTGCGGCATGAGCTGCTCGCAGAGCAAGCGTGCCGAGTGCCGAAGAAGGTGTGCGTTGTAGTCCATCGGGTCGTCGGAGACCTTGACGTGCTGGCGAGCGAGATCGGTGACGAAGGCTCCGTTGACCAAGAACGGGTAGGGATTCGGCTCTTCGGTCGGCAGGAAGACGTGCAGGTGCCGCCAATCGTCGGGAAGGAGCGACGGCTCAGGTGCTCGATCCATGATCGCTACCGACACCTCGGTGAGCTCGACGCCCTCCCATGCTGGCCCCGAGAGGCCGACGCGGCGCTGACCGATCTCGAGGTCGTCGTGGTGCGCGACCAGGAAGTCGGCTTCTTCGCCTTCACTCGTGACTAGGACTCGGTACAGGCCACTCGTCGAGAGCCCGGAAGTCGGCGTCGAGACGCCTTCCCGATCGAGAGTGCTGCGACGGACTGACCACGATCGCCGCAGTGAACGCCCAGCTTGGTCGATCACCACCTCGACGTGCTCCAGGTGCTTCAGGAAGAGCACTGCCGTGATCGGGATCGCCAGTAGTCGATCGGCGACCTCCTGTCGCTGCGCTGGAGTGATCCCGTCTCGGAAGGGCAGGTGAAACGCTGTGTTGAAACCGCGTTTGGAGAACTCAATCCACTGGGCAGGTAGCTGATGGATCTCTGTGGGAAACCGCATTGCGGGAACGCCCCGCGCTCTTGGCCTATTGAGATCAGCCCAGAGCTGTTCCACAATGGGACGCGCATGCTTGGCGCCGAGCTCGAACGACAGCGTCTCGCTGTAGGCGCCTGGCTCGTCGGTGATCTCGAGGACGGACTTGAACCCGAGACCTTTGTGCCCGATGGAGGCCCGGCGAACGCCTCGAGCATCGACCTTCGAGCTTGCTCCGAGTCCACACAGCCCTTGCACGTCGTCGTCGGTGAGGGGGCGGCCGGTGTTCGCCATCCATAGCGCATCGTTCGTGACTAGGAACGCCACACGATCGTCGTGCGTGGCTTGCCCGGACATCGAGTCGTCCGCGTTTTGGAGGAGCTCGTACGCCAGTCGGCCTCGGTAGTCGTTGGCGACCTGCGCCTCCTGACTGACGTCCTCCTGCAGGCGTGACGGTGACGAGCGGTAGACGCCAAGGTTCTGCTCGACAATGCGATCGACGATGGAAGCGCCGCTCATGGCTGTCGTCCGGGGCGCGTGAAGTTCGCTGTTCCCTTGTGGTCGAAGGTGATCTGGATGCCGTGCCGAAGCGCGATGGCGCGGGCTTGGTCTCTCCGATGCGCATGCCGCTTCTCCCCGCGGATCGACTGGACCCACGGAACCCATCCCCCAAAAGATGAGCGAACTTCGGGGATCTCATGCCACGCCCATTTCAAACACTCGAAGCCCTCCGCCCGAGCGAAACGATCCCGATAGTCATCAGGGTCGGCTACCTTCCGCATTCTGCGCTCTCTTCCGACCTCGACCTGCTGTTCGAATACTCGACATACCGGCACACGGCATTCGCCAGAGGCACCTGACTCGCGCGCGTGCACAACACCTTCAGCAGCGCAGGGCTCGCCACCACCATGCTCACTGCCCGCGCGCGGGATACCGCCACGTTGAAACGGTGCAAGTCATACAAGAAGTTCATGTCGCGTGGAGCGTCCTCAGGCGTGGAGCTCGCCATCGAGTAGATCGTGACCGGCGCCTCTTGGCCCTGGAACTTGTCGACCGTCCCAACCCTGGTGCCGTTCGGGAGATGGCGGCGGAGACAGGCGACCTGCGCGTTGTACGGAGCGACCACCATGATCCCGTCGAGGTCAAGCTTCGTCTCTTCTCCCTTCTGGTCTCGCCAGGTCTTGCCGAGGAGCGACTGGATGAGCTCTGCGACGACCGCCGCCTCCTCCGGCGAACTGGTGCGGTTCCCCTTGTGCTCGACGCCCACAAAGTGCAGGCCCGCGCCACCGTCGACCGCCTGCTGGTCCAGTCCCGGAGCCGACGCCAGTCGATCCTCGTAGACGATCTCGGAGATGAACTGACACACGTTCGGATGCATCCGGTAGGTCGCATCGAGAAACAGACCGCTGTCAGGAGGGATCGTCTGGTGCTCGCCGAGCAGGTGCTCGAGCGCGGAGACGCCGGCCCCGTCCGGATGGCTCCCTTGCGACGGTTGCGACAGCTGCTGAGGGTCGCCGAGCAGGACGAGGCTCGCGGCCGCGCCACTGATGGCGACCACGTTCGCGAGGGAGAGCTGGCCAGCCTCCTCGACAATAAGGACGTCGACGCTCTGGCGCATCCCCTCGCGAGCCCACAGCCATGCCGTACCCGCGACCAGGTCGACCGCACCCGAGCTCAGTGCGGCCTCGACCCTCCCATTGTCGCCGGTGTGTTCGACCGCATCGACCCCGCAGTGGTCATCTTCGTCGCACTTCTGAATCCCGCGGAACTCCTCGTCTCGCTGCCGGGCTTGCTTGGCGACCTCACGAAGCAGGTTGCTGATCGCCGCGTGTGACAGGGCAGTCACACCCACGCGCTTCTCTTGTTTGATGAGGTCCAAGATGACGTGGGCACCGGTGAATGTCTTGCCGGCGCCGGGTGGTCCCTGGATTGCGAGGCAGCCTTCCTCGAGAAGGGGGACGAGACGACGCGCAGCGTCCAGAGGTAGTTCCTCATCACGAGCCAAGGGCGCGCCATCCGGGTGACCGTGAATTCGGGGCCGGCGCCCGAGCACGAGGTCCCGCCCGGCACGCCATGCGCCCGGATCGTCGAGTCCGTGCCCGACAACCCATTCTGCAAGCTCGGCGATCGAGTTCCGCTGGGCGTCATCGCCGATCGGTCCACCTGGGATCAAGGCGCTCGGATGCGGCACCTCGCTGGCGATGCCTCGCTTGAGGTCGATCGTCCCGTTGGCATCATCGACGACGTGCACAACTCCTGCCGATCTTTCCGTGGCCGGATCGTACGCAGTCATTCCCTCCCGGAACTTGTGATCTTGTGGTTCGAAGCGGTACCGCTGGACGTCCGATCGTTTGACGCGCTCGACCACACCTTCGTAGGTGAGGCCACCAATGCATTCGGCGTCATCAAGGAACTCCTCGTCGTCCATATCGCGCAAGCGATGGAAGAAGGTCCACCATGCCGGCTTGGCCTCTCGGCGATGCCAGTGGACGAGGTCCCCGAGGAGCCAACGGGCTCGTTCCTCGGGAGTGCGAGTCTCATCCTCGAGAGGGACTCCATCGCGCAGACTGACGACGAGATCCTCAAGGTACTGCTCACGCTCAGTGAGCTCATCCGATGGCTCGTCGTCGCGAACCGCGGGCCGCGGGATCGGGCCGATTTCGGCTTCCGCCTCGGTGCGGCGCATCTCGAGCCAGTTCTGGAGTCCCACGAGGGAGCTGCAGTCCTCCCGGTTGTAGGCCTGGATCTCGTCGAGATGGCGCTGCTCGTTGTCGAGGAGCCACTGCTCGTAGGCGACGATGCTCGAGCCTGCATCGATGACCTCAGTCGCCTCCCGAGTGAAGTAGCAGCGCTCCACTTGCTTCAGCGAGTACGACTCGGTCGAGAGACGCACCGACTGGCGAACGACTTGGTACAGGTCGACGAGCGCCTCGGAGCGCAGGATCTGGTCGACCTCGTCTTCCCGCGTGCCGTGCGCACCCATGAGGCGCTGGATGGCTGTCCGCTCGTACGGCGCATAGTGGTACACGTGCGCGTTGGGATCCCGGGCCAGACGATTGGCGACCAGGTCGATCGCATTCTCAAAGGCAAGTCGCTCCTCCGCACGGGTGTGGGCCCAGAACGGGTGGTACACCTCCTCGCCGTCAACGACCTCGACGACGCCGAAGAGATACTCAAGCCCTCCGTCGAGCGCGTACGGGTCGCTTTCGAGGTCGAGGAAGAGATCGCCGGGTGAAGGCTCAGGCAGCGCAACGAACCCGCGCTCCGGCCCCGTCTCCCCGGGCAGCTCGGGTTCGAGGAGCTCGTAGAGCGGCGGTTGCACACCGTCACCCTTGACCTGGAGCGCCGCTTGGGCCCGCAGGCGCTCGAGGGCGACCGTTCCGATCGGAGGAACCTCGGTACCCGCCGGCATAGCAGCAAGTTCGCAGCGCGTTGAGATGCCGGCGGCCTGCAGGTGCTGGGCGTGGTCGCGGCGCATCCCAGCAACCAGGGAAAGGTGATCATCGGCGCGGCGCCTTCGTGCGCAGCGCGCGCCCCACCGGCAGATACGGCAGTGCTCAACCGGCTCGGGGTAGGTGTCGGAGCTCAAGTCGTCGACGGCGTTCAGGAGGCGTTCACGCAGCGCCCGGTAGTAGGCCGCCAGGCTCACGAGGCGAAACGTGTGGCTCTCCTTGTCGCCGGTCAGCACATGGACGTACTCGGGCGCCACGCCCTGGAGGTGCTCGACCTGATCGGAGTACGCGCACAGTTGGACGAGCGCGGCCGCTTTGACCGTACGCGCGAGCTTGGCGTCGGCAACCTCGTAGGACCACCCGCCGAACTTCGGGCTCGGCGTCGGAACGCGCTTGAGGAAATCGGCGTGGCCCACCCAGCCATCCCGGAAGAACGTGGCTTGGTAAATGATGTCGGCACCGTCGCGCATCGCTCGTTCGGTCGCAGAGGCGGCGGCCTCAAGATCCGCCCGAAACTTGGTGTCCGGCGCGATGTCAACGACGATGAGACCATGCTCGCTGAACCCAGCAAGGACTTCCGCCTCATGCCTCCCGCCAAGGCGCGACAACACATCGAGAATCGGATCCAGTCGCACTGGCTGCTCCAGCTCGCCGCCGGCGACGAGACCATCCAGATACGTGAGGTGCGCGCACGCCGAGAATCCTGTGAGGTCGCTGGGGCTCAGAACTCGTTCACCATCGAGGATTCGCATTTCCCGCCGCTCCAGTCGGATCACAGCCTGACACGGCCCGGGGACACGCGGAATGCCCTCGCGGTGCAGGGAGAGCCCCGCTTCTCATGGTGGGAGGTGCGTAGATGGGCGCCGTCGAGCAACCTGCGGTGACGGTGGACCATTCCGGCCCTGCGCAGGGGCCGGATACCAGCCCGGCTCGGCTCCTTGCAGAATCGTGTCCAACCCAGGGAGAACACCAGCTAGAGCACTTCGCCTCAGACCCGCGACCCAGCGAGCTCATCGACGGCACAAGGCACACCCAGGCGAACCTAACAAGGCTCGAGACATCTCGGACCCTCGATCCCAGCTACCACCAGGCCTATACACCCCTTGCAGTTCACGCCCGAGCGGGCGTGAACTGCCCGAGGTGGGAGGTGCGCGTCCGGTTGGCTGGCTCCTGGTGCGCGACGCGACATGCTCCTGGTAGTCGCCGCCGGATCCCAGCTGGTACCTCCCAGGCGCGACGGGTATGGCGGTCG
>CAAGKR010452708.1_pt1 | contig 12407 bp, 10 predicted proteins | sample 2556971 | NCBI WGS metagenome assembly CAAGKR01 (sample SAMEA5207829, study PRJEB30636) | soil metagenome | biome: forest; feature: boreal; material: soil | place: USA | collected 2011-09 | depth 1 m | reverse complement strand
CGAAAATATCCGGTAGTGTCAGCACCAGGCCGGTATCGATTTTCAAACCCGCCGTTTCCGCAAATTTCTGGATTCCGCGCCAGCGTGGTGCACTGTCGATCAGCCGTTTGGGTCCGCGAATAACGGCAATTTGCCGGTGGCCTAGCTGATACAAGTGCTCCATGGCCAAACGCGAGCCCGCCTCGTTGTCCACCATCACGGAACTGATCCGATCGCCCGGAAGTTTCCATCCAATCATCGCGGCTGGAATTTCCCGCTTGTTCAAATCTGCCAGCACATCGATGTCGACGAACAACCAGTTCGCCACCACGATTAAAGCATCCACATGCCGTTCCAGCAGCATCTCCAGATAGCGCTCGAAACGGTCGCGTTGGTTTTGGGCGTCAGCAAAAATCGGCAAATAATCCAGCGGGTACATGGCGGTTTCAATCCCGCGCAAAATCGGGGTGCAGAACGGATCGGTCACATCGATCAGCATTACACCGATGCTCTGGCTCCGCTTACTGCGCAAGAACCGTGCCATGACGTTCGGCCGGTAGCCGAGCCGCTTGGCCGTCTCTTCGATGCGCTTGCGCGTAGTGGATGCGATGTAACGAGCCAGCGGAGCGTTATTCAATACGATGGAAACTGTCGCTGGAGAAAAACCCGTAGCCTGGGCCACATCCCGCATGGTGACCATTCCACGCTTCCCAACCGTCGTCTTCAATGGCGTACCTCGCGAAGATCATCTTCGTCTCGCTTTATCCTAAATGCAATGTGAAAGCTGGCAGGCTACTCTTCCGGGGGGACTTCGAACGAGAGTGGCTTACGGAACCAGTTCGTTTTCCAGATTCCGAACGCGATTCCAACAGCCATCCAGATAGAACCTACGATGATTGCGGGGCGGCTCAGATTCAGCCACAAGGCCAGGCAGATCACGAATCCAATGATCGGGGGCAGCAAGAAAATCAGCTTCTTTTTCTCTGCGCGGACGTAATAGCGCAAGAACGCCGCCGCGTTCACTCCCATAAAAGCGATCAGCGCGCCAAAGTTCAACATTTCGGCCCCCAGCGCGTAAGAGATCAGGAACGCTCCAACGAGCGCGACGATACCGATGAAAATCACATTATTCCGAGGCACGCGGCTTTTCTCATCGACCGCTCCAAAAAACGACGGTGGCAGCGCACCGCTACGGCCCATACCGAACAACAGGCGGGCCGCGCCGATCTGCGCGCCCAGCCCAGAACCAAAGTTGGCCAGAAGCAGCGTGAATCCGACAATCGGGAAGAAGGGTTTCCACATGCGCGCGGCAACGTAAACATAAGCCGTATCCACATCGGGGAACTTCTCGGCCGCGGGCCAGATCAATTGAGCCACATAGACTTCGGCCGCCGAAAGCAACCCAATCACCACACAAGTCAAAACCGTAGCCAGCAATATATTTCGCCGCGGATTGTCCGCTTCCTCGGATAAGGTCGAAATCCCATCAAACCCTATATAGGTCAGCACGGCGATGGAGGTGCATCCGAACAGCCCGCCATAAGTGAATGTTGTGGGATCGTAGAATGGGCGCGTGAAATAAGCGGCATCGTGCGGCGCTCCGAGAATGTATCTCGCCGCCGCTACAAAAATTCCCACGATGATCACGCCCATAAAAATGGCCATGCCGGTATTGATGCGCGCGGAAGTCTTGATTCCGCGAATGTTCAACAAGGTAAAAACCGTGACAAAGAAAATCTTCCATCCCCATACGGGAACACCGGGCGCAAATTGATGCGCCTGTTGCGCGCACCAGATGGTGCAGATCAGCGGATTGAGCATGTAGTCCATCACCATGCTCCATCCGGTCACATAGCCTACGGCCGGATTGATTTCTTGCGCTACGTAAGTGAACGCAGAGCCAGCGCTTGGATACACGCGCGCCATGCGGCCGTAACTGATGCCGGTAAACAGCATCGCCACCATGGCAATCAGGATCGCGGTTACAACATGCCCGCGCCCCCGTTCGCTCAGGACTCCAAAAACGGACATCGGCGCCACCGGTTGAATCACGATGACGCCGTACAAAATCAAGTCCCAGAGTGTTAGTGTCCGCCGCAGTCGCGGACCCGAAGATGCGATTGCGCCGGCTTCTAAGCTCAAGCACCTCTCCTTTTTCCCGCGCGGTTCCTGTCGGAACCCAGAACCACGGCGCGCGTCAGATTTTTCGGCGCATCGGGGTCCAGCCCCTTGCGCAACCCAATCGAGACGCCGAGCAATTGCGCGGTGATTGCGCTGACAGCGTAGCGTGCAAACTCCGGTCCGTCCAGCGCCAACTCAATCAGCAGATCAGCGTGTTTCCTCAATTCCGACGACGCGCGATTCACGATCACGCAGGTCGCCGCCTTCAGTTCCTTCAACTCCGCGCAAAGTTTTGTTTCCGCTTCCGCCGTGACATCCGCCATCAGGAAGGTAATTAGCGTTTCGGGGCCGGCAATCGATCGCGGGCCGTGGCGGAATTCCAGGGAGTGATACACCTGCGCGTAGGACGAAGACATTTCGGTAATTTTCAGCCCCGCTTCTTGCGCCAGCCAATAATGCACGCCCTGTCCGAGAAAAACGAAATCCTTAAACTGTCGCGCAGTTGCAAAATCTTGAATCTTCGTTGCGTAGGCGTCCAGCCACGCTTGTCCCTTTTGCGGCAAATTGTTTAGCGCCGTCGAAAAGTGGCTGTCGCCTACGAATTGCAAGGCCAGCCGCTGAAACGAAAGCAGAATGGCGGTGAACGAGCGCGTCATGACCACGCTTTTTTCATCGGCCCAGGTCAATCTGAAAGAATGGGTGCAAAGTTTCTCCAACAGACTCTCCGGATTGCAGGTCACCGCCAGCGTTTGCACCGTCTTATGCGCCCGCAACAGCTCCGCAGCGCGAAGCACTTCCGTAGTTTCTCCGGAGCGCGACATCAGTACGATTTGCTCGGCGCCCGTACGCCGCAACGTTTCTTCCGGAGCAAACAAAAGCTCGCTGGCCGGAACTGCGGTTGCAGGAATGTAGAAATGTTTTGTCCAAAGCGCCGCGATCAAACTGGAAAGGTAATAACTTGACCCGCATCCGACAAACAGCCACGGACTTCGCGGTGAAAAAGTGTCGGCGAGATGGTCTAAAGCTCCGTTATCCGTCAGACGCTTGTCTGTTTCGGCCCAGACCTGGGGCTGGGATAGAATCTCCGAAAGGGTATTCTTCCCTGGGATCTTCGTGTCTCCCATGATCCTTAATTTCGCCTTACGGGTCAGTTTGGTCAACGGGCACACCCTCTATTCAAACGTTTCAATACAGCACATTGTGCGAAATCAACCGTTCCGGCGCAAGCCCTAAAATAGCAAGGCAGCACTAACCGAAGCTTCCTGTATGGCATCCTTTAAGGGCCGCTATGATCTCGTTTACCAGATTATGTCAGTCCATCGCCGACACCCCCAAAAAGTCTGAGAAGATCCGGCTGGCGGCAGACTTTTTTCGGTTCTCCACTTTGGACGAGGCGGCGCTCGGCGCACTCTTCCTAACCGGCATGGTATTTCCTCGGAGGGAAGAGCGTGTGCTCGGCGTTGGCGGAAGTCTTCTGGTGAAAGCTGTCCTCAAAATCTCGGGATGGACCAATGAGCAGTTTGCCGAAGTGTATCGCCGCCATGGAGACTTGGGCGGCGCGGCCGAAGATATCCTGCAAGCGCGGACCGCACCATCCGAAATGAATCTTCAGGGAATTGCCGACTGGTTTCTGGCGCTCTCCAGTGAGCGTGGCTCAGAAGCAAAGCTGCGGAAACTAGAAGGGACTCTTCGTCTGCTCTCTGCACTCGAAGCGAAATACGTGCTCAAGATTGCTACGGGAGATCTTCGCATCGGGATGAAAGAGAGTTTGGTGGAAGAGGCTATTGCTTTGGCCTATGAGCAGCCTCTGGCCCTGATCCAGCGGGCCAACATGTTTACGGGAGACATTCGCGAGGTTCTTCATCTTGCAGCGAACGGAAAGCTGCAGTCGGCGCAATTGCAATTGTTTCGTCCCATCTCGGTCATGCTGGCGAATCCGGCCGAACTGGCCGCCGAACTGGTAACCTCATTTCCCCAGGGCGCCATTGCCGAAGATAAATATGACGGCATCCGCGCCCAGCTTCACAAGAAGGGCGGCCGGGTGGAAATGTACTCGCGCACCCTCGATCGCATCACTGAATTTCCCGAACTCATTCAGGCTGTTGGCAGCGTCGCGGGCGATTTCATTCTGGACGGTGAAATTCTAGCCTGGCGCGATGACCGGGCCTTACCCTTCAGCGTTCTTCAGCCCCGGCTAGGCCGCAGGCAATTTGATCTTTTTACGGCCGCGGCGGCTCCGGTCATATTCATGGCCTTCGATATTCTGTATTGGAACGGGCGCGCCCTGCTTGAACTTCCGCTCGTGGAACGGCGTAAAGAATTGCAATCCTTGCTTGCCGCCGCAGCAAGCCCTTCCGTGCAACTCTCTCAGAATCGCTTCTGCGAGACCGGCCAAGAATACGAGCAAGCTTTTCTGGATGCAGTTGCACGTGGCAACGAAGGTTTACTCGTGAAAGCCGCTGATTCCCTGTACTTGCCCGGCCGCAGAGGTCGCTTCTGGTTGAAATTAAAAAAACCGCTCGCGACGCTCGATGTTGTCGTCACCGCTGTCGAATACGGCCACGGGAAACGCCATGGCGTGCTTTCCGATTACACCTTTGCGATTCGCGACGGCGAAAAGTTGCTCGACATCGGAAAGGCCTACTCCGGCCTGACCGACGTGGAAATTCGCGAACTCACGCCGTTTTTCCTTCAGAATATGTCGAGTCAGGCCCGCGGAAGATTACGGGTTCGCCCTCTCATCGTCATTGAGGTCGCGTTCAATAATATGCAGCGCTCGCAGCGGCACGGAAGTGGCTTCGCTCTCCGCTTCCCGCGGATCGTGCGGTTGAGGCCCGACAAAACACCCGCCGACGTTGACACTCTCGATATGGTTAAATTGATTTTCGACCGCCAGAATCGCGTAACTGACCCTTCGGCCTGAATCTTTTACCTGTACCGCGGGACGGGTTCTAAGACTAAATAGCCGGTATCTCTTGCCTCACAACCTACATTTCACCCGCAACATCAATGGCGCAATTCGCGTCTAATAGAAGAAAGCATCTGATGAAAAGAAAAGGACGACGACTCCGCCAGCCGGATTCAGTATTATGATAGGCGAACATATCCTGATTGCCGACCGCCGCAAGTTTCAGCGCGTGATTCTGCACGCAGCGGGATTTTTGCTGATCTTCTTTGCCGCGTTCTGGCTGCGCCAATTTTCTCCTCGTCCCGATCCTATTCTTCAGGGCTATCTTCAAATTACCACCGGTCTATTCGCGTTTGTTTTCGCAGCCGTGTGTTTCGTGCGCTTTCAGGGGACGCAGGATCGCATTTCGCTTATCCTCGGCTCCGGTTTCCTTCTTTCCGGCGCCACGCTTACCGTTTCCAGCGTTCTTTTCTTTCAACTGATCCACGAATCGCACGTTTGGTTAGTGTTGGCGCCGGTCGCCTGGTGGATCAGCCGGCTTCTTTTGGCGTTGCTCTTTGTAGTGGCGTTGTTGGTCGAACATTTTCTTCCGCGCTCCCGTCATCCTCGTTTCGAAATCGCCGGTGCACTCTTCACCGTTTTAGCTTTTACGTATCTAATCACCGTTTCCTTAAGTCATCGTCCCGCGGATATTTCCCGCCAGCCGGACGCGTTCATTCCCAATCCTTTGCATCTCTTGCCGGCGCTGATTTTTCTGATCGCCCTGGTTGGCTATCGCCGACGCAGATATCTGAGCGATTCCGCCTTCGATCGCTCGATCTACATTGCGGTATGGCTGAATCTTGGGGCGCAACTGGCCGCTTGCCAGTCGGTGACTTTGCTCGATGGCCCCTTCATCTTCGCGCAAGGTCTAAACGTTTCCAGCTACTTTATTCTTCTAGGTGGGGCGCTTTTGGATAGCGCGCGGGTCTTTGAACAGGTTCGCCACCTCGCTGCTAGCGATGCGCTCACCGGGCTTGCGAATTACCGAAAACTTTTGGATGTGCTGGACACGGAAACGGAACGCACCCTGCGCACTGGTCGGCCCTTCGCGGTGCTGCTGCTCGATCTCGATGGTCTAAAGAAAATCAACGACGCCTATGGCCATCTCGTTGGCAGCCGTGCACTCTGCCGCTTGGCGGACATTCTTCGCTTTCACTGCCGCGCCATCGACACCGCCGCGCGTTATGGTGGCGATGAATTCGCCGTGGTACTTCCCGAGGCCCGCGAGGAAGAAGCTGAGCGAGTTGCCACCCGTATTCGCGAGACGCTTGCTGCCGACCCCGAGCACCCGCCGCTTTCAGCGAGCATCGGCGCTTCCATTTATCATGGTGAAGGTGAACGCGTGGAAAAGCTGCTCGCCGAGGCCGATCAAAATCTCTACCAAGAAAAGGCCCGTCGCAAAGGCGCAAACAAACTTCCAGACACGTCGCGCCGCGCACCCAAGAAGTCCTGAGTGCAGCGAATACTCTTTGATCAACTTGGTATGGATTAAAAGACAGCTCGCTTTTGTTCAGTCGCTTTGCTTGCAAAGCTAAATCTCGCCTCAGCCTCACCCGTTCCCAAAATCTGGCCCGCCAGATATTCGCCCACTGCGGGGCCATGCTTAAACCCGTGCCCTGAACCGCCGCCTGCTAACCATATGTTTCGCATGTCCGGATGCCGGTCCAGGAGGAAATCGCCATTCGAGGTATTTTCATACTGGCAAACTCGCGTCTCCACGATTTCTGCGTCTCGCAAGCCAGGAAAACGCCGCCGCACATATTCTTTTGCAAAGGCCGCTCCCTCTTTTGAAACCAGGCGCGAATGCGTATCCGGATCGACGCGTTCGCCGTGAAGATCTCTCGCCACCTTCAGTCCCCGGCTTTCGATATCAGGCATTCCGTACACTTCATCGTCTTGAAAGAGCCAGGTGGGCAAAGCCGGCGGCGCAAACTGCCGCTCACCGGAAGGACATCCGAAAAAGAAAACTTCCTGACGCGTTGGAAATATCCGCTGCGCCAGAATGTCCGGGAAAATCTTGCCTAACCACGGACCACATGCAAATACAAATTGTCCCGCGTGAATGGGCTCTCCCGTGGAAGCATCAACGACAGTCAACGTACCTCCAGTTGCCGCTGGCGCAACCTGTGCAATTTCAAACTGCGCGCCCATTCGCGCGGCATCCTCCACCACGCATGCAACCGCTCGCCTCGCGAGCAGCACGCCGCTCTCCGTTTCCAATACTCCGCGCTGCACATCTGCGAAATTGATTTGAGGGTAGCGGGCCTCCAGTTCAGGGCGTTCCAGCACATCATGCGCAATGCCACAGCGCTCTAATACTCTTCTGGATGCGCTCAACTTCGCTACATCCTGGCCCGCCAGCCACAACACGCCGGTGGGCACGAACAGCCTTCGGCCCGTAGAAGCGAATAATTCTTTCCACTGCGTCAGCGAGCGAAGCGCCCATCGCGTATAGATTTCGTCAGAGCCGTAGCTCGTCCGGATGATGCGCGATTCTCCCCCTGAACTGGCCCGCGAATGCGCAGCTCCGTATGCCTCCACGAGTAGCACGCGTTGGCCGCGCTTCGCCAAGTGCCACGCGGTCCACGTCCCGAAAACTCCCGCGCCGATCACCGCGACATCATAACTAGCCATTCCATGACCCGTCCGCGAATATAGATGCCAAGCTTTAGCCCGGCCCGATCGTCCGCTACTTACCAGCTATCTTTCCCACCCATCCGGCCAACTCTACCAACGATTCCGCATGCGTGGGATCGAGATGCAACGGTGTAATCGACGCCGCTCCCGCAAAAATCGCCGCGTAATCCGATTCCGGGTCCACATCCTTCTCCCGGTCGATGCGCTGCTCGCTCAACCAATAATACGGCCGGCCTTTGGGATCTTCGCCCTCGCGCAATAAATTCCGGGTAATCTTTTTCGATTGCCGCGTGAAGCGCACGGCGCCGGCCCAGACTTCCGGCACGTTCACGTTCAGCACAATCTGTGGCAGCAATCCATCCTTCAAGATTAATTCTGCCAATTGCCGCGCCAGCCGCGCCGTTGGCCCAAAATCCGCATTCGTTTTTTTGGAACAAAGCGACATCGCCAGTCCGGGAACGTGATGGATCACCGCCTCTCGTGCGGCGCCCACTGTTCCCGAGTAATACACGTTCTCGCCCAGGTTGGCGCCGTGATTGATTCCGGAAATTACCAGGTCCACCGGTTCCTTCAACAATTTGTGCAGCGCTACGATCACACAATCCGCCGGCGTACCATCCAAGGCCCATTCATTCTCCGAAATCCGGTGGCACACAATCGGCTGCCGCAAGGTCAAAGACTGTGCCGCCCCGCTCCGCTCCAGGCTCGGCGCGACAATGTTCACCTCCGCAAAATCGCGCAACTCCTCCGCCATTGCACGCAGACCTGCCGCCTGATACCCATCATCGTTCGTCAGCAATACTCGCGGCTTCTGCACATTTGCTCCGTAGTAAGTCGCAACTATTGTATGTGGAACGTACCCGCTTCAGGAAGAAACGCGAGAATGAGATGCAAGGGCGAGCTGTGTCAATCAACGAGCCGATCGGGAATCTCCGAAACAATCCCTCCCCAATCACTCGGGCTTAGATCTCGAGCGTGCTTCGAGAAAATCCAGAGGTGGCCATCGAGGTCTTGCACTCCATATTGGCGCTCCCCATACACGGTTTCGTGAAGATCCTCCACGATCTTGGCGCCGGCTGCCTTCGTCTTTTCGAAGTGCGCGTCCACATCCTCGATAAACACAGTCAGGCTTTGCGTTCCGTAGCCTAGCTGTGCCGGACTCGCATGACCCTCCGGCGCCCTATGCAACATTATCCAAGCATTGCCGAGACGCATCTGTGCGCCGCTGATCGGCTCCGCCGGATCGCCATAGTGGAAATGTTCGGCGAATCCGAATGTCTTGGTGAGCCAGACGATAGCTTTCGCAACGTCCTGATACCGGATGTGTGGTATCAAGGTGTCCGTCGGCACGGAACGATTCTCGATCATGACTTGCCTCCGGGTGGGAGAATTCCAAGCGGTTCGCGTTCTTGTGGAACGGCTAAAACGCCAGCGGGTGTCCAATCTCCCAATGATGCCCGTACGGGTCCTTAACGCGCCCCAGTCGCCAGCCGTGGCCAGTACTTACAGCGTAGACCTCGGATGCACCCGCTTTGATCGCCCGCGCAAAAACTACATCTGGGTCGGCGACCGTCAGAATGATGCGGACAGAACTACCGCCAAGAGATTCGGGACTGAAGTTTTGATGTTCGGGAGATTCATCGCCCACCCAAAACTCCGCGCCTCCTACAGAGAGTCGCGCCACTACGTTGCCGTCAGGGTCCTCCAGTCGGTAAACTTCGCTCGCGCCGAACGCGGTTTTGTAAAATTCGACGGCCTGCGCGCTCTTTCGCACCGATAGCCATGGCGCAATCGTGCATTGTACGGAGCCCGTGATTGTTGAATCTGTACTCATATGCCTCTCAATGAATGTGAGTCGCGAGGTGCACGATAAAGTGCGTCACCAGGAGCGCCGCATAAACCATAATGCCCGTGGCCATGAGCTTTCTCTTACGCCACAGCGTTACGGCCGCAATGATGAAGATCAGCTCCGGAATCACAATTACGGCTACCCACCACGGAATTGGCCCCAGATCCCACGCTGGGAAATAATAAAACAACAACCATACGAGACCGAACGCGCCAGCCGTCACCGCAACCGCGACCGCAATTCCCGAAATTACTCCCGCCGCTTTCTTCTCAAAGCTTTCCGCCATAAATCCCCCCCTCGCTGTGAAACGCTTTCTAAGCCAAGCTATCAATCCCTGTGCAACGGAATGCCGAAAAATCGCGGTCGTACTGCCCAGAGCCCAGAACAATGCTGCCCAATCGTTTTCGATGTAATCCAATTCGCCGAGCATGGCTTTTGCCCAGTCCTGGCTCTGGCCAGACACGTAGCGAACGGCGGTCCGAAACAACCGCACCGCCAATTTTCGCGGCGCGGACATTAAACTTTTACCCCGCTATATGCGGTTCGGCGAAGCCGGGAGGTCGATCGTGACTGATGGTGCTTGTGGGCAAAGCGTACGCCGTCCGCGGTCAAGCGGTACAGATGACGCGGGGGTTTGCCGACCTCTGCCGTTTCCCATGATGTTTCCAGCAACTTGCGCTCGGCGAGGCGGATGAGGAGGGGATACAAGGTTCCCGATTTTAGCCCAGTACTCCGGCTGATGTCGTAGCCATATTTCCAGTGCTTCGGGGTCTGCAGAAAGGCATCCAGGAGCAGCAGCGTTTGCGGCGAGAGACGCAGTTTCATGTCGTGGAGTCTACATATGTAGAGATATGGCGTCAACGAAAATTTGCGAGCAAATCTAAGTAACCGAGTCGACGTAGGAAATTGCAACTAATAGAAAAATGGCCGGGAACTGGACGTTTCAGAAGCTCTCGGCTTGACGACCTGGAATCCTATATTAGTGCCCAGTAGATATCCGCTTACAGGTCCACGGCCCGCCCACAATCGATTTCGCGTTCCAGATTGATTCCGGATTCCCTAAGAAACTGTACGAAACTCATAGGCTGCTTCGCGCGCGCCGTCAGCACTTCAAAATCCACCGCCGGCAGCATCACTACCGCTTCCTTGCCTTGGTTCGTAATCTATTGCGGCCCCTCTGTAAACCGCGCCTTGGCGGTCTGCAGTCGCCACCAGGTTACCGGTCACCTCCGCAGTCATGGCCGCCAAGTTCTTTCTCTTTGCCAAATTAGGAGAAACGTCGCTGGAAACCTTTTCGAGCAGCTTTTCCACGAAATCTTCCAACCTCGCCCAATGTTTTATCGTGATTTATAGATGATTATTGAGAATGGTCGGGACGACTGGATTCGAACCAGCGACCTCACGCACCCCAAGCGTAAACTAACTCGATATCACCGAGTGCTATTAACTGTTATTATGTCCTGTTTTCTTAGCTTTCCGTTGACTTGACCAGCGGGCGATTCTTACCTATTGCGATGCTTTGTTACCTAGCTGTGCACCAAATTGTGCACCAAGTTTGTGGAGCAAGTGGGCATCGGATTCGAAATGAAAACGGGCGCGATAATCGGATCTGGAACGATGTATCGTCTATTGCATCGCCTCGCGTGCGAAGGTTATTTGCTGCGCAAACAACAGCGCAGCGATAGCCGCTATCGAAAGGTCTACCAGATCACGCCGTCCGGGCGGCTTGCGCTGAATTTAGCAAGACGTCGTGTGAAGGTGTTGTTCGGCGAGATATTCTCTCGTCGCTTGAATTCTTGAATTGGAGGGTCGTATGAGCCCGTCTAGGATTTCCCGTCGGCGGTTCCTCAATGCAACGGGGGCGCTTGCGGGCGCGGAGCTCGCTGGTGCCAGCGTTCGTTTGCTCTGTTTTGGTCTTGGTTTACCGCTAGGTGCCAATTCTCAACCGCCGGAGCAGGCCGGGGCAGAATACTCACTGCACATTAAGACCTCGCCCGTTGAGATCGCTCCCAAACGAATCATTTCTGCCCTTACATACAACGGGCAGTTTCCGGGGCCGTTGCTTCGTTTCAAAGAAGGCCGGCAGGTTACGGTGGACATTCACAATGACACCGATACACCGGAGCAACTGCATTGGCACGGTCAAAGAGTTCCAGTCGACGTTGATGGAGCCGCCGAGGAGGGCACACCGTTCATTCCGGCGCACGGCAAGCGGCGCATCGCGTTTACACCAAATCCGGCTGGGTTCCGCTTTTATCACACCCACAATCGAGCGGGGGGGGACCTCAAGTCGGGTCAATACGGCGGAGAGGTTGGCCCCGTCTATATCGAATCGAAGCAGGAGCCGGGAAACTATGACCGCGAGGTTTTTCTGGTGCTCAAAGAGTTCGAGCCGAAGTTGAGCCATGGCGGGGACATGGACCAAGATTTTCTGGCTCCGATGAGCAAGGTGAAGGACCTGAAAGAACAGGGCGAGTCCGCCATGAAGGCGTCACGCGCAAAGGGCATGCCCAAAGGATATGAAGTCAGCTACAAATCGTTCACCATCAATGGCCGCATGCTGTACCACGGGGAACCAATTCGCGTAAAGCAAGGTGAACGAGTTCTGTTTCATGTGCTGAATGGAAGCGCGACGGAGATTCGCAGTCTCGGGTTGCCGGGCCACACGTTTCATGTCATTGCTTTGGACGGGAATCCCGTCCCGAATCCCTCGGACGTTCCAGTGCTGTGGCTCGGCACAGCCGAGCGAGTGTCCGCTATTGTGCAAATGAACCATCCGGGAGTTTGGATTATGGGTGACACCGCGAATGATGATCGAAACAACGGGATGGGCATCGTAGTCGAATACGCCGATCAGAAATACAAACCCAT
>CAAGKR010439112.1_pt1 | contig 12407 bp, 14 predicted proteins | sample 2556971 | NCBI WGS metagenome assembly CAAGKR01 (sample SAMEA5207829, study PRJEB30636) | soil metagenome | biome: forest; feature: boreal; material: soil | place: USA | collected 2011-09 | depth 1 m | reverse complement strand
GAAGCGATCGAGCTTCGTCTCGTTGGTATTGACGATGTAGATCTTTGCCCCACCCTTCATGGCCTTCTTGATGCGCAGATCGAGGATGGGTTGACGCTGGTAGGGATCGGCGGCAATCAGTATGATGTGTGACGCCTGCTCGATCTCTGCGATGCTGTTGGTCATCATCCAGGGTTTGCCCGTCAGGGTGTCGCGTGGGCCTGGAAAGTAGCCGTGATGATGATCGACATTGGGCGTGCCGATCACTTGCCTCAAGAGTTTTTGGAAGAGATATGAATCTTCATTGGTGGCGCGGGTTGAGCCAATGCCGCCGACCGACTTCGCCCCGTGCTTTTTGATGATCTCTCCCAGGCGCGAAGCAATGAAATAGAAGGCTTGCTCCCATGTCACCGCTGTCAGTTGACCATTGCGCCGGATAAGCGGGGCGCGCAGGCGCTGCGAGCTATTGACGAACTCAAAATCCCAGCGGCCGCGGTCGCAGAGCCAGCCATCGTCAATGGCATCGTTGGCGCGCGACATGTTGCGCATGATCTTGTCGACGCGCACATCGATACGCACATTGCAGCCGACGCTACAATTGTTGCAGACGCTGGAGATGTGCTTCAACTCCCATGGGCGCGACTTGAAACGGTAGGCGGTGGCAGTGAGCGCTCCCACGGGGCATATCTCAACGGTGTTGCCAGAGAAGATCGAGTCGAAAGCGTGGTCGGGAGCGGTGCCAACCTCCATTTTATAGCCACGCGAGATCATCACGAGACCGTTATCCATGGATATTTCCGAACTGAAGCGCGTGCAGCGTTGGCACAAAATACAGCGTTCCCGGTCAAGCATAATTCTGTCGCTGACAGGCACTGGCTTTGGAAAGTGACGTTTTGACTGGTCAAAGCGCGTCCCGCCAGGGCCATGGCGCAGGGTGAAGTCTTGCAGATCGCACTCGCCTCCCTTGTCGCAGATTGGACAATCGAGAGGGTGATTGATGAGGAGAAATTCCAGCGTACCCCTGCGCGCTTTGAGCACCTTTTCCGTCTTCGTATGCACGATCATGCCCTCGCTGACCGGTGTGGTGCAGGCTGTCTGAGGCGGCTTGGGCGCCTTCTCGATCTCAACAAAACACATGCGGCAGGCGCCAAGCGGGGGCATTTTGGGATGATAGCAATAGATGGGTATCTCTATCCCTGCCTGTTGTGCTGCTGCCCAGACCAGCGTTCCCGGGGGAACGGCGACGGGTATGTCGTCGATGGTCAGGTGTATGATTTCGTCTTTATTCTCTTCTGACATATATGTTTTGCCGTTTCATCAGGTATTGTTACTCAAATATTGCCTTGCAGGGCGACCACAAGGGATCGCCCCTACTATGGTCGTTGCAGCGATGGCTTTCAAACTGCTTTAATCTGCGTGCTGATTCCCCACCATGCAGCGTCCATGCTGGACATGGTATTCATATTCTGCGCGGAACAATTTGATGCTGCTGGTGATTGGGCTGGTGGCTGCGTCGCCCAGGGGACAAAAGGATTTGCCGAGGATATTATCGCAAATGTCCAGCAGCAGGTCGATATCGCTCTCTTTCCCACGTCCATGTTCGAGGCGCTCGTAGATTTCTGTCAACCAGTACGTCCCTTCCCGGCAAGGGGTGCATTTGCCGCACGACTCGTCGCGGTAGAACTCCGTCATACGCAGCACGGCCCCGACTATACATGTATCCTCGTGCATGACAACCACGCCGCCAGAGCCGAGCATCGAACCAGCCGCGGCTATAGCCTCGAAGTCGAGCGGTGTATCAACCATGTCCGCGCCGAGCATGGGGGTCGACGAGCCGCCGGGAATGATGGCTTTGAGCTGCCTGTCATCCAGGATGCCGCCGCCGTACTGCTCATCGTAGATCAGCGTGCGCAGCGGGGTGCCAAGGGGCAATTCATAGTTGCCGGGTCTTTTTACGTGTCCGCTCAGGCAAAAGAGGCGCGTCCCTTTGCTTTTCTCCGTGCCAAACGAGGCGTACCAACTGGCGCCATTCTTTATAATGGCCGGAATGGTCGAGAGCGTCTCACAATTGTTGATGACGGTCGGGCTGCCATAAAGGCCAATGACCGCCGGAAAGGGCGGCTTCAAGCGTGGATAGCCGCGTCTGCCCTCCAGCGATTCCATCAAGGCGCTTTCCTCGCCACAGATATAGGCGCCCGCGCCGAGATGCATAATAACTTCCAGGTCATAGCCACTGCCCAAAATATTCTTCCCAATCAGGCCCGCGGCGTATGCCTCTTCAATGGCTCGTTCAATCTGTCGACCGGCGAAAGCCAGCTCGCCGCGCACATAGATAAAGGCGACCGAGATGCGGCAGGCAAAGCTCGTAATGACAACTCCCTCGATCAATTGATGAGGGTTCTTCTCCATCAACATGCGATCTTTGAAAGTCCCTGGCTCGCTCTCGTCACAGTTGCAGCAAAGGTAACGCGGCTGCTTTTTCGCCAGAAATCCCCATTTCATGCCCGTTGGAAAGCCGGCGCCGCCGCGTCCCCGCAGACCCGATTGCTTCACCAGTTCGACGATGTCATCAGGCTGGTACTCCTTGAGCGCCTTCGCCAGGCTCTCATAGCCGCCATGTTGGCGGTACCCTTCCAGGGTAGCAAGACCTGGCGTATCTATATCTTTTGTGACAATACATTCCGGCATAGTCAATGTGTCCTTATGTGCGTTGTAATCCGGGTTATTGCGCTCGTGGCACAGAAATCTCCTGGTCACTGGAGGACGCAATAAATTGCGTTCCTACATTCGCATTCAATTCTCTATCCCATTCATCGATGAGCGCATCGGCCATTTCCAACGTGACTTGTTCGACAAACTCGTCGTTGACCTGGATGACCGGCGCAGTGCCGCAGGAAGCCAGGCATTCTACCGCCATCAACGTATAGTTGCCATCGGTGGTCGTCTCGCCGCGTTTGATGCCCAGACGTTGTTCAAGGTGAATGACCAGCGCATCGCAGTTGCGCAGGTAGCATGAAATGCTGGTGCACACCTTGATGACCTTTTTACCCGGCGGCTGCTGGTAGTACATGGTGTAGAAGGTAGCCACGCTCTCGACATCATCAACGGTCAAGCCAATTGTCTCGGCTACAGCCTCCAGAGCATCGCGTGTAATATAACCCGCTTCCTGTTGTGCTATATAAAGCGCGGGCATCACCGCCGAGCGCGCTGCCGGATAGCGAGATGCCAGGTTGCGCATACGTTCTTTCGCCTGTTCTGAAATCATCGATCAACCTCACCAAGCACAATGTCGTTATATAAAAGAAAGCGTAAAATCATCGATCAACCTCACCAAGCACAATGTCGATACTACCAATCGCCGCGACCACATCTGAGAGGAAGCGTCCTTCGACCATCAACGGGAGAACTTCTAGGTTTGCGAACGACGGGGCGCGCACATGCATGCGATATGGTTTTGCGCTGCCATCACTGACAATATAGAAGCCAAGTTCGCCTTTGGGCGACTCAGTGCGCACGAATACCTCTCCCACAGGCGGTCGATAGCCCTCTGTAAAGAACTTGAAGTGATGAATCAGCGCCTCCATACTGCCCGTGATCTGCCACTTGGGCGGCGGCGTGACTTTGGGGTTGCTGACGCGGAATTCCCCGGTGGGCATCCCTTCAAGCGCCTGGTTGACGATGTTCAGGCTCTGCTCCATCTCCAACATACGCACCAGGTAGCGATCGTACACATCTCCATTGGATCCCACCGGAATATCAAAGTCGAACTGCTCGTAGCCGCTATAAGGGAATGCTTTGCGGATATCCCAGACAACGCCGCTCCCGCGCAGCACCGGACCGCTGGCTCCGTAAGCAAAGGCATCCTTGGCGCTCAATAGACCGACATTCTTCGTGCGTTCCAGCCAGAGCTGGTTATTGGTCAGCAGGTCGTGATATTCCTGCAATCGAGCGGGGAAGATACTGGTAAACTCGCGCACCAGCGCATCGAACTTTGGCGGAAGATCGGCCTGCAGTCCACCCGGACAAATAAAGCTGGTCATCATGCGCGCGCCCGAGATGTACTCAAAGATGTCCAGGATCATCTCGCGCTCGCGGAAGCAATAGAGGAAAACGCTCATAGCGCCAAGATCGATGGCGTGCGTACCAAGCCAGACCAGGTGGCTGGCGATGCGCTGGAGTTCTGCCAGCAGGACGCGCGCGTACTTGATCTTGTCCGTGATCTCGTCTTCAATGCCGAGCAATTTCTCAACGGCCAGCGAGTAGCCCAGGTTATTACTAAGGGGAGCCAGGTAATCCATGCGATCGGTCAAGACCAGCGCCTGGTGGTATGTTTTCGCCTCGGCAGTCTTCTCGATGCCGGTATGCAGGAAGCCGATATCGGGCACCGATTTGACGACGGTCTCGCCCTCGATGGTCAATATCAGGCGCAGCACGCCGTGTGTGCTGGGATGCTGCGGCCCCATATTGATGGTCATCGTATCGCTGCGCTGACCATCTTCACCGGGCTGGCCTTCCTCGATGATGTAACTATTTTCTATTTCTTGTTGCTGCTCATTCACCATACTTCACTATTTTTTCTTTGTCCCCGGCTCCTGATTCTGGCTGATATGGCTGCGATTCTCGTTGAGTTCGCGTCCCTCAGGTGTACGCAGTGTCTGGCTGCCAACGCCGGGATTCGTATCATACGGCACCTGTCCACCCCAGTGTGGTTCTGGCAAGTCGAAGCCGGTCAGCGGATAGTCCTTGCGCAGCGGGTGTGTCGTCCAGTCCATAGGCATGAGAATGCGGCGCATATCCGGGTGCCCTGTGAAGATGAGGCCGAAGAGGTCGTACACCTCGCGTTCATACCAGTTTGCTCCCGGCCATACTCCAACCACCGTTGGTAGGGAGGGATGCTCTTCGCTTCGCTGCCCAACGCGCACTTTCAGGCGTAACACGCACTGGTTGGGGATCGAAAGCAGGTGATAGACGACATCGAAGCGGGGAATGCGCCCGGGCCAATCCACCGCCGTCACACTAGAAAGGAAGTTGTACTGTAAGTTTTTTTGAAGGTAGCTACAAACGGTTACCAGGTTTTCTGGCTTCAGTACAATCGTCTGCTCACCGCGAAACTCGACCGTTTCAACTATCGCCTGCGGAAATTTCTGTCGCAGCGTCTCGACCGTTGATGTCGCTGTTATGGCCATACAAAAATACTTCCTCACAACACTCGTACGGGCATCCCTTGGGGTGCCCTGGATGTCGTCTCCCCCGGAGACCGAGCGCCCGCGTCCTCAGGGAGGGCGACCACAAGGGATCGCCCCTACTATGGACGATGCAGACGGAGGGCGACCACAAGGGATCGCCCCTACTATGGACGTCTTTACAATTCTTCTCCGATTGGCCCCACCAGCTTAATGCCGCTGGCCTTCAAGGGATCGGGAGGATTGGGTATACCTGCACGAATTTTTCGTTGTAGTTCATTAAAACCGAAGAGTAGCATATCGGGTGTCGGGGGACAGCCTGGAATGAAGACATCGACCGGCACAATTTTATCTACCCCTTGCACAATTGCATAGTTATTAAAGACGCCGCCACAGGACGCGCAGGCGCCCATGGAGATGACCCATTTGGGGTCCGGCATCTGGTCATAAATCTGTCGCAGCACGGACGCCATTTTGATTGAGCAGCGCCCGGCAATGATCATCAGGTCTGCCTGGCGCGGCGAAGCGCGGAACACCTCGGCGCCGAAACGCGAGATGTCCCAGCGGTCAGCGCTGGTAGACATCATCTCGATGGCGCAACAGGCCAGGCCAAAGGATACAGGCCACAGAGAGGAGCTGCGTCCCCAATCAAGGAATTTGCTGACCTGGGTTGTCAGAATGTCCGGCTCGCCGTTTTTCACATGCAGTTGTCGCCGCGGCGTCTGATTATTCGAGACAGTCTGCACTGGCTCCCAGGGGTTTTTTACTCCCATGTGAAGGCACCCTTTCGCCACACGTAGATATAGCCAATCATCAAAATCAGCAGGAAGACGAGCAGTTCGATTAGCCCGTAGACTTTCAGCTGGTGAAGCAGGATGGCCAATGGATAAAATGAAACAATTTCGATATCGAAAACGATAAAAAGCATACCCGTCAAAAGATACTTGACAGGAAAACGCCTCTTAGGCGCTTCAATCTCTTGCATGCCGCATTCATAAGGAGCTAGCTTCTCTGGCGATGGATTCTTTGGCCCCAGGAATGTGGTCAAGAGCATGACAAACAGGCCAAAGAGAATAGCTAGCGTCACTAAAATGAAAATGGGGAGCGTTCCCATGGGTGGGATCCTTCATTTCTCGCAATAAATACCATAGGTAGGGGAGGCTTCATCGACCCCCTAGAGTTCATGGTGTCTTCAGTACACTACCTCATGTTGTATGGTAGCACAGGGTGTGAAGGGTGTCAAATGAACTTGCTGTCTCATAATTTTGCCTTCGCCAGCTCATCCCTTATGCTCTATTAGACACGATCAAGCATGCGGTCTCCCCCAAAGATATTCCGCATTTTAAAAGGCGCTGGCGTTGTCGCCAATTGCCACGCGCGCAACCGCCATCCCTTATAGAGGAACCAGGGTTCCTTTAAAGTATAGATTTCCTGGTCCGTCCATGCAGGGAATGGCAAACCATCCTGCCAGCAGAGCCATTCCACCATCGCAGCACAAAACGCCGCCCAGCGTTGCATTTCGGGAGTAGAAACAGGAGCTTCAGGTTGTTCTTTGACCAATTCACGCCGGTGCTCGACTGCGGAGCGCCGCCAATCGTCTAAAAAATCCCCGATTGCTACCCATGGTGTCGTACCATTATTGATGCGCTCAAGGGTCTCCGAGATAGTTTGTCGATGCCACCGGTATGGAGCAGTTGCCATAGGGAGTTTCTCCTAAAGGCCGTGATGAAGAAAAGGTCTATTCAAAGATTTCCTCGATAATATACTCTATTCTCGGTACCAAAAGTTGCTCAGGTACATATTTCTTGACGAGTGTGAGCGCATCTTGGGCATTAGAAATGTTCAGTTTAAGTGCTATTGCCTTGATATCATCAATGTCTTGAGGACGCCCAGCGACAACCTTCATGGCCAGTAGGTAATCCAGAGACGTAAGATAGATACGCAATCCTGGATATTCTGCCCATTTTTTTGTAGGTGGTTGCTTGTAGAAAAAGCCTTTGACACCATCATTGATCCAATCATCGGCCAAACCTTCACGTTGCGCGACAACTTTCGCAGCCTCACGAATTACATTGGCTTGCTCAGGGTTAAAGTAAGCATCGATATCCTTAGTTACTTCCCGATTCTGTACCTCCAGTAGCATTACTGCGCCACCAGCCAGGAGAATCTCACCAGTCACTTGACGTCGTTGTAACTCTTGCCCAAGCATACGCAGATACTTCTCGATGTCCTCTTTATTCACCTGTGCAACTCCCGGTGGATTATTAACAACAATCAGAATACAATGAGCATCTGAGGATAAGTTCGGACTTCCACACTGTGATGTACCTGCATTATAGCAATGTATTTAATATTACGTCAATTACGACGTCAGGCCTCGCTGGCAGCGGAGATTTAGCGCGAAGTATGAAGGTATGATAGAGCTATACTCACTAATTTTTTCTTAGTTTCGTCACTTGCCTTAGAAGCAGAAACATGCTATACTACAGTATACATAATGTAAGTTACTACCCTATTCTGATCTCCTAATACACGATCAGAGAGGGAGGCGGAACATGGCAACGAAGCTCATCACAGAATCAATAATGTCACAAACTGCAACGACTGGCAGCATCTGTCCAAAGTATGAACACGCCGTTCAGTTGCTCGGCAAGCGTTGGACGGCCCTCCTCTTGTACGCGCTTCTGGAAGGCCCGCAGCGATTTTGCGAGCTGACCAATACGGTCGAGGGACTCTCCGATCGTGTACTGAGTGATCGGCTGCGCGAACTCGAGCTGGAAGGCGTCGTTCAGCGTGTCGTCTATCCCCAAATCCCCGTGCGTGTCGAGTACCAGCTAACAGCTAAGGGACGAGCGCTTGAGCCTGTTGTGCTGGCGATTCGTCAATGGGCGCAAACGTGGATAGCGTTGCCCGAATCGTCTTCTCTTCTTCTTGCTGAATAACGAACGCAGCAAACACATCTCATACACACCTGAAACAGTCTATGCTATAATTCTTCCATGGAACATTTATGGGCTCCCTGGCGCATGGCTTATATTGCGCCGCAAACACCACACCCCCAGGAGTGTATCTTTTGCACTCAACCAGCCGATAACCGCGATGAAGAGCACCATATTCTCTACCGCGGCGAGCGCTGCTTCATGATGCTGAACCTCTACCCTTACAACAATGGACATTTAATGATCGCGCCATATCAACATATGGGCGCCATTGAGAAACTTCCCATAGAGACGCTCACCGAACTAATGGCACAGGCGCAGCTCGCGCTCAAAGCTTTGCGCATCGCGATGAATCCCGCCGGGTTCAATATGGGCATTAACGAGGGAAAAGTCGCGGGCGCGGGCTTTGCCGATCACATGCACCTGCATATCGTGCCCCGCTGGGATGGTGACACCAATTTTATGCCGGTCGTTGCCGATGTCAAGGTCATGCCGGAACATCTTGATGTTGTGTACCAAAAATTGAAAGAGGCAATAGCGGCTGTTAAAGAGGCCTAACACCACCAGGGTGGAGGAAAGTTTCAAAAAATACACAGACCTTAAAGAGATGAAAATAATCGTACGTTTCTCTTGATGGCAAACGTACTATCGCCCCCATTTAAGAGAGCAGCTAGATTTACTTGGATGCGGAGAATTTTTTAATTAATTCCTCTAGCCCGCATCGCTCAGACAGCGGTTGTAAGTTAAAAACTTGTTGGTATCCGTAGACAAGAAGCATCTCCAAAATATAAATGTTAGCCTCTATATAATCATCAGCCGAAAAGATACATAAGCCGATGGTGCCACTCTGAAGTTGATATTGTACTCCCCACTGCATAATAGCTCTCTCTCTCTTTAGGCATGAACGATTAGGCATGATAGCCCTCCCTATGATAGACTAATATATAATGACCTGTACCGTCAAGCTTAAGCTCGTGCTATCATCCGTCTAAAAGGTTGGTTGCCATGGCCAGGTTAAGGTTAAAAGAAGAGGCAGAGAAACGTGGGTTTAATATGTCGAGCTTGTCTAGGAAGAGTGACGTTTCTTTTAAGACAATTAAACGTTTGTGGAGACATCCTGAAAGCACGGTAAACACAGACACATTAGAACGTCTAGCTAAAGCCCTTGATTGCAGCATCAGAGACCTTATTGAAGATTAGGATAAGCTCATAATTGAATTATGGTATTGTTGACATTGTGAAGCAACAAAGTATATTATAGTATCATCTAGTCAAATCTGTTACGCCAGATCTATTTACAAGAGGAGTAGTTCATGTCCGAAAACAAAGGATATACCCATCCAGAGTTATTAGTAGACGCAGATTGGGTACAGGCACACCTGCGCGACCCCAGGGTACGTTTGATCGAAGTTGACGTAGATAGTTCCGCCTATGATCAGGGACACATTGTCGGCGCTGTCGGTTTCAACTGGCAGAAAGAACTGCAGGACCAGGTGGTGCGCGCTCCATTGAGCCGGCAGCATCTCGAGGAACTCTTAGGGCGCGCCGGTGTGAGCAATGACACCACCGTCATACTGTTCGGGGACAACAACAACTGGTTTGCCGCCTGGGCGCTGTGGATACTCAAATACTACGGGCACTCGGATGTCCGGCTGCTGGACGGCGGGCGAGTGAAATGGCTGGCTGATAAGCGCGAGATCACCACCGAAGTCCCATCCTACCCGCGCGCGACCTATCACACGCAAGCGCCACACCCGGAGATTCGCGCGCTGCGCGACCAGGTTCTGCAAGAGCTTGGCAACGCAAACCTGGCGTTAGTCGATGTTCGCTCTCCTGCCGAGTACAGCGGAGAACTGCTGGCCCCGGCCCACCTGCCGCAGGAGGGAGCCCAGCGCGGCGGCCATATTCCGGGCGCGGCAAACATTCCATGGTCATTGGCAGTGAGTGATGACGGCACTTTTAAGTCGGCGGATGAGCTGCGCGCGCTGTACGGTGGCAAAGGTGTCACTCCAGATAAAGAGGTCATTGCCTATTGTCGCATTGGTGAGCGCAGCAGCCACACGTGGTTCGTGCTCAACTACCTGCTGGGCTATCCACAAGTACGGAACTATGACGGTTCCTGGACCGAGTGGGGCAGCCTTATCGAGGCGCCCATCGAAAAATCGGTGTAAACATTTTTTTGTGTATGAACGTGATGAGGCCCTGCCGTAATCGAGATTACGGCAGGGCCTCATCACATTTACGCGTTCTTTTCTAGCTGCCAGCCGGCATAATATCATCGCTAGGAGTACGTATCGACCAGCCGGATGATGTGGGAGTTGTGGGAGTTTCGTCGCGATAGGCGCTGCTGGCGCTCAGCTGGAGGGCAGTGTTGGTCTGATTTTCAATCAGTCTAGCCCGCTCATAGAGGCTTAGCGCGGCACGAGCAGCATCGAAGCTGGCACTGTTACTGGCTACGGGGTCATCGGCGATAGCTTGAAAACCCGTGGCGATATTGCGAATGATGTCTGGTGAGGTAATCTCGCCGTTTTTAATCTTTAGATAGGCGTTCGTTAATGTCTCTTCTTTCGGACGCTTCGCTCCAGGGGCAGCCGGGCGAGGCTCTGCCGTGGCTTTGAGGACTAACGGAGGAGCCTGGTTGCCCATGACAGGCGGGGTTGACGCCCTTCCAGGGGCGCTGGATGGGAAAGCCTGGGCCTGGTTGCCCATGATAGGTGGAGTTGAAGTCGCCGAAGCTGACATTGTATTCCAGGCGATGTTGGGATCTGTAATCATCTGGGTGGCAGCGCGAGACGTGAGCGTAATATCGCGAATGTACACCCCGTTCATTTGTACTCCCCAGGGCGCAACCTGATCCTGCATCCGCTGTGCCAGCAGCAGGTTGATGTGCGCCCAGTGCGAGGCTCCCTCTATTTCAGGGTTGCTCAACCTCAAACCACCGTCATTGCTCGGGAGGAAGCCCGACCTACCTGGCCAGGCATAAAAATCGTCTGGAGTGAGGTGAGTAACAGCGGACTGAAGGACGGCCTTGAAAAGCTCATACAGGCTCTCCTCCCAGTTTTCAACCTGAATTACGGCCAGGTGAGCATCTTCTGGCATCAATTGATAGCAGATCGTGGCTTTGAGATGCACATCATCGTTGGGTGAAATGTGTGCCATTTGCTCAGGACAGGTCCACGTTCGTTCTTTTGTTTGTAGCTGAGCAGTAACCTTCTCCCAGGGCAGCATGAAATTCAGACCTGGAAAAAGGGTGCGGCTGTATTTGCCAAAAGAAAAGACTATATCCACGGAACCTTCGTTGACCGGGTGATTAGCGAAACGGGCCGCGATCGTACCGGCTATCAGTAGGACGACCACCAGGATAAGGGTGGGGAAAGGTCCAAAGAGGGCGAAACAGCCTACGAGGAGGAAGAGACAGAAGCCCCCAACAATACTAAGCGTCCAGTAAACGTTGTTTATACCGGCATAATAGAGCATCATTCCTTGCAATATCATGACGGCAAAGATGACCAGCCCGACCGGCCAGAGGCGATCCGCGTGGAGGTAGAACTGGCCGCTGCGCATCAGGGGTAGCAGAAATAGAAAGGTGATGCCACCAAAAAGCAGGGGAGTGATGATGGGCGAGATTTGTTGCCCGATTTGTTTCAGCCTCTCAAACCAAAAGCTGAAACCTTTTAATTGCTCCGTTCCTTCCACTTCATCTGGCGCAACAACCAATTGGTCGGAATTGACCTCTTCTGCTTCATCCTGCTCGTAAGAGAGGGGAATCATCCCCTCGTTTGCTGGTTCCTCCCAGTGAAGGCTGGGACCCTGCCATTTGGCATCAGGTTCGTTCCTATCTGGCGACATAAATGTGCTTCCTCCCTCTCATCATCAAAGTGTGCTACAAGGTCCTTTTTACGCCGCATGTGCTACAGCCGCCGCCACTTTTTGTTCCACAACTCCCGCTGCCACATCCACCCCCACCGCTGCCACATCCACCCCCGCATCCTCCCGTTTTGCCGCATGTGCTACAGACGCCGCCGCCACCACCGCTCTTATTGAGACCACAACTGCCACATCCACCCTTACTCTCGATTTTTTGCTCTACAAGCTGCGCTACTGTCCCCTCGGATTGGTTCCACTGGTTGACCGGTATCTGGATCGTGACACCGCTCTCCAGCATGACCTCGACCGACTCCTGCGGGACATTGACCGAGACGACCTTACCGGGGCCACTGGGCGTGTTGAGCATCGCGCCGACCTGCGGCATCGATTGCTTTGCCTGGATGTAGTTCTCGTTCTCATAGGAGAGACAACATAACAG
>CAAGKR010437728.1_pt1 | contig 12408 bp, 13 predicted proteins | sample 2556971 | NCBI WGS metagenome assembly CAAGKR01 (sample SAMEA5207829, study PRJEB30636) | soil metagenome | biome: forest; feature: boreal; material: soil | place: USA | collected 2011-09 | depth 1 m | reverse complement strand
TGTCCTCGACAGCGGGCCGCTTTCGCCAGGGGACTGCTTCCACACTCTTGGTCCAGAACCGAAGGCAGTGCTGGGGCGTCAGCTCCGCGGGCGCTCTGCTTCGCCTTCTGCCCAGACGGCAGCCTCTTCCTCGGGGGAAAGCGTGCGGTGGCTCTCCTGCTGGCTGTTTCCGTGAAGCTCCATGACAGAACTCAAGGGGATGTGGGTCACTCGCTCCGCTAGACGGTACGCCACCAGCCTGTCCAACCGGATCCACCTCCGCACAGTCGAAGCATCGACCCCGAGAAGTCGGGCCAGCTCGGCAGGCGTGTAGAACGCCTGCATCGGGAAGTTAGGCGGGAGACGCCTACGCCGGCGCATGGCCGCGGAGTCGCACCGGCGTCAGACCGACCTGGACCAGGGCCGCGTTGAGCGCTTCGTCGGTTAGCCGGCGCTCCGTTGCGATGATGCGGGCCAGCGCCTCGATCGTCGGGCGGTACTCGAGGACCAGCTCGGCGGCCCGCAGGCGCGCTTCAGTCAAGGTCGCGAGGACGCTCTCGCCCTGCATCTCCCGGATAACGTCGGGGGCCGCCGCGCTATAGAACTCAGCCAAGGCGACCGGCACGTAGCCGTCGTGCAGACCGCACGCGAACCGGTCGATCGCGTGCTCCGTTGCCTGGGCGACATCTCGACGGGAACCCGTGTTGTGCTCACCGAGCACGAGTCGGTCGGTCTCGAGCCCGGCAAAACAGACGATGATCCGGTGGAGCATCTCGCTTGCGGAGATGCCTTCCGGCTCGTCATCGTCCCCGATCGAGACGCAAGTGATCGTGGAGTCCCGGCCCTTCAGATCAACTTCAGTCGCCCGCAACCCAAGCACGGTCGCGCACACCAGGTGGCCACTCTCGTGAAGGGCACGCCGGCGCTGATCGGAAATCCAGGTGATGAGGTGTTCGGCGGTCTTCGTCGTCACGGTCACTTCGACCCGCTGGACGCTTAAGTCGGGTTCGAGGTTCGCCAGACTGTTCTCGTTCGACATTTGTTTCCCCGTCTGCTTGTGAAGGACGGGGTATACGAGCGTAAACCCGTGACACCTAGGTTGGCACGGGACTGGCCGCGACTTTCAGGGCGCTCGGATCAGTCCCAGGACGTCGGCTATGCCGCCGCTTGCCTCGACCCAACGCGACAGGACAACAACCCCGGCCGGGAAGATTGCGGCCACTTCAAGCAGACCCGGCAGGATGCCGCGAGGCGAGTCTGGATCGAACTGCCAGCGAGGAAGCCTCCAGGTGGCGCGCAACGGTCGATCGAGGGGCGTCTTTGCTGACGTGACCAACGAGCGCGCTTCTGGGTGCCTAGACTCTCAAATGTGGGATGAGGCGCGCCTAACGCGACACCTCGTCTGCATCTGGAACGTTCGACCGTCAGCCATGGATTGGGGGGTACGAGATGTCGGTGATGGCCCTGGCCGGGATAGTCGCCAATAGAGCCGGTGACTGGGGCACGCACGATAGGGTTCGCCAGCCCGCGCCGGACGAGGTGGTGCGCTATCGCGGCGCTCGTCGGACTCCGAGTCGCGCAGCCCCGGCTCAAAGAGACCAGTCGCTTGCCGACTTTGCGGCCAAGATCGTCAAGTACATCCCCACGGATGTCGCAATCTTGTGGTCGGCTGTAGCCGGTAGCATCGCCACGCTCAATCCACCCATGCCGGGGAATACAAAGCTCGCCCTGGTCGTGGGGTTGTCGATTATGGCTGCGTTTCTAACATGGGTGGGAGGGCACATCAAGCAACGGTCGAATGCAAGCCAGGTATCGGCCTGGATCTCATTTCGCGCCGGCTACTACGAGATCCTAGCTGCTGGCGTCGCGTTCTTCATGTGGGCGACCGCGATGCCCGGTGCTTGGTTCGACTTCGGCCCCAATCCGTGGGCACCGATCGTGCTTGTGGGAACCACCACCGCAGTCATCGGAGGCCTCGCCGTCCTGCTCAATCGGGAGCCGAGCTAGGTCTGGCCTGGTATTCGTGGCCTATCAGAGGAGCCCGGTCGATAGCCAGGATATGTAGCCGGGTCCGATATGGGCTCCCAATGCTCCGTTGGTGTATAGCCGGAGATGAACGAACCTCCGATGTACTCGGAGTAATGTTCGGCCAGAGCGGACGAAGCTTTCAGACCCGGCCGTGAGCTATCGAGCAGGATCTCTCCGAACACCAACGGGGGTTCGCTGGTCTTGGCGTCGGGCTGGTAGCTCAATTCCACGAGCCACACATATAGAGGCATCGGGAGGCGTCGATAGAATGTACGGACGACGTCGGGCATGCGGTCGCGACGGTACAGACTGTCTTTGAAGTTTCTCGATCGCACGAGCATTGGGCGAAGCAGGATCACTGCGTTATCCGCAGCGCCGGATTCCCAAGCAGTGTCCAGCGAAAGTGCCGCGCCAAAAAGGGCTTGCGAGTGATCGGCCATGATGGTGTTCGGGAGCGGGACTGTTACTGATTGAACCCAGCCGCTTCGTAGTTGCGTGTCGTCGAACTGGAGCCAGGTTGCGTGGTCGCTCGGGGGTCGCGCCGCCGTCGCATCGCCGGACTGACGCGGGGGTTTGTCGAGCATTCTCGCCGGCAAGTACATTCCCTGGCGATCGTCATGGATTATTACGCGTCCGTCGGAAGGGGTGATCGACACCTGCTCGACCCGATTCCCATCTTTGTCTCGTTTGGGCGACGCCGACCAATAGCCCAACGAATCGCTGTGACCAACGACTGTGACAACATGCCGCACGTCTGGGTCCTCAGCGGTACGTGGCAGACGCACATAGAGGAGCGGGGCGAAGCCGCCGTCCGTGTAGGCCGCACAGAGGCTGTAGAGATCGCTTGCTGGCGGGTACTCGAGATGGTAGGGGTCGTATCCGAGCGCCAACAGGGCATGTAGCGATTGCTCGAACGTCAGCCCAGCAGTCCCAATTGAGGGGCTGAAGCCGCGATTGAGTCCCAGGGCCAATCGAGTTATCTCTGGGGTCGGACAGGATCGGGTCGAAGGATCCTTGCGTGCCAACGGAGTGGTTGCCATCCACAGCCCAGCCGTGGCACAGGCAATCACCTTCTCGTCCTGGCTCATGTACGGACAAGCCCGGATTCGGAGTGATTGGCCTAGGAGACTGACCTGGAACTCGGCCTTCACTGCACTACTCACAGCCCGAGAGCCGAGCTTCTCAGGGGGCCTGATCAGGGTGCGGCCTATCGTCGCCGGGTCGTCCGGACGAATGACAGCGAAGCCAAGGTAGTGCTTCTGCAGCTCCTCATTGACGTCGCCGTCGTTGCACTCAACCAACTCCCGATCAACCTTTTGGTCGAAGAAATGCACACGAGTCGTGTTGGGTACGACTGGTGTGAAGGAGCGTGCGGCTTGGACGTTGTGGCAAGCCAGACTGTCGGCATCCACATAAGTCCGCTCTACAACCATACTCACGGGAGCGAGGTCGTCTAGCAGCGCCTTCAGGGAGATTGGGACATCGGAAGGCTCGACCGAGTCGAACACGTTAGCGAAGTTGAGCTCACTAAAGTCAAGGAATTCAACGAGCTCTACGCCCGATGCCACATAGGATATGGGCGACATTTACCCCTCGAGCGTTGGTCGGCGCACCGCGTGACGGGTCGCGGAAGGCGCTAGACGACTACCAGGACGCTCGACTCTGGGTAACTTCCGGGGACACAGCGGGACGCAGACGCTTACGCATCCGCTTCTGCATCCTCATGATCCTCCGCTGCGCCTCGGGAGGACACCTACGGAGCTCCTCGAACCGGGCGGCTATTTCCGCTGTCGTGAGCTTCTGCTGAACAGCAGTCCCCATGGTAGTAATCCTCATTGCATGAATCCGTGATGAGTCCTGTGATCCTCGGCGCGAGTCCGATGCTGTCAAGCAGATCGGGATCCCGCCGATCAAGTCGCTATCGAACCGGCTCTGAGAGTCCGGCACGGAAGGTTTCGGCTTGAGACCGTCTGGGCAAAAGCAAAACCGACCTCGTCTGGGCGCGGCTTCGGTCTTGGCGACGCACCACAGCCTTTGCAACAGTAGCGCAAGGCTGGGCGGCGTGCAGACCGCTCACGACCCGAGGCGACTGGTCGGTCTTCGTTGCTATTCAACCTCCGTTGGGTACGAAGGCAGCCTACAACTCTCCAAAAGCCGAGTAAAGGCCTATTCTCTCGTCGCCATCTGGCGGTTCTGCTGGTGCGCAGAACGGTCCCGAGTTGGGATCGAGCACCTCAACTAAGCAAGTCACTGGGGCTTACATTCCCTGTTCGTACGCGATGTGCGATGAGTCGTAAGCCCTCATTCACTAGGTGTTCCATCAACCTTACTGGCGTCGCGCAATCGGGATAGACGGCGGCCAGAAGGACTTTGATCTCGCCCGACTTGTCGAAGTTGCCTGCGGCCCACCGCGTATCCGTCCCGGCCGCCTCGCCGGCGGGAACCCCAACGTGGATCGCATAGGCCATTGCGAACTTTGCGATGTCCTGCAGCTCCACCCACCAGCCGAGCTCGTTCAGAGTTGCCAGATCAGTCTGTGACTGGGGCGTCAGTCCGATGCTGTCACGATCCCGCTCACTCGCTGGCATCAGCGGATCTCCCTGATCTCACTACTACGGGATGAATGCCGCACAAGCTCGTACTCACTCAGAAGCTGGTTGCCAAGAAGCTGGCGCATCTGATCCTTGCCCACCTCGGACTCGAATACGAAGACGATCACCTGCTCAGCCATCTGCGGAAGCGTCCTTACGACATTGTGAGTGTGCTCTTCGTCTAGTCGGCCAAAGGGCGAGTCCATGACGATTGGGCCGTGGAGGGGTGCATTGGCGTGGAGTGCTCCCATGAGCGCCAACGCGACCACGTGCTCGGCACCGGCTGACCGTGCCTCTTCGGCCTGGCCATCTATGTGAATGATGTTCAGGCCGTAGTTCTCGTTGATGGACAAGCGCGCATAGTCGGTCTTCTCGGTTGTCATCGAGATGAAGAGCGTGGATGCACTGGCCTCGACTCTCGTGCGCAACTCGGCCTTATAGCGATCCACCGCCGAAGCCAGAACTTCGGCCGAGTCCCGAAGGAACTTGGCCCGCCGCTGGCTCTCCTTCATGGCCGGCAGACCCAGCTTCTCGAGTTTCTCGCGCAGGCGGACCATGTTCTGCTCGGCGAGGAGTATCTCTTTGCGCTCGTTCTCGATTCCCTGGCGTACGACGGCGATCTTCTGTGCCACCTCGCTCAGGCTCAACTGCATGTGCGTGAGGGTCTCCGGGTCCGACTCCTCGAGGTCGCGATCCAGGTCGGCTTGTCGATCGCACAGTTGGACTTGCTCGATCCGGAGTTCCTCGATGCGCTCCCAGATGTTGCGCACCAACTTTGCGTTGTCGTAGTCACGGAAACGACTGAGATCATTGAGTCGGGCCATCGCCCAGCCAATCCGCGAGGCATCGCCCATGCCGTCCGAAGGCAACCCGGCCATCAGCCTTTGGCGAACTGCTTCCGAAATGTCCTGATCACAGGTACCGCAGTGAGCGGCCTCAATGGCCTTGCGGCGCAGTGACAATTGCAGGGCGCTGAGTTCCAGCTCGGCTTCTGCCTGGATCTTCTTGCGGGCGGCGACTGCGGTCGGTCCTAGCAAGGTTCGCCAGCTTCCCGACATCTCGGTCTGGAGTTCCGACTGCTTGTCGTCCTCTTCCTGCTTGGCGTCAGCCAGCCGTTTGCGAACGCTCTTCAGCTCGTCGAGCGCGTCAGCGTAGCGAGCCCGCGTCGTTAGGTATTCCTCGACTTCGGCACGTTGGGCGACAAGTTTCTTCTCGTCGTTTAGGAGTCGATCCAGCTCCTTAACATGGGCGTCGCGTTGCTCCGTGGCCTGGCTTAGGGCCGTTCCTAGAGACTGACTCTCCTGATGCTTTGAGGCTTCTTTTGCGGCCATCCGCTCGGCCCCGGCCGCCAACTCGTTCAGATGCGCCCGCCCGTTCTGGATGATCGGAACGCCGAGGATCCGCTCGATGGCTTCGGAGATCCTTCGTCCGGTCTCGCTCTCATTGCTGAGCAGGTCCTCGTATTGCTGCAACAGCTCCCCATCGAAGAGGAAGAACCGAGAGACGTCTTCGGGGAGAACCTGGGCGAGCAGGTGACTACCTTCCTGGGGCCCAAGAGCGACCGTGCCTCGTCTAATCAGGACTTGATCGGAGAAGTCCTCGTCACTCTGGGGCCGAGCCACACGTGCGATGCATTTGCGTACGAGCTGATATTCCTGCCCATCGTGCAGGAACGTCAGCACGACCTCGAAGCCGTACTGACCTCCTGCTGCGAGTTCTCGGTTACTCACGGTGATCCGTCGCCGCTGCCGTCGGCCTCGCGCATATACCGTGCCGAAGAAGGCGTAGCGAATGGCATCGATGAGTGAGCTCTTGCCCCTCATGTTCTCGCCATAGACCACGACCACGCCGGGCTTGTCAGAGAACTCGATCTTTTGAGTCTCGACGAAAGGGCCAAAACCGGTGACTTCCAAACGGCGGAGCCAGAGCATCAGTCGGCCATCCGGGCTAGCGCCTGCTCCAGGGCCTTGCCGATGACCTGGAGGGCGCGGGAGGGATTGTCTGCCTCGGCCTCTTCGGTACGAACCACTTCCTCGAGGAACTGCCAATCGAGGTCTGGATGTTTCTCGTCACGCACTTTGCGAACGACCGCGAGAAGGTCATTGAGCTCACTCGTCTGCATTCTCGAGCCCCCACTGTGATGCGGTCTGCCAGTCAATCCCGGCATCGATGGCGATTTGCTGCAGGTCCGCAAACGCAGCCGGATTAGCGGCGTTTCTCGCGAACTCGACGGCGCGCCCCATCTCGCCGGCGGCGATGGGGTCGGGCCCGGTTGCCTCGTCGTCCCTGACAGGAACAACGATCGCGTCATGGATGTATGAAAGGGCCTTGCCTGGGTGTTTGCGAAGGACTCGACCGCGACGTTGGATGAATTCTCGGGAGTTCTTCGACGAAGCAAGGATCAAAGCGTGGGTCACCGCAGGGATGTCGATCCCTTCGTCCAGGCACTTGATGGCTACCACGACGCCGCCTCGTAGGTCCAGCCATCTGAGCGTCTCACCCCGATCCCCCTCCATCTGCGAGTGATAAGGCTGGTTGTCGATGCCCGCCTTGCCAAGCTCACGACTAACGGCCCCAAGCTGGTTCAAGTCATCGCAATAGACGATCCAGCGCTGCCCTTGGGCATAGTCGGACTTCAGAACCTCTACGGCCAATGGTACTTTCGCGCTCGCCTGCTTCACCACTCGTGCGCGCGCAAATTGAAGCATCTCGACTCGTCGCTCCAGGTCCGGATCGGAGCTATCTGCGGTACGAGCCCGCAAGACGGATATCTTCCGACTGAGTTCTTTCCATTCGTCCGCTTCGGTTTCGCTCAGGCTCACGGTGTGGGGTCGATAGAAGTAGCTCGTAAGGAAGCCGTCCGTGATGGCGTCCTGGAGCGTGTATCGGGGCTCGAGTATTCCGCCAAAGTAAGTGAGCAGTGCATCGGTTCCAGCGGGATCGCCTTCGCGCTCGGGCGTGGCACTTACACCGAGTCGCGGGCCAAAGAGAGTGGGATCAAGGAGCGCCTGGTTCGCGTGCGACCCGAGACGATGGACCTCGTCGGCGACGAGCAACAGGTGAGACCCGGCGGTGAGCGCCTCCCTGAAGCTCGGAGTGGCCGCAGTTCCGAGGCTCGCCAGGACCAGCCGGCGCTTCTCGCCTGGGCGCGTGAAGGCGCGGAGTACTTCCCGCCAGCGGTCATTGCCGACTCCCACGCGAAGCACCTGCGCATCGAGCTGGGCCGCCAGAGGCTTGATCTCCTGGTCGAGCCACTGGTGAAAGAGAGCGTCGCTTGGCACCACGACTATTGGGATTTCGCCGTGCTGTTCGATGGCCGTGCGGATGGCCGTCATCGCGATGAGAGTCTTGCCTGAACCGGTGGCCAGTTGGAGGATCCCGTGGCGACCGTTGGCTTCCCAGGCAGCCAGCGCGGTGGATTGGTGCGGCCAGAGAGTTCGGTTCTTGGGGTCGGCGGGCGTGGGTGAGCTGGCTTCCCTTAGAAGGATCTCGAGTGACCCTTCCCAGTCGCTCGGCGCTGCACCGACAAGCTCGGCGCGGGCAACGTCCGGAAAGCGTCGGACTGAGAGACCTGGATATCGATCCGCCCAGAGATCGGCGAAGTAGCTCTCCTCAGAATGAGTTCGTTCAAGGTCCCTGGTGCCGAGCCAACTGGCTGCGACATCAACGGACTCAAGGTTTCCGTCGGCCGAGAGGCCGCTCCAAGTCTCGTTCATCGAGCCTTTGAAGATCACGACGTTCCCCACCTGATCACGGAAGATCCCGAGCTTGTCATGGAAGATGCGCGGGCCAGTAGCACCGGATTGGGAGGCGCGCATCACCGCGATCTTGATCTCCATGACCCCATTCGCAACTAGAGCGGCAAGGATGCGGGCTGGTGCTCCTAGAGTCGCGTCAGCCAGGAGACTTCGGACTTCCTCAAGAAGCCGAGCCTCCAAACTTGCATCGAGTCGTGCGGCATAGCCAAGTTCCAACGCGTCGATGTCTTCGGCTGCCAGCACTTGCGAACACAGCACGCGCATCCGCCCGCCACGGGCCACGAAGTCACGCAGGCCCGGCCAACTGATGGCGAAGATCGCGCTCCGGAAGTAGCCAACGGCGCGGTCGTACTCAACGGCACAGCGCATTGCCGGGAGGTAGAAGTCCCCGGCGATATCGTCTCGCCCTCGGTGATAGGCAGTTTGCAGATGGAGTTCAGCAAGTTCCCCCATGCGCTAGCAGCCTCCAGTCCATGCGAGGCGATCAGAAAGCGCCGCTCCTAGGGTGGCGGACTGGCAGACGAAGATTCGCTCGACGGCTCCGCCGGCGAGGCGGCGATCCTGATCTGCGCGGCCACACGCGGCGGCTCGATGGACGACCTCCTCGCGCACTTGCATGTTGCCCCCGTTCTTGAAGCGGGGATGGAGACTGGCATCCCATAGGACGAAGACGTCCAGGTCGGCCCGGTACGCGACGAGGACGGCGAGGCGATCTCCGGTGTGATCAAAAGAGTCGTACGCCCCGACGGCCTGGCCTGGTACGCGGACGACGACCTTGTATTCGAAGGACCGACCGGGACCACCCACAACCAACGAGTACATATAGACGCGCAAGCGCGGCGGCAGCGGAAAGGCAAGATCGACCCAGAGCGGTTTGGTATTGAGGTCACCGTGGCCCACAACCCTTCCTGGTAGAGCCTGTAGGAAGGCCGCGTGGAGATCGACGGTGACCGCACTCAACGAGATGGCTCCGTGGGCTCTTCGAAGGTGTTGAGCCAATAGACTTCTTTGGAACGACGTGCCGCGCGGGTCGTCTTGACCGTCGCCAGCTCCCGGAACGGTAGCCAATCGGCCCCATCGTTCTCGCAAACGATCACTTGGCCGGATCTGGAGCGGCACCACTGGGCGAGTTTGTCGTACTCGATGAGTGAGGCCCCGTACCGGTAGTGGCGTCCTGCTGACTCATAGGGAGGATCGATGAACCAGGTCGCTTCGTCCTGCACAGGCACCTGATCGTAGCTGCAGTTATGGATCTCCCAGTGGCGAATGCTCTCTAGTTGGCTTGCAATCGTGCTCCGCACCCGATCACCCCAGAACGAGCCCGGCCGAATTCCTTCACGCATCCATTTGGAGGGCTTCTTCCGAGGGCTGGAAGCTGCTCGGTTGAGCCAGAAGCCGACAAGAGAGCGAGCCTCCGGGCAGATCTTCAGATCAGCTACGGACTGGCCATCTGCAATATCGGGGATTGAAAGGATTTCTTTGGGCGTTGTGTGTATGAGAAAGCGCCAGACACTCGCGATCTCTGGATCTAGCTCAGCGAGGACTATCCGGCGGTTGGCGTAGCGGACTGAGTATCCAGCCGAGCCCGCGAAGGGCTCGACGATCGTCCTGCTTGCCGGCGGCGGAAAGTGCTTCAGCGAGTCTCGCCATTTGCCGCCGTAGAACCCGAAGAAGGGCCGCAGCGATGGCCGCGGAAGAGCCTCCGGCGACTCCTCGGGCTCACTGACGGGCGCAGACGGCTCCATCCAGACTCCTGAAACGGGGGCGACCTGGGCCCGAAGAGCCACTATTCTCCTCCCCCTGAAAGATACACGGCGGCAGGGAGTGCCCGGAGCCACTGCCTCAACATAGTGCGACGTTTCGAATGGCGACTGCCATCGGGATCGTCAGATCGCTAGCTAGCCTCGTTCGTCGCCCGAATGGTTCCCCACACGATCCGATGTTATGAACGCTCGTTCTCTTACTATCCACAGCCCTATCGGCCGCCCATCGGCCCAGACCACACGATGTAGTGGCGCGATGTCCTCGGGGACACTAGATGTAGTGGCCGCCATCGGTGATGGGCCGAATCTCGGTAGCTGGACATTAGAACGGCGACAGCTCTAGATTCGAATGAGTAGTCCGCACCTCCCTGAACCGGTGGGTGCCAGACAAACAAAAGAAGAGCGGATGGTTCATCTGCTTGGCCGCAAGAACCACCCGCTCGAGCGATCAGGGCGTTGTAGCCGGGCCTTTGTCTGCCCGGATTGGGGTCATTTCTGTCCCCGCGCTCCGTTCGCCTTGATGCTAAGGCCGCCAGGAGCACCTGGTCAAACCGAGCGCATGAAAGGCATAGAAATGGATAGTAACCAACTGCTCGTTTCCGCATGGAAACTCGGAGGGATCTCCGATGGGCAGTAGCGACCACCCCGTCTATCCCAAGCCGCAACGCCCCCGCGTTCTCCCTCCCACCGGCGGCGGACCAGCCGCCCCGGTTGATCCCTGCGGAACCGAGGTCGTTATGGCGGCTGTGTTCGAGGTCTCGGTTTCTCTCGGTACTCGGGTGACGACCATTCCTGTTGGCAAGGTGGTGGTGCTCCAGGCCGACGGAAAGAGGATCGGTATCATCCCGCCGCCCGACGACGAACGAGTCCTCGCGTGTGCGTCAAGGCGTTGGATTTATGAAGGGGTCGTGCTGGCGCTCGCGCCCGCGGGCAGCGTGCAACTGCATGGCATCCGTCGATAGCTTCCAAACCGGCCAGCTTGCCTTCTCGCTCGCGCCGGCGAGTTGCGAACGATGTTTGTTTGCCCCTCAATTCGCCGCCGGCTGCCCCGGCGCGGGTACCTCAGATGCCTGCACGGAGGGGACCCTAAACCCAGGCCAAGATGACTTCGGCGAGCGGATGACAGAGTGTGGTGGCCTTGATCTGGACCTCACCCGAGCAAGACCACAGGCTCTTCGACCATTACCTGGGTTTGTGCCCCAGGTTGATGGTTCGCCGCTGGGTCGAGGGGTCAAGCGACCGTGGGTCGCTGTCCGACTTCGCGATTGGCGGCGCGCAACAAGGGGAGCCGAGGGTCAGGCCACCGATCTTCACCGGGTGCTCAACATCCACCCAGACGCGAAGATACTCCTCCTGCTCTTCGCCAATGACCGCATGCTCGAAGAGCAGCTCTGGCCCTACCGTCACGCGTTCCTAGATGACGTCGAACGCTGGAAGCCGGATGCGGTCGCCGGGCCGGATTTCTCGGTATGGCTGACTAGATCGTGGATCGATCGGCAGTACTCGATGGCTCTCAGCGTCCGATTCTTTGGGCTTCTCCAGGAGCGGGAGATACCGGCAATCCCCAACATCTATTGGGGCGACAACGGCCAGATGGATCAATGGATCCGATGGCTGAACACGAATCCCGTCAGCACGATCGTCATGGATCTCCAGTGTCTCCGGCCGAGCCGTGAAGCCCAGTTCATCACGGAGCTTCGCGACTTCCAACGCCAGCTTGATCCTCCGCCCCATTTACTGGTTGCCGGTCGAGGCACCGAGGGCCCGATCCGCAACATTGGGTCGATATGGCAAAACGCCTCATTCACCAGTAATAGCTGGATGGTCGCCCACAAGCGCCGAAGCACGCACACGCGGCCGGATGGTTCCACAACCCGAGTGGTGGTCGAGAAAGGCGATCCGGCGCGGCTTCTTCACGACGAGATCGAGAGGATCGAAGCCATCATCAATGAGCCGCTCACCCTCTGGTCTAGCCTCGTCTTTGGCCGAACATTCCGGGCCCAACCATCCGGACCCGACGCGCAAGACGGGTTGTGGAGTCGGGGCTTCGTGCGGCATCGACACCACGCTGCCTGACGGCTCAGGCCGCTAAACGCAGCGTGCTGGTGCGTGTGTGCGCCACCAACTAAGAAACACAAGAAACATAGGAATCACAGGAAACGGCGGCCATTGCGCGGGCGGAGCAGCCGCTGTGTCATGGAACCGAGGCGCAAACAACCAAGAGACGCCTCGGGAGAACCACCCGCGATGCAATCAACACTAACCTCCCCGGATGAGCCCAAGCGGCCT
>CAAGKR010253542.1_pt1 | contig 12408 bp, 14 predicted proteins | sample 2556971 | NCBI WGS metagenome assembly CAAGKR01 (sample SAMEA5207829, study PRJEB30636) | soil metagenome | biome: forest; feature: boreal; material: soil | place: USA | collected 2011-09 | depth 1 m | reverse complement strand
GGCGCCCGGAATCTCCGGGGGATAGGCGGGGTTGCCGTGGATGTATTCGGTTCTTTTGCACTCGTCCTAGCGTTTGTATGCGCGGTCTATGCGTTCTGCGGGGGCATTGCGGCGATCATCACGCGCCATCCGCTGCTGATCAAAAGTACGCGCCAGGCCGGGATGGCCACCTGCGGCCTGATTTTCCTCGCCACGTTCAGCCTCGAATATCTTTTCTTCAGTGATAACTTTTCCATCGCCTACGTTGTGGCGCATAGCAACCGCGACCTGTCGACGTTTTATAAGATAGCCGCGCTATGGGCGGGGCAGGAAGGTTCGCTGCTGTTCTGGAGCTTCCTGCTGGCCGTTTATGTGCTTTCGGTACTGATCACCTACCGGAACAAGAATGGCGAGTTGATGCCGTACGTTGGCGTAGTGATGGTAGGCGTGCAGATTTTCTTCCTGACGCTGAATAACTTTGTGGCCAGCCCGTTCAAAGTGCTCGCGTCGCCGGGAGCGGACGGGGTGATGAATTACGTCGCGCGTGCCGATGGCAACGGACTGACCCCACTGCTGCAATACCCCGAAATGGTGATCCATCCGCCGAACCTGTATTCGGGATACACCGGCTTCACGATTCCGTTTGCTTTTGCGCTGGGCGCGCTGCTGGCCCGCTACCCGGGTGAGAAGTGGATTCATCTGACGCGCAAGTGGACGATGATTGCGTGGATATTTCAGTCCATGGGCATTTTGCTCGGCGCTCACTGGGCCTACGCGGTGCTCGGCTGGGGTGGTTACTGGGGCTGGGACCCGGTGGAGAACGCATCGCTACTGCCGTGGCTGTCGGGCACGGCGTTTCTGCACTCCGTGATGATGCAGGAAAAGCGCGGCATGATGAAGGTCTGGAATGTGTGGCTGGTGTTCATCACGTTCCTGCTGTGCATCCTCGGGACATTCCTGACCCGCAGCGGTGTGGTCAGCTCGGTTCATGCCTTCGCGCAATCCAGCATCGGCACCTGGTTCGTGGGGTTCCTCGCGCTGATCATCGTGGTGTGCTTCGGGGCTTATTTAAAGAATCGCGACTACCTGAAAAGCGAGAACCAACTCGATTCGATCATTTCGCGCGAATCGAGCTTCCTGTTCAACAACTTGATTCTGTTGGTGTCCTGCATCGCGATTCTATCGGGCACGCTCTTTCCGGTTTTTTCCGAGTGGATCACCGGCGACCGCATCAGCGTGGGCGCACCGTTCTTTAATAAGGTGAATATTCCCATCGGGCTGCTGCTGCTGTTTTTGACGGGAGTCGGGCCGCTGCTGGCGTGGCGCAAGACTTCGACGGAAAGCCTGAAGCGGAATTTCGGCTGGCCGCTGGGAATCGGGCTGGCCGCAGGTGTGGTCGCCCTCGTGTTTGGCTTTCGCCAGTTCTATTCCTGGGTTTGCTTGATTTTGTGCGTATTTGTCGCGTCAACGGTTCTGCTGGAATTCTATCGCGGAGCGAAAGTGATTCGCGCGCGATCCGGGGCTTCGTACGTGGCATCAGCGGTGGACCTCACGATGCGCAATACGCGGCGTTACGGCGGCTACATCGTTCATATGGGGATGGTGTTTGTCTTTATCGGACTGGCCGGCGCGGCATTCAACCACGATATTCAGAAAGATATGCGGCAGGGCGATACCATGCAGATCGGGCCGTACACTTTGGTTCTGCAGGGCTTTGATACCAAGCCGGAAAAGAATTACACCGCGCAACGCCTGCTCGTCGAAGTGCTACGGGACAAGAAGCCGATGATGATGCTGTATCCCGAGAAACGGCGCTTCGCGACCACTGCGGAAAACGGCACGATGGTGGCGATCTATTCGACGTTGAAGGAAGATTTGTATGTGGTCTATGCCGGCAACAGTCCTGATACGGACCTGCCCGTGATTCACGCCTATCTGAATCCGCTGGTGAAGTGGATCTGGTTCGGCGGAGTGGTAGTGGTGTTTGGAACGATCGTGGCTTTGTTGCCGAATCGCCGTGCGGTATTAGTGCTCGCGGGCGCCCAACAGCCAGCGGCACAACCATTGGCGCATGGGCTCACCCCGTCGGTTACCATGCGAAAGGGCCATGACTAAGGCGCGCGCGATTGCTGCAATAGCGATGCTGGCGCTGTTCGCGATTGCGCCGCTGCTGATCGCACCGGTTGGGGCGCAGCAACTTTCCGACCGCGCAAAGCAGGTCGGCGGAAAATTCATGTGCATGTGCAGCTGCAGCCAGGTGCTGACGGAGTGCAATCACGTGGGCTGCAGCGTGTCCGCGAGCATGCTGAAGGAATTGAACCAGGCGTTGTCGCGCGGCGACTCCGAGGATGTCATCACGCAAATGTTCGTCCAGGAATTTGGCACGAAAGTGTATGCGGAACCGCCTAAATCAGGTTTCAGTCTGGTCGCCTGGATCTTCCCGAGTTTTTGTCTGGTGGTGGGCACCGGAGTGGCTGTTTTCGTGATCTCCCGCTGGCGAAAGCGCCCCGCGCAACACGCGGCTCCCGCGGGCGGCGCCCCGGGAATTTCAGCCGAAGTGTTAGAACGCGCCAGAGCGCAGGCTGCGCGCGAGACTCAAGATTAAAATGCTGCCCGTTCTCTACACACTTGCGATATTCATGATTGCTTCCGCGGATTGGGCGGTGCTGGGTGCGTGCCTGGCCCTGGCCGCCGCCACCATGCTTTTCATTTTTTACATTCAGCCGGATGCCTCGGATCTTGCGCCGCACCGCACCAAGCTGGATCAACTGCTGGAGCGCCGCGACACCATCTACGACAATCTGCGCGACCTAAGATTTGAGTATCGTTCCGGAAAATACTCGGAAGGTGACTTCGAAGCGATGAAGACATCCCTTGAGAATGAAGCAGCGCTGGTGCTCGCGGAGATCGATCAAGTGACCGATGCGCAGGTGCGCCGGCCGCGCGGCACGCGCTCGGCTGACGGGAGCGCGCAATGAGGAGACGTTACTCCGTGCGGCTGGCTCTGCTCGGCGCGGTCGTTCTGGCTCCGCTGGCAATCGCAGAAGCGGGAACCGTTCGTGGCATAGTGATGAACGGCACAACCGGCAAAGCGGCGGCGGGAATTGAACTCACACTGGTCCAGCTCCAGGGCGGGATGCAGGAAATCGCCCACTCCAAGAGCGACGCGCAAGGGGAATTCACATTTGACAACCCGGGGCTCGGTGCGCAGCCGATGCTCATCCGCGCGGCGTATCATGGCGTCAATTTCAATAGTGCCGTGCCGCCGGGCACGTCCACCGCGCAGGTAGATATTTATGAAGCGTCCAAGGACGCGAAGACGATCAACGTTCCTTCACACGTGGTGATCTTTCAGCCAAACGGCGCGACGATGATTGTCGGCGAAGAATATCAAATCGAGAACAAGTCGCAGCCGCCGCTGGCTTTCTACCGGAGCGAAGGCAGTTTTGATTTCGCGTTGCCGGAGAAGGGCGAGCTGCAACAAGTAGCCGCTGCCGGGCCGGCGGGAATGCCCGTGGTACAACTTCCGATCGACAAAAAAAATAATCATTACTCGATTGCGTTCGCGTTTCGGCCGGGCGAGAGTTCAGTGCGGTATTCCTACGAGCTGCCGTATACGGGAAACGCAGCGACCGTGAAGATCCCGACGATTCATCCAGGCGGCCGGTTGCTGGTTGTTGCGGCGCCCAGCGTGCAGATCAGCGGCGATGGCTTGGTTTCTGGCGGACAAGAACAAGGCATGAATCTTTACAGCCGCCAGGACGTTCCGGCGGGCACGCTTGTGGCCGTGAGCGTGTCGGGCACGGCGCCGGCGCCGGGAGCGAATGCCGGGGCAGATCAAGGCCAACAGGAACAGGGTCAACAGGGTCGCGACGCGCAGCAGGGCGGCGGTGAGGCGTCCGGAGTAAGTATCCAGCAGGTTCCCGGACGGCTGGACGTTTTGAAATGGCCATTGATCGCTGGTTTTGTTTGCGTTTTTGCGCTGGGCGCGATTCTGCTGGCGCGCAAGCCTGTTGCAGCACTAGTCGTGGCCGGGCCGGTGGAGAAAGAGGTCCCCGTCGCGAAGCAAAAAAAATCAAAATCGAGCGCTCCCTCTGCGCCGATTGTGCCAGCGACTCCCACGAACGGGGCTGCGAGTCTTGCCGAAGTCGATGCCGCCATCGGCACCAGCCTGGATGGGCTGAAAGAACGTCTGTTCCGGCTGGAACTGCGCCGTCAAGCGGGCACCATCTCCGAAGAAGAATATACACAGGAACGCGCACGCACGGAAAAAGTGTTGCGCGATCTCGTGCGAGGCTGAGCGTTGAAGACCAGGAGCGATCTGCCAATCTCCGAGGTCGCCCGGTGACGCCAACCGTTTTTTCTCCCACAGGAATCCGCTTCGAAAACATCGACAAACGGTATGGCGGGCTTTACGCGCTACGCCGCGTCTCTCTGGATATCTCCGCGGGAGAGTGCGTGGTATTCGCCGGGCGGAACGGCTCCGGCAAGACTACGCTTTTGCGAATTGCGGCGCAGCTCGCGCGTCCATCGTCAGGCACGGTGCGCTTCCTGAATGGCAGCGCGGAGAGAGGCGGGACGCAGCCGTCGGCCGGTTTTGTGGCGCACGCCACGATGGTCTATGACGAGCTGACGGCGGAAGAGAACCTTTTGCTCTTCGCACGATTACAGGGGATCGCGGAACCTGCCGCGCGCGCCGAGACGCTACTCCGGGAAGTTGGCCTCGAGGAGCGCCGGAACTCTCTGGTACGCACGTTTTCTCGTGGTATGCGCCAACGTGTCGCGATTGCACGGGCCCTTCTGAACGAACCCGCCGTGGTTCTCCTTGACGAGCCGACGACCGGGCTTGATCCACAGGGGGCGAGCTGGTTTGCGCAGACGCTGCGCCAGTTGAGAGATTCGGGCCGCACCATCTTGATGAGCCTGCACGGCGAGTCGGAAGTCTCCACGCTGGCGACGCGGGCGATCCGGCTGGATGCGGGAGCGGTGGTCGCCGACACGCGAACCGGCGCGAACTTTCGTTCGATCCTGGCCTTTGCGAACGCGTGAATGGCGCTGCTTTCCAATACGGCGGTGCTGCTTGGCAAGGAACTTCGCACGGAGTTTCGCTCGCGCGAGCTTCTCACCACCACAATGGTCTTCATTCTCACGATTGTGGTGCTCTTCAGCTTCACCTTCGATCCTTCGGTCAGCGAATCGCGCCGCTTCGGCCCCGGACTGCTCTGGCTGGCTTTTCTTTTCGCGGCTTCGCTGATGCTCCAGCCGGGTTTTCTGCGTGAGCAGAACAACGATACGCTCAGTGCTTTGCGATTGTCGGTGAGCGATCCCTTTGCTATTTTTCTTGCAAAGCTCATTGCCAACACGATTTTTCTGCTGCTGACGGAAGTGCTCATGTTGCCGGTCTTCGCGGTTCTTTACAATGTCCACATTCTTGCCGTTTTTCCCCAGCTCGTTCTCGTTTTCTTTTTTGGCAGCGTGGGCGTGGCCATTCCGGGAACGGCTTTTTCAGCAATCTCGGCACAAGCGAGGATGCGGGAACTGCTGCTGCCGCTTCTGCTGCTGCCGCTGCTGACACCCGTCCTGATCGCCAGCACGGAGGCGACGGCCGCACTGCTGGCCGAGAAGCCGGAACTACAAGGGAACTGGCTCGGATTTTTGGCCGGCTTCGACGTGGTATTTTTGACGGCGCTATGGCTTTTCGGCGAATATCTATTGGAGGAATAATCTGCAATGGCAAAACGCGCGATCCTCGGGCTTGTGACCCTAGGCCTGGTTGTGGCGGCAGCCTTCGCCTCCTTTTACGTGGTTCCGATGGAACGCACCATGGGGCCCATCCAGCGAATCTTTTATTTTCACGCAGCGAGCGCATGGGCTGGAATGACCGCTTTTTTCATCTGCTTCTTCGGCAATCTGCTTTACGTCTGGCGGCGCCAGCAGCACTGGGATTGGCTGGGTGTTTCAGCTGCTGAAGTCGGCCTGGCCTTCACCACGATTGTGCTGATCACCGGACCCATTTGGGCTCACCCGGTATGGGGTATCTGGTGGACCTGGGATTGGAGACTCACGTCTACTTTCGTGATGTGGCTGCTCTATATTTCCTACCTGCTTCTGCGCACCCTTATTGCGGAACCGGACCGACGCGCGCTGCTCAGTGCGCTCTTTGGAATTTTTGCGTTTCTCGACGTGCCGCTCGTCTATTTTTCAATTCGATGGTGGCGCACGCAGCACCCTCAACCGGTAGTGATGGGCGGCGCCGGCTCCGGCCTTGACCCAACTATGCGTAAAGTTTTCTTCTTTTCCGTGCTGGCGATGCACGCTCTGATGATTTTGCTCCTTTCGGAGCGGTACCGATTGGAAAAATTGCGCGGAGAAGTTGATGATTTGCGGCTCGAAGCGGAGGCTCAATGAAAAACTTTGACAGTATCTTTGCGGCTTACGTTCTTGGATGGGCGGTCTTTTTCGGCTTCTACCTCAGTCTAGGGAAGCGCGCTTCCTCACTGCGAGCAGACATCGAACAACTCAAGAAATCCGTGAACCGGGGCAAGTAGCTTGGCAGGGAAGAAAAGAGTCGGAATCGTGCTGTTTCAGCTCGGCGGGCCGGATTCGCTGGAGGCCGTCGAGCCGTTTCTGCTGAATCTGTTTCTGGACCCCGACATTATTCCTCTCGGGCCTTTCGGGCTGCTGCGCCGCCCGATTGCGAAGCTCATTTCTTCGCGCCGGTCGATCCCGGTCGCGGAGCGCTACGCTCAAATCGGCCGGCGGTCGCCGATTGGGGCGCTCACGGAACGGCAGCGAATGCGGCTGGTGCAGGCCGTCTCGCCCTACATCGATCCTGTGGCTGTTACGGCGATGCGCTACTGGCATCCATTCACGACGGCGGCAGTCGATAGGTTGCGTAAGACTGAGTCGCTGGATGAAATCGTACTGTTGCCGCTTTATCCGCACTATTCCTACGCCACTACACTGAGCAGCTTGAAGGAATGGCGCCGGGTCGCCGATCAAGCAAGGTGGGAACAACCTGCCGGAAAACCGCCGGAACGCACCATCGACAATTTTCATGACCATCCACTGTATATTCTGGCGCTGGTTCAGCGGATCGGATCCGTATTGCGGCAATTCCGGGACAGTTCGCGGATTCACCTGGTGTTCAGCGCGCATGGTCTGCCGATGAGCTTAGTCGAGAAGGGCGATCCTTATCCGAAACAAATCGAGGAGACGGTGCGTCTGGCCTGCGAGCTGGGGGCCAAGCGGTACCCTGGCTGGCCCCGGACGCATTTACTGTGCTACCAGAGCCGCGTGGGTCCCGCGAAGTGGCTGCAACCGCCGCTTACGGGAACGATCGAGCGGCTGGGCCACGAAGGCGTGAAAGAGATGCTCGTCGTTCCTATTTCTTTCGTTACCGAACACATCGAAACGCTCCATGAAATCAACATCGAAGCCCGCGAGGAAGCGACCAAGCTAGGCATCGAGACGTTCCGCATGATGCCCGCGGTGGGAGACTCGCCGCTATTTATCGCCGCGCTGAAGGATCTCGTGTTGCACGCCGTGGGGATCGAGGCTGGTGCGCCATCCGCACGGCTTTCCCCCGTAGCAAGTTAAATGTATAATCCGCCGCTGGGACTGGGCCTATGACATCCACTTACAATTCTGGTGTGCACAAATTTGCTGTATTCACTGTCTGCTGGACCATCCTCCTTTTCTTCGCAGGAGCACTCGTTACCTCGAAGGATGCGGCCCTCTCCGTGACGGACTGGCCGAAATCCCACGGCACGTGGGTTCCCCCGTTAACGATGCTTCAGGGTGGCGACCTATTTGAGTTCTCGCACCGCGCTGTCGCGGGCGGTTTGGGGCTCCTTACACTCGCGCTGGCCATTTTGCTTTGGGTTAAGGAAAAACGGCCGTGGCTGTGCTGGCTCGGGTTTGTTGCAGTTCTTGGCGTCGCGGTGCAGGCCGTTCTGGGCGGCCAGGTGGTTATACGGCTGCTGCATTACTGGCTGCCCGTCATCCATGCCTGCTTTGCACAGATCGTTTTTGGCGCGGTGCTCGCTATCGCGGTCTTCACCAGCAAATGGTGGGTCTCCGATCAGCCGCAACTGGAGGACAGCGGATCTCCTTCGATCCATTCCCTGACGATCCTCAATGCCGCCGTCATCTACCTGCAGGTGATTCTCGGCGCGGGCTTCCGCCACAAGGAAATTGCTGCGATTTGGCCGCACATGGCGGGAGCTATTCTGGTGCTCGGAATGGTTATCTGGACGGCGGTCGCGCTGCGAAAACGTTTTGCGCAATCGCGAGAGCTTTCCAGGGCGCGAATCCTGCTGCATGCCATTTTCGGGGCACAATTCCTGCTGGGTCTTGGGGCCTACTGGTCGCGGCTCACCACTGCGGATGCGCCGCAGCCGATGCCCGTCATGGTAACGTTAACCGTGATCCATACGGTCGTAGGCGCGGTGCTCTTCGCGTTTTCGGTGCTGGTCGTGCTGATGTGCTACCGATTGGTTCCGCGCGGAAGGGAAGTTGCCGCGACGGCGCCACGGCAAGCGACCACCGGATGAGCACGGTACACACCACGGAACTGACGCTTTCTGCGCGCGCGAATGGCTACGTCGCGCTGACGAAGCCGGACGTTTCCTTCCTCGTGCTGATGACCACGGCTGCCGGCTACTACATGGGTGCGCGCGGCCCCGTCGGATGGCTGCACATGCTCCACGCGGTTTTCGGCACGATGCTCATCGCCGCGGGCACGGCGGCATTGAATCATTACATCGAGCGCGAGTCCGACCGCTATATGCGGCGAACGGCCCTGCGACCGCTGCCAAGCGGCGTACTGCAGCCTCGGGAAGCGTTGGTCTTTGGCATCGCGCTGGCGATTGCCGGGGCCGCGGACCTCTATTTGGCGGCCGGGGCGCTTGCTGCGGGACTCGGCATTGCGACTTGCCTGAGCTACTTGCTGGCTTACACTCCATTGAAAAAACGCACCGTGTGGGCGACGTTCGTCGGCGCTTTTCCCGGGGCCATTCCGCCAATGATCGGCTGGGTGGCGGCAACGGGTTCGCTCGACCGCGGCGCATGGCTGCTCTTCGGCATCCTGTTTCTGTGGCAGTTTCCGCACTTCCATGCCATCGCCTGGATGTACCGCGAAGATTACGCCCGCGCGGGCATCATGATGCTGCCGGTCGTCGACCGCGAGGGCACGCGCACGTTCCGGCAGATCATTCTGTATGCGGTCGCGCTCGTGGGCGTGAGCCTGCTCCCAGCAATTCTGGGATTGGCCGGCGTGGTCTATTTCTTTGGTGCGCTGGTCACCAGTACCGCCCTGGTGCAGGTGTGCCTGTGGGCCGCCAGCAATAAGACGAACGCTCGCGCCAAATGGCTGATGCACGCGACGGTCCTGCACATTCCGCTGCTGTTGGGCTTGATGGTCTACGACAAGCTCCCGCGCTGAGCAGGCCGTTTTAGCAGGGGCCTCTTCAGGAAGGACGAGTTCACACCCATGTTTTCGCAAGCCGCCCTCAACGCCTCTCTGAACGGAATCAGCGTGTTGCTGCTGGCGGGAGGTTATGCGGCGATCCGGGCCGGAAAGCGGGAGGTACACAAGAAATTCATGATTTCCGCGTTCGGTGTTTCAACCGTTTTCCTGGTGTCCTACGTGCTTTATCACATCCGTGTGGGGCACGTCGTCTTTCAAGGGCAGGGCTGGATCAGGCCGGTTTATTTCGCGCTGCTGCTCTCGCATACGATCCTGGCGGTCGTGATTGTGCCGTTGATTTTGATTACGCTGCGCCGCGCCTGGCTGGAGAAATTCGATAAACATCGGCTCATCGCGCGGTGGACGCTGCCGCTGTGGCTCTATGTCTGCATCACGGGCGTGATCGTTTACCTGATGGTTTATCAGATCTACGTGGGGAAGAGCAGTTGAGGCTGGGCGATATCCGCCGCGCAAAATCCCGTTAGAATTGCGGAGAATTATCCTGCCGGAACCCCGGCGGTACCAGCGCTCCCGTCTGTGAAGAACGGACGGCCCCGCGCGTGCCGGACTTGGGGAATACGATGTGCCAGAAGTCTACGTTCGGACTGACGAAGGCAATGCCCACGAATCGTCTTTCCCGTTTCTCCCGCAAGGAAGTGACGACACAGTCCACGGACTTGGAGGTATGCTCGTTGAAGACTTTGACGGTCTGGCCGGGGATCAAAGGGGTATCCATGAGCACCAAGGCGCCGTGCGCGCTGAGAATGTAGGTGGAAGCCGCCAGGTCGATCGTTTCACCTTCGGGCAGGCGGCAACGCACTGTCAGAGGAATCTGAAGGGAAAGACGCGTGGTACGCCGGCGTTCGGGATATCGCGTTCTCTGCATAAAACCGCCTTGGAGGGACTACTCGAGGCTACGACCAGAAATGTTGTCACGATCCCTGTTGAAAAACAAGCACTTTAAGGAGTTGGAACTGCTAGTACTTTTTAGCAATGGGATAGAAATTACCACTACTTGAGGGCGGCGATCACCGCGTCCGCGAACTCCTCCGTGCCGGCCTTGCCACCGACGTCCCGGGTCGTATGTTTTGCCTCTCCGTAGACCTTTTCGAGAGCAATCTGGATCCGTTCCGCAGCGGTCCGTTCGCCGAGGTGGTCGAGCATCAGAATGCTGCTCATCAGCAGGGCTGTTGGATTAGCGAGTCCCTTGCCGGCGATATCGGGCGCGGTGCCATGCACGGCCTCGAACATGGCGCACTCGTCCCCGATGTTGGCGCTGGGCACCACTCCCAGGCCTCCGACTAGCCCCGCGGCCAGGTCACTCATCACGTCGCCATAAAGATTCGGCAGCAAGAGCATGTCAAATTGCTGGGGATCCATCACGATCTGCATGCAGGCGTTATCCACGATGAGTTCTTTGTATTCGATCTGGGGAAATTGCTCTGCCACCGCCCGGACCGATCTCAGGAACAATCCGTCCGAGAGCTTCATGATGTTGGCTTTGTGAATGGCATGAATCTTTTTTCGCCCGTGGCGCTTGGCGTATTCAAAGGCAAATTTCGCGATGCGGGTGGAAGCCCGCTCGGTGATGATCTTGAGGCTCTCCACCACCCCAGGAACGACCTCGTGCTCGAGGCCGGAATACAAATCCTCGGTGTTTTCCCGCACGAGAATGAGATTCACGTTTTCGAAATGCGATTTAACGCCCGGCATGTTTTTTACCGGACGCAAATTGGCGTAGAGGTCAAGCGTCCTGCGCAGGGCCACGTTCACGCTGGGTGCGCCGCTGGCAATGGCCGTGGCCATGGGGCCCTTGAGTGCAACGCGGTTCCTGCGCACAGATTCCACGGCCGCCTGGTTGACGGCTGTTCCCTGATCGGAGGAATTGTCGGTGCGTCCGCCGATCTCCTCCCAATCGATCTGCACGCCCGAGGCTTCCAGGATGCGGCGCGTTGCCGCGGCTACTTCCGGCCCGATTCCTTCGCCGGGGATAAGGGTAACTTTGTGTCTGATCATTGCATCTTATTGTAAGCGAAGCGCCCATGCTTGTCGAAAAGGGCTGATATTAGGCGGTTCATGACAGGAACATGAGGTTGCACAGCCGTATAAAAGTTCTGGTATAATGTGAATGTTGATTACTTCGCGGGTGCGCCCGCGAGCGGAGGCCAAGAGAATTTATGATCAATTTGACGCCCGTTGCGAGTACTAAGGTCAAGGAAATCATGAGCATGCAGAGCCCGGTGCCGGTCGCGTTGCGCGTGGCCGTGGTCGGTGGCGGCTGCTCGGGTTTCCAATACCATATGGCGTTTGAAAACCAGACCACCGATGCGGACCAGGTGTTTGAGTTTGATGGTCTGAAGGTCGCGGTCGACCAGATGAGTTCCATGTATCTGGACGGGATCGAGATCGATTACATCGAGACGGTGGAAGGTGCGGGATTCAAATTCAACAATCCCAACGTGAAGAGCACGTGCGGCTGCGGCAGCTCCTTCAGCGTCTAATTCGGTGTGGGGAAGGGCCACGCGCGCTTTCATAACCTCTCTTCAGGCTCCTGAGCGGTATGTTCAGGGGCTTTTTTATGCCCTCTAGCCAATCCGACTGGGATGCCAAGTACAGGCTCGCCGCCGAAGCGCCTCCCTCCGAGCCCGCGAGTATCGTTCGCGAACTCTTGCCGCTCCTGCCGGCCGGCCCGGCGCTGGACGTCGCTTGCGGCACGGGAAGGCATGCACTGGTTCTTGCCGCGCGCGGCCAACATGTCACGGCGGTAGATTTTTCCAGCGTTGCTCTGGACACTTTGGAAGTTCGCGCACACAGGGTGGACGCCCCGGTGCGGCGCAGCAAGAGCTTGTATGCGAGCAAGCGGCCTGTGCACGGCGGTATTGAGTTGGTGCAGGCGGATCTGGAACGGACCACTCTTCCGGAGAACTGCTACGATCTGATCCTCTGCGTTCAATATCTGC
>CAAGKR010068951.1_pt1 | contig 12411 bp, 9 predicted proteins | sample 2556971 | NCBI WGS metagenome assembly CAAGKR01 (sample SAMEA5207829, study PRJEB30636) | soil metagenome | biome: forest; feature: boreal; material: soil | place: USA | collected 2011-09 | depth 1 m | reverse complement strand
GATGTACACGTTCCGCTGGTCGCCCTGGTCGAGGAGGAACAGCACCTTGCCCCGTGCCGAGGCCACGGTCGGCCAGCCCGTGCCCGAACGAACGGCCTGCTCGAGCGTCGCGTGGTTCCCGCGCACGTCGTCCGGCGTGATCAGCTCGTTCGCGGGGAACACGGAGCGGATCTCGGCATCCAACGCGTCGAAGTCTGCGGTGGTGAGCGGCGGCGGCACGACGAAGCCCATGTGCAGCGGATCGAGGGTGGGGTCGTCCTTCGCCTCGATGAGGATCGCGATCGGGAGGTGCTGTTTGTGGGCCCGCGACCATGTGCGCACGGTGGTGAGGCAGTCGACGAACACGAGGCAGTTGCTGTTGAAGTCGACGTCCTGCGCGTGCAGCACCTTGAAGCCGGGCTGGTTCAGGGCGGCGATGCCCGACGCGATCGGTTGCTTGATCACTGCGAGCAGACGACGCTTGGCGTACCGGCCACCCTTCGGGTCTGCGAACACGTCGAGCTCGATCTGGCGCACCCCCTCGCGCGAGAACTGCACCGGAAGCGCGGGGTGCGTGTACTCGATCGACTCGCCGAGTGTCTTGTCGAAGGCCTTGATGACGTCGAGCAGCTTCGGGGGGTCCTGCAGGTGGTAGCTGTTGTGCGTCCCGATCACCTGCACCTGGTTGAGCCGCACGTTCGCGTCGGGGCGCGGCGGCGGCCTCTTCACGATCGAGTGGCCCGAACTACTGGAGCACGCCGCGAGCGCGAGCGCGCCGAGCACCAGCGCGCTTACGAGCGGATTCCGGAGTCGCATCGCTCGTAGCCTGGCACGCACGGCCACCACGCGTCCGGTTCCGTCCATCTGACACCGGCGTCAGGGTTCCGTACGCTGGGAGCGACGGATCACGAGGGGGGACGATGCGAGCACTGCTCTACGGGGTCAAGCCCGACCCGCAGCCCGAGCCGGCGGAGGACAACCAGCTCCTGCGCAACCTGGCGCACACGCCGATGCGGTTGGTCGAGATGGACGACCCGTCGTTCCTGCGTCCCGACTGGGTCGTGACCAAGCCTCGCCTCACGGGCATCTGCGGCTCCGACTCCAAGCAGGTGTTCATGGACTGGGGCAACGAGGTCGGCAATCCCGACAACCCCATGAAGGCGTTCTTCTCGCTGCCGCAGGTGCTCGGGCACGAGGTCGTCGCCGACGTTGTCGCGCTGGGGCCGGCCGCGGCCGGCCTCGATGTCGGCGACCGGGTGGTGCTCAACCCGTGGCTCTCGTGCGGGCCGCGCGGCGTCGACCCGCTGTGTCCAGCCTGTCAGATCGGTGACTACAGCCTCTGCTGGAACTTCGCCGTGGGGCCGATCTCGCCGGGCATCCACATCGGCACCGCGAAGGACGCGACCGGTGGCTACGCGGAGTTGATGCCGGCGCACGACTCGATGTTGTTCAAGGTGCCCGACGGCGTCCCCGACGAGCTCGCCGTCTTCGCCGACCCGTTCGCCGTGTCGTTGCACGCGATCACGCGGCACCCGCCGACGCGCGGCGGGAAGGTGATGGTCTACGGCGCCGGCGCGCTCGGTACGTGCGCGACGGCGATCCTGTGCGCGCTGTACCCGGACGTCGACGTGCTCGTGGTCGCGCGCTTCGAGGCGCAGGCGGAGATGGCGCGCAAGCTCGGTGCGACCGTGATCGGTCACGAGCCCGCGCTGCAGGTGATCGAGGAGGCCGCGGCCTGGTCGGGCGGCGTGCTCCAGGCGAGCGACGGGCTGCCGATGGCGTATCCCGGCGCGATCGACGTCGTCTACGACACGATCGGGAAGCGGCAGACCTTCGAGGTGGCCGTGCGGGTGCTCAAGGCGCGCGGCACGCTGGTGAAGGCCGGAGTGCACGGCCCCACCCTCTGGGAGGACACGCCGCTCTACTTCAAGGAGATCTCCTACGTCGGCAGCAACGCCTTCGGGTTCGAGGAGGTCGACGGCGTCCGCAAGCACGGGATCGATCACTACCTCGACCTCGTCCGCGACGGTCGCGTCGACCTCACGGGCATGCTGACGCACAACTTCCGGCTCGACGACTGGCGGGCTGCGTTCGTCGCCCTCGCCACGCAGGATCGCAGCGGCGCGATCAAGGTTGCTTTCGACTTCCGGTGAAGCCGTGACATGAGGACGACATGACCGACGGTGAGCTCGAGGCACTCCCCAAACCGCCGGAGCTCCTCGCGTTGAGCGAGGTGACCACCGAGCTGTTCGACACGCTCAAGGATTGGTTCGACGTGCCCACCTCGGTGGTGCTCGACCTCTCGGCCGTCGACAGCGACCGGGTCGTGCGCGAGATGGCCGAGCCGTTCATGATCGCCGCCCTCGCGATGCGCAAGCTGCAGGCGCTGCACCTGCTCGCGACGCCGGGCGTGCGCACGAGCACCGACGTGATCGTCACGATCGTGCAGGACCTCACGCGCGCGTTGCTCCAGGCACCGGTCATGCGGTTGCGGGTCGCGGCCGAACGCACCGACTGGGACGCGGCGCTCGCCGGGCTCACCGACGCGGGCGACATCACCGGGCCCGACGCGGCGACCGATGTCGATCCCGAGACCGAGCGGTTCGAGGTGTTGCACTCCGCGTTGCACGTCGCGGCCCAAGCCGTCGTCGAGCTCTCCGACGGCGAGATCGTCTACCTGGAATGAAGGAACCTCCTGTGAGTGAAGATGGCCAGGCGCAGACCGGAGGCGGGGGCATGCCGGAGGTTGAAGCCGCATGAGTGTCGTCAAGCTGGAAGTCGCGGATCGGATCGCGATCGTCACCCTGAACCGGCCGGAGGCCCGCAACGCGCTGAACCGCGCGGTGCGCCGGCAACTCCCCGAGGCGATCAGCGCGTGTGAGGTCGACGACGGTGTCGACGTCGTCATCCTGACCGGCGCCGATCCTGCGTTCTGTGCCGGTGTCGACCTCAAGGAGTTCGGCTCGGGTGGGCCGACCGCAGCAGGCGTTGGCTTCGCCGACATGGGTCGCCGTGATGCCGCCGGTCGGCTTCCGACGCGGGGCGCGCTCCCGGCCCGCACGAAGCTGCTCATCGGCGCGGTCAACGGGGTCGCGGTCACGGGTGGGTTCGAGCTCGCGCTCGCGTGCGACTTCCTCGTCGCGTCGGATCGGGCCCGTTTCGCCGACACGCACGCGCGCGTCGGCGTGATGCCGGGCTGGGGGCTCACGGTGCTGCTCGCGCAACGGATCGGTGTGGCCCGGGCGCGCGAGATGAGCGTGACCGGCAACTTCATCGATGCCCAACAGGCCTACGAGTGGGGCCTGGTGAACCACGTCGTGCCCCACGACGAGCTGCTGGCCTTCTGCCGGCGCCTCGCTGCCGACTCGATCTCGATCGACCAGCGCGCGGTGCGCCGCATGCTCGCGACCTACGCCGAGACCGGCGACACGACGATCGCCGAGGCATGGGTCATCGAGGACCGGGTCTCGCGTGAGTGGGAAGGCGCGGGGTTCGACCCCGCCGAGATCGAGGCCCGGCGCCTGGGCATCGTCGAACGGGGCCGTTCGCAGATCGGCAGGGGCTGACCCGTCCTACGAGGCGCCTTATTGCCGGCGCTCGACCGCAGGGTCGGCGAAGATCGAGCGGTGCAAGACGCCGAGTTCACTTCGTGGCTGACCGCAGAGCTCGCTTCGCTGCCGTCGGTGATGGCCGTCTCCCTCGGCGGCTCGCGGGCTCGACAGGAGCATCGCCCTGACAGCGACTGGGACTTCGCCGTCTACTACCGCGGCGACTTCGATCCCGGTGCGCTCCGGGCCAAGCAGTGGGAGGGCGAGGTTTCGGACATCGGTGGCTGGGGTGGCGGTGTCATGAACGGAGGGGCTTGGCTGACCATCGACGAGCGTCGCGTCGACGTGCACTACCGCGATCTGGACGAGGTCGAGCACTGGTGCGCGGAGGCGCGGGAAGGCCGCTTCCGCAAAGAGCTGCTGATGTTCTACGCCGCCGGGATCCCCACCTACGTGGTGATGGGAGAGCTGGCGTTGAACGTCGTGCTGGCCGGTCAGCTTCCGACGCACGAGTATCCCGACGCCCTCGCGAGAGAAGCGAGCCGGCGCTGGCGCGCCGACGCCCGCGCGAGCCTTGCGTACGGCGAAGCGGCACTGCGGCACCGGGCGGACACGACGGTCGCTTTGGCGAACGCAGCACGCGGCCTCATCGAGGCCGCTCACAGCCGCCTGGCTCAGCGCCGAGAGTGGGTCCTCAACGAAAAGGGCATCACCGACCGCGCCGGCTTCGCTGAGCAAGCCGAGTTGCTCCTCGGCGCCGCGGACTGCCTGCAGCTCCTCGATGCGATCACGAGCATCCGGGATCCACTCGAGCCATAGCCGCATGGGAACCGTCGCCGTCCGACCTCCGTCGTAGGCTCCTGCCGGCATCCGATCGGCGAGGAAGAGGTGGATTCGGCGTGGGCGAAGAACAGCCGGGATCCGAGCGCTCCGAGTCGGCAGTCGGACGGGTGCTCGGCACCGAGGACGCCACGCCGCTGAGCTTCTGGGTCGCCCTCGCCCCCGACCAGTACCTGCAACTCGACGACGTGGTCGTCACCGAGCGGGCGGTGCCCGGGCGCGACTCGGTGACGCTGTCGGGAGTGGTGGCGCAGGTTCGTGCCCGCCACGAGGGCGCGCGCTTCGAGTCCGACGTGTTCCTGATCGAGGAAGGCGTGCTCCCGGCCGAGGTGGTCGAGTCGGCCGAGGTGATGACGACGCGGGTCGAGCCCGAGATGTTCGTCCCTCCGCTGCCCGGATCAGAGGTGAGGCGCGCGTCGCACGAGGAGCGCGACCACGCGCTCTACTTCGACCAGATGGAGAAGAAGCTGCCGATCGGCCTCGGCCGCGACGGCGAGCCGCTCTTCCTCAACCTCGAGTTCATCGACGGCACGCGCGGCGCGCACGTCAACATCTCGGGCATCTCGGGTGTGGCGACGAAGACCACGTATGCCACCTTCCTGCTCTACAGCTTGTTCAACTCCGGCGTCCTCGGTGCCGACGCCGTGAACACGAAGGCGCTGATCTTCAACGTGAAGGGAGAGGATCTCCTCTTCCTCGATCACGCGAACACCAGGCTCTCGGCCGGCGACGAAGATCGCTACCGAACCCTCGGTCTTCCCGCGGGGCCGTTCGACTCGGTCGCGATCTACGCACCGCCGCGCAAGGGCGACCCGAACGCCGGGCCCGACGTCGCGACGCGAACCACCGGAGTCGACACCTTCTACTGGACGATCGCGGAGTTCGTGACCGAAGAGCTCCTTCCGTTCGTCTTCGCCGATGCCGAGGACGATCGCAACCAGTACACGATGGTCATCCACAACGTGGCGCGCCGGTTGGAGCTCGACGGTCGCGCCGTCGGCGACGACGGCGCGTGGGAGGTCGACGGCCGCAAGCTGACGACGTATCACGATCTCGTCGATCTCATCGTGGAGAAGGTGCAGGACGACACCAGCCGGTACGACTGGGCGGGGCCGGCGACGGGCATGGGCACGATCAACGCGTTCATCCGCAGGCTCCTGTCCTCGCAGCGCGCCATCGCCGCGCTCGTGCGGGCCGACGTCCCGTTGCGGGCCCGGCGCCGCGTCAGCCTCTCGGACGCGAAGGTGACGATCGTCGACATCCACAACCTGCACGACCGAGCGCAGCGGTTCGTGGTCGGCGTGACCGTCAGGAAGGCATTCGAGGAGAAGGAGCTACGGGGTGCGCGCCGGCCGCTGCTGTTCCTCGTGCTCGACGAGCTCAACAAGTACGCGCCCCGTGAGGGCACGTCGCCGATCAAGGAGATCCTGCTCGACGTGGCCGAGCGCGGCCGCAGCCTCGGCGTCATCCTGTTCGGTGCGGAGCAGACGGCGAGCGAGGTGGAGCGACGGGTCATCGCCAACTCCGCGATTCGCGTCGTCGGGCGGCTCGACTCGGCCGAGGCCGCGCGCCCCGAGTACGGGTTCCTCCCCGCGGCCCACCGGCAACGGGCCACCATTGCCAAGCCCGGCACGATGTTCGTGAGCCAGCCCGAGATTCCCGTTCCGCTGGTCGCCGAGTTCCCGTTCCCGGCCTGGGCGACGCGACCCGACGAACGGGATCCGCGATCTTCCGGGGCCACGCCCGCCGACCCGTTCACCGGCTTTCCCGACCGCGGTCGATGAAGTTCCTCCATACCTCCGACTGGCACGTCGGCAAGTTGTTGAAGGGTGCGTCTCGCCTCGATGAGCACCGGCGGGTGCTTGCCGAGATCGCCGACGTTGCCCGTCGGGAAGCCGTCGACCTGATCGTCGTCGCGGGCGACGTCTACGAATCCGCCGCACCCACGGCCGACGCGCAGGCCGTCGCGTGGCGCGCCCTGCTCGACCTGCGCGACACCGGCGCGAAGGTCGTGGTGATCGCAGGGAACCACGACAACGCGCACCAGTTCGACGCGCTCCGCCCGGTGATGGCCGAGCTCGACATCACGATGCTGGGCCTCCCGGTTCGGCCCGAAGCCGGCGGCATCATCGAGGTCGCCGGGCGCGCCGGCGATCGCGCGTGCCTCGCGCTGTTGCCGTTCTGCTCACAGCGGTACGTCGTGCGCGCCGCGGAGCTGATGACGGGTGACGCGGCGTCCCATGCCGGAAGCTACGCCGAGCGCATGCAGGCTCTCTTGCACGCACTGAGCCGCGACTTCTCGACCGACACCGTGAACATCGTGGTCTCGCATTGCATGGCGCGGGGCGGCCGGCTGGGTGGCGGTGAGCGCGACGCCCAGACGGTCGAGCCCTACTGGGTGTCCGGCACCGCGTTCCCCTCCGCGCACTACGTCGCCCTCGGTCACCTGCACCTCACCCAGGAGATCCCGGGCGCCGCGCCGATCTGGTACTGCGGGTCGCCGATCCAGGTCGACTTCGGCGAGGTCGAGGACGACAAGCACGTGCTCGTCGTCGAGGCGATGCCGTCGCAACCGGCGAAGGTGCGCGCCGTGAAGCTCGAGACCGGCGAACGCCTGGCCATCGTCGAGGGCACGCTCGAAGAGTTGCCGGCGCGAGCCGCGCTCCAGGGCGATGCGTACCTGCGCGTCGTCGTACACGAGCCCGCGCGCGCCGGATTGGCTGATGAGGTGCGCGCGCTGCTCGGGGAGCGGGTCGTCGAAGTGCGGCTGCAGCCGGCCGACGACGAGAAGCGCGGTCGCGCCGGCGAAGGTTCGACGCGGTCAAATCGCAGCCCTCACGATCTGTTCAGAACCTTCCTCGCCGAGGCGGGCTACGACGACGATCGGCTCGTCGCGCTCTTCGACCGGCTTCTCGACGTGCAGTCGACGGCCTGATGCGGCCCGTCCGCCTCGACGTCTCCGGCTTCGGGGTCTTCCGGGAACCGACGACCGTCGACTTCGAGGGCGCGGACTTCTTTGCGCTGGTCGGGCCGACCGGATCGGGCAAGTCGACCGTGATCGACGCCATCTGCTTCGCGCTGTACGGCAGCGTGCCCCGATACGACGACCGCCGGCTGATCTCCCCGATCGTGACCATGGGCGCGCAGGAGGCGAGGGTCTCGTTGTTGTTCGACGTCGGCGGTGAGCGTTACCTCGCCGCGCGCGTGGTGCGCCGGACGAAGACGGGTGCGACGACGCCGGAGGCGAGGCTGGAGCGAGTGCGCGGCGGCGCATCGCTCGCGGGTAGGGCCAACGAGATGGAAGCGGCGGTCGAGCAGGTTCTGGGGCTGCCCTTCGCGCACTTCACGAAGTGTGTCGTGCTGCCGCAGGGCGAATTCGCGCGCTTCTTGCACGACAAGCCGGCCGAGCGCCAGCAGCTGCTCGTCGAGTTGCTGAACCTCGGCGTGTACACGCGCATGGGTCAGGAAGCACGCGCGCTCGCCGCCGAGAAGGAGGTCGAGGTCAACCTCGACCGCCGCCGGCTCGAAGAGCTCGCCGAGCTCGCGACCGACGAGCACAAGCGTGCGGTGGAGCAGCGGGTCGGCGCCTGCGGCCGGCTGGCAGCCGACCTGCAGTCGGCCAGAGGCGCGCTCGAGCAACTCACGAAGGCCGGAGACGATGCGGATCGCGCGGCGCAACGCGCGAGCGAGCTCGTCGCGCTGCTTCGGAACGTGAAGGTGCCGCTCGAGGTCGCCGAGCTCGCGCAGCAGCGGGCCGATGCCGACGGCGCGCTCGACACCGCCATCGCGAAGGTCGCAGAAGCCACTGCGGCCGCCGCGCAGCACACGAAGACTCTCGCGAAGTTGCCCGATCTTGCCGTGCTGCTCTTGGCGCGTGACGGGCACCGCGATCTTGCCGCGCTCGGCGACGAGATCGCGAAGACGACCGCGACGCTCGCTGACGCCGAGCAGCGAGAAGCTGACGCGACCACGGGCTTCGACCTGGCCGAAGCTCGCCGCATCGACGCGCTCGCCGCTCAAGAAGCGTTGCGAACCGAACATCGAGCCCACGCGGTCGCGCAGACACTGCACGCCGGGGAAGCGTGCCCGGTGTGCCGGCAGATCGTGACCACGCTGCCGAAGCGGTCCCAACCGGCCGGGGTCGATCGCGTCGACCGAGAAGTCGAGCGCGCGAACAAGGACCATGAGCAGGCCGCCAAGAATCGGGAACAGGCGCGCGTCGCGGTGGAGTCGACCCGCAAGGAGATCGGCGGGCTCCGGCGTCGCGAAGGCGAGTTGACGAAGCGGGTGGCGGAGCATCCTGACGCGGGAGCGCTGGATGCGCTCGTCGAGAAGGTGCAGTCGGCGCAGCACGCGCTCGACCTCGCTCGCCGAGCCGATGACGCGGCGCGCACATCGCTCGATCGGGCCCGCAAGGTCTCGGATACCTTCGAGAGCCGGATGAAGCAGTCGGCCGCCCAGTTCCGCGCCCAGCGCGACCCCTTGCTTCAACACGGCGCGGAGCTTCCTGAGCAGCGCGACGATCTCCTCGACGACTGGAGCCGCTTGACGTCGTGGGCGGCGGGGGCGGTCGAGACGTCGGAGGAGGAAGCCCGCGTTGCGCGCGAGCGGCTCGAGGCGACCCGGGCCGACCGGCGCGAGATGCTCACCGGCTTGGCCGAATCGTGTGGCGCGCTCGGTATCACTGTCGGCAGCCCCGTCGCGCTCGACCGGTTGGTCGAAGGTGCGCTGCGGGCCGAAAACGACGCCAAGCACGAGTTGACCGCGGTCAAAGGTGCCATCACCGAGGTGAAGAAGCTCCGCAAGGCGGTCGAGGTGGCGACCGAGGAGGCGGTCGTCGCGAAGACGCTCGGCAGCCTGTTGCGAGCAAGCGAGTTCGAGAAGTGGTTGGTTTCTGAAGCGCTCGACGTCCTCGTCGCCGATGCGTCCCGCACGCTCCAAGAGCTCTCGGCCGGGCAGTACTCCCTCGCGTTCGACGAGACGAGCCGGGATTTCCTCGTCGTCGACCATCGGAACGCCGACGAGCGGCGGTCGGTTCGTACGCTGTCGGGCGGCGAGACGTTCCAGGCATCGTTGGCGCTGGCTCTCGCGCTCTCCGACCAGCTGCGTGATCTCGCCACCGACGGCGCGGCACGGCTCGAGTCGATCTTCCTCGACGAAGGTTTCGGCAGCCTCGACCCCGACACGCTCGAGACAGTCGCGTCGACGATCGAGACCCTCGCGGTCGGCGATCGCATGGTCGGGCTCGTCACTCACGTTGCCGAGCTCTCAGATCGCGTTCCCGTCCGGTTCGTCGTCGCCAAAGGGGCTCGTACGGCGACGGTCGACAAGGTGCTGACGTGAGACGACGACCATGAGATTCAGCGTCGACCCCTGGGACCCGACCTACGGCAGCGCGCTCGACACCGAGCTCGAGCCGACGACCGGCGACGACGTGTCGGTCGACCTCGAGATGGCGGCTGCCGACTGGCGACCGATCGCGGTGTCGTCCTCGCGACCGGAGCCGGCGGTCGTGCTGTTCGTCGACGGCGTCCGTCGAGTCGAGGCCAAGGTCTGGATCGACCAGTCCGACGGCGAGGTATGGCCGGGGATCTGCGCGTCGTACGCGGCGGGTGTCGTCGCGTGCGACGGCGCGGCGCGCATCGTCGACGTCGAGATGCAGCGAGGGCTCTTCACCGCCGCGCCCAGTGCGACCGACATCGAGTCGCGTCACGGCAGCTTCGCGGTGAAGATGACGTCGTCGGGCAATCCCGACGTCTTGTCGCTCGCGTTGCAGGAGCGGATGTCGGCCGCCGAGGTGGCCGTCGCGCAGCGGGTTCGTGCCGCGAACCCCGTCGACGACGATCTCCTCGTCGTCGACGGCCCGCTCCGCGGCCGGCAGCACCTCGCACGGACGGTCGGCATGATCAAGACCCACAACGTCGCGTACCTGCCGCCGGAGCAGAACCGCATCGTCGGCGCCCTGCGGGCAGGCGAGCGCACGCCGATCTTCACGATCGGAACCAGTTGGAGCCGCCACTCGTGGTATCTGTGCCTGCCGGGCGGCGAGGATGCCCCGTGGGCCGGCGTCGTGCGCTGTGAGGCGTCGGCGGATCTCGCCGCGCCCGAAGTGGTGGCGCTCGCCGACGTGACCGCCACTGTGCTGCCGCGGTACGCATCGGAGCGCTACAAGGAGCCGCGGGCGCCCCAGAACCTGTATCCGATCAGCGGCCTCGAACGGGAGCTGCGCCGCCGCCTGGGTGACGCCGAGCTGCTCTACCGTGCGCTGCGCACCGTCGCCCGGCGCGGGCGTTCCTGATCCGGGTCGGGCCGCGTTGCGAATCATCCTCGACACGGGTGCTTGACGCTCGCGCCGTCGCATGGTGCGCTGGCCGCCGCAACCCGGGGGGACAGTCATGACCAGGATCGACGAAACCGGTTCGGCCGACCAGCTCGAGGCGATGCTCGCCCGCACCGGATCGACGGCCGGCGGCTCGGTTCACGAGGTGGCCGACCACGCGGAGGCCATCTTCACCTGGGACTACCAGAAGGGTCAGCGTCCGGCGCTCGAACGGCTCTACGAGAAGGCCAAGACGTCGCAGTGGAACGCGGAGACCGATCTCGACTGGTCGACCGACGTCGATCTCGAGCGCGTCGCGTACGAGATCGCGATCAGCGACCCTCGAGCCCGTCACGTCGCGGCCAACGCCGCCGACTCGCCCCTTGCCCGTTGGGGCGACCGTGAGTGGACGCAGTACTACGTGGAGACGCTCACCTGGCGCATGAGCCAGTTCCTGCACGGCGAGCAGGGTGCGTTGGTGTGCACTGCGAAGATCGTAGAGACGGTGCCGTGGATCGACGCCAAGTACTACGCCGCGACCCAGGTGATGGACGAGGCGAGGCACGTCGAGGTGTTCGCCAAGTACCTCGACACGAAGCTGGAGACCGACTACCCGATCAACGCCCACCTCGGAGCGCTGCTCGACGACATCATCTCCGACTCGCGTTGGGACATGACCTATCTCGGCATGCAGATCATGGTCGAGGGCCTCGCGCTCGCCGCCTTCGGGTCGATGCACAAGCAGGCGCAGGAACCGCTCCTGAAGAAGCTCCTCCGTTACGTCATGAGCGACGAGGCCCGCCACGTCGCCTTCGGCGTGCTGTCGCTCCAGGAGGTGTACGCCGGCATGTCGGGCGCCGAGGTGCGCGATCGCCAGGAGTTCGCGTTCGACGCTGCGCTCCGCATGCGTGACCGCTTCCTCCAGCAGGAGATCTGGGAACGCCTCGGCATCGACGTGAAGTCGATGATGCGGCTGCTGCTCGACCTGCCGGCCTCGCAGAACCAGTTCCAGGCGCTCCTGTTCTCGAAGATCGTGCCGAACTGCAAGAAGCTCGGTCTCCTCGACGCGGGCGACGGTTGGCTGCGCGACCGCTTCACCGAGATCGGTGTCATCCAGTTCGAGGACTGGGCCGACACCGGCGAGGAGTACGACTCGCTCGACGAGGTCGCCCGCGACCGGGCCGCATCCGCCTGATGGAACTGTCGGGCACGCGGGTTCTCGTCACCGGCGCATCGCGCGGGATCGGAGAATGCACGGCGCGGGCGCTGGCCGATGCCGGCGCGCGCGTTGCCCTGGTCGCGCGCGGCGAGGAGCCACTCGCCAAGCTCGCGGCCGAGCTCGGCGGGGACGCGTACCCGACCGACCTTTCTGATGCGGCCGCGGTCGCGGGCCTGTTCGACCGGGTCGAGGGCGACGGCGCCGTCGACGTGCTCGTCAACAACGCAGGTGTCGATCTCACGGCGCGCTTCGTCGACACCGACCCGGCTGCGATCGAGACGCTCTACCGGGTGAACCTGCTCGCACCGACCGAGCTCTGCCGCCAAGCCCTCGCGCGCATGCTGCCGCGGAAACGGGGCCACATCGTCAACGTGTCGTCGCTCGCGGGGGTGGCCGCGGTGCCCGGGCTCGCCGCGTACTCCGCCTCGAAGGCGGGCCTCAGCCAGCTCACGTGCGCGCTGCGCGCCGAGACGAAGGGCACCGGGATCGGCACGACGCTCGTCGAG
>CAAGKR010171077.1_pt1 | contig 12416 bp, 11 predicted proteins | sample 2556971 | NCBI WGS metagenome assembly CAAGKR01 (sample SAMEA5207829, study PRJEB30636) | soil metagenome | biome: forest; feature: boreal; material: soil | place: USA | collected 2011-09 | depth 1 m | reverse complement strand
GGTTCCAGGGGCGCTGGCGTTATCACAAGCTTGTCGTCGCCCCCCCAGAACAGCGCCATGTCAGCGAGATCAATCGCCGCTCGCCGCCACATCGCGAGCTCTACTGTCGGAGTCGCGGGCGTCATGAACTGCTCGTTGAATTCCCCGAGGTTAGCGATGACGATGCTGTGAACGACGCTCGTGTTAGCCAATTACGGAGCTGCTTGTGCGGAATCGGCTTCGGCAAGAAGAACGTCCACCAACTCTGACAGCGAACCCACGGTCTCGAAGCCAGACTCGAGGTCGTGGGTCACAGGATTCAGGAAGATGCCGAATTCGTCCTCGAGCGCGATGATCAGGTCTACGCCGCCTTTTGAATCGACACCGAGATCCCTGGCCAGGGTGTGTACCTGTTGAATGCCTCCCGGCGGCACCGTGATATCAGGGAGTGAGTGCAGGACCCTTATCACCCTCAGGAGCGTTTCGGCTTTCGCCATCGGTAACCCTCACCCGAATTCTCATAACCTGGGTACGTTGTCCGCAAGATGCGAGTCTGTCACTTACGGCCCGGGGATGTCGTCGCCCTTACCTGAATGCGCGATGCCGCCACTATTTGGCCGACGTGGCTGTGCCGACGACCGGAGCAGGGACGGTCCTGAGGGCAGACTCGGAATCTCCAACATCAGATCGTCCGCAACCCGTCTCAGCAGCGAGACCGCATGCTCGAAGTCAGCTTCGAATATCACCAAGCCGACACTTCGCGCACTTCCGGAAGCCCCGAGTCGAGACGACGTGACCAGGATGCCGCGACCGGACTCACGGACCATCGGACCCGCCTCTCGGATCGCAGTCCGCAGCTCGCTGAATGTCACAGCCTGTTTCGATGTTAGCTTCACGTCGGGAAGTGACAGCACAGTACTGTTGCAGGCCGCGGATTGCCCACGGAGGTGCCCTACGATGTCGTAAAGAAACGAGGAGCTCGTCCGCCTCGCATTGACTTCGAGACAGTAGAGACGGCCGTCAGCGCCCACCATTGTGTCGACACCCAGGGCTCCCCGATAACCGACGTCGGCTGCAAACCAAGCGACGGACTCGGCCATCGCGCGAAGCTCGTCCGATACCCAACCTTGATACCCAGAGACTTCGTGGACTGATCCGAAATAGCGGGCCCCAGAATGGATCAGCTGTTCGGAGACATGAGCCTCACGAAGGGAGCCGTCGGCCTGGACGATGCCGAACATGCTCGGCCAGGCACTTCGGCAATCAAACGGGGCCTGGATGAGTTCCTCGACCACTTGGGGTCCCGAGGAGATGATCGGGCTGAATCGTGCAGCGACCTGCATTTCCCGGCGCACTCGCGCGCCATCGGCGAGCCGAGTACCCTCGAACTTCTGGAGCCCATTGCCGGCGACCCCGCGGCTCGGCTTGGCGACAACGCCGACTCCGACCTTGAGCGCGGCGAGGATCCTCCCGACTGCCGTATCGGCGCACGCACAGGTCACGCCCGGGGCGAGCCTGACAGACCGGCTCGCAGTCGAGGATCGGGTGATGAAGTCTCGGAATCCCGCCTTGGAGTCCAGGTACTCCACCAACCAAGCGTCCTCTTGAGGCGGGACGTCCGGAGTACTAACTGCGCCTGCATCTGCCCGGAGCCGTTCGACGAGCGCGTAGAGCTGCGGTGTCGCACCCCAGCACAAGAGTTCGACACCGCCCGACGACCTGATGATGCGAACGAGGCGTTGATATAGCGTACGGTCTGCCGTGATCGCCTCACAGAGGGACGCGTGCGACGACTCCGGTGACGCGACCGACACATTCCGATATCCGAGGGCTCGACACGCATCCTCGACGAACGCCGGTTCCAGGGGCGCTGGCGTTATCACAAGCTTGTCGTCGCCCCCCCAGAACAGCGCCATGTCAGCGACTGCTAGGCTTGCCATCCGCCACGCTGCCACCTCGCGCGGTGGGAATCCGCGGTACGATCGCTCATAGAACTCGGCGACGTTGGCGACAACGATCGATCGCGTGAAGTCACCAGACTCGCAGGCTTGGCTCACGAATGGGACCCGGCGCCTTCCGAATTCGTGCCACCAGCGCTTCGGCCGATGGAGCCCGCGGCATGACGGAGTTCTGCCGTCACTCGGGAAGCTCCGTCAGCGCGCCGATCGTCTGGTCTTGAAACAGTGAGTCAATCGCCTGCCTCCTCCTGATCTCGACCATGCCGTGATCGAACATCAGGACCTCACCTGGGTAGCCGTGGCTCAGGAACAAACCTGGCGCCGCCGAATAGCCGTATGCGCCGGCGTGGTAGAAGGCGATCACGTCACCCACGTCGACCGGCGGCATGACGAGGTCCGCGCCGAGACGATCCATGGGCGTGCATAACGGGCCACAGATCGTGAGTGGAATCCCCGCACCAGATCGAGACCGGAGCACCCGGACCGGAGTTGCGCGGGCGCCACCGTAGAGGTCCTGTCCGCCGAACACGTTCGTGCCGCCGTCGAGGACTGCGAACTGGTGATCGCTGGTTCCCTTGACGTCGAGAACGGTGGCCAGGAAGACGCCGCAGGGCGCGACGAGGTATCGACCAGACTCGACGGCAATGACTTCCGTCCAAGGGTGATCGCGGCGATAATCACCGACGAGGCCCGCGAGGCACTGGCCGACGGCGGATAAGTCGAGAGGGCTGTCCCGATCGTAGTACGCGACACCGAAGCCGCCCCCGATGTCAACGAATCGGAAAGCAACGCCCGTGTCTGCCTGGAGTCGGGCGGCCACCGAAAGACCGGTGTGGAACTGGGCGCACAACGTCCCGGAATCGAGAATCCGGGTTCCGAGAAACACGTGAATGCCGATAATCTCCACACGCGCCAGCTCAGCCCTTGCCCGGATCGCGCTTGCGGCATCTTCTTCCGGCATCCCGAACTGTGTGGACCCCCCCATCAGGAGAGCGCCATGGCCCTTTCCGGCATTCACCCTTAGGGCAACGCGCACGTCAACGTCCTTCGCCTGCGCGATGTCGCTGTACCGCTTCAATTCGCTGAGGGACTCAACGACCACCGCCCTGAGGCCCATCTCGGCCGCCACCCCCAGTTCTGTCTCGCTCTTGCCCGGTCCCGCGAAGAGCACGCGGTTCAGTGCGATGCCGGCGCGACGGCACGCCTCCAGTTCGCCGAGCGAGGCGACTTCGAAGGACGCGCCGAGATGGGCGAACAGTTGGAGCAGGGCAAGATTCGGATTCGCCTTCACGGAGAAGTGCAAGTCGACCTCTACCGGCAGCGCTGCCCTCAGCGTCTTCCAGGACGCGACGAGCGTGGCATTGTCATAGGCGTAGAGCGGCGTCCCGAAGCGTTGGGCGGCCTCGCACAGCCGATCATCCGCGTCGACAAGTCGAGCGGGTATGTGCTGCACGGGCACATGACGGCTGACGGCTCCGTGCTCGTTCAGCATCGACCGCTTCCCTCCCGCACTAGCGTCTTATCAGAGTGCATCCTCGGGTGCCTCCAAAGCCGGGGCTTACCAACAGTGTCAGGTCGCCGGCAGTTATCAGTCCATCCCTCACCGCACGCTCATAGTGCACGAAAACATCGTTGGAGCTGAGGTGGCCCGTTTCGCCTAGGTAGTCAGTCAGGATGCGGGCGCGGTCAATGCGAAGAAGATCGGCGACGAGATCCCAGATCGCGCCATACGGAGTGTGCGGAACTAGGTACTTCACCTGATCGATCGTCAGGCCCGCCTCGGAGAGGCAGCGCATGATGGCGACGCGTATCCGAGCGGGATTCGCTGCTCGAAATGCGGCGATCGCGTCAGCATCGGAGCGCTCCCCGTCAAACGCATCAATGTGGGTGTCGGAGATGCAGCTGAGGATCCGATCCGACGCTCCGCGGCGACTGATGAACATGGCAACGGACCCGTCGCCCATCGCGGAGCCGAAGAAGAGCCGTTCGGTGGGACGGTACGCCTTGTCCGCACCGATCACGAGCACTCCATGATCGTCGCCAGCGGCGGCCACCATCCCTGCTGCCAGGCGCACGACGGAATGCATCACCGAACAGGGCTGACCCCCGATGGCGATGCCGGGAACGTCGCCAAACGGAAGGCCCTCGGTAGCCGTCTCGAAGAACGCGTGGCCCTCGGGGGCGTAGAACGGCAGGGAATGGCCGTAGAGAATGGCTATTGTCCGGCTGGGAACGCTTGGGACGTCAGCCACGAGCCTGCGGATCGCCCGCGTAACCAGTGTGGCGACTGATGATCCCTCGTCGTCGACTGGGATGCTCAGAAGGCCGTTTGCAAGAAGACGCTGCAGGTACTCGTCTCCCGCGCCGGCCTCCTGCACCAGGGTTTGGACCGTCTTTCGGGCTTCCGGAAGCACGCAGACCAGGGCCTCGATGCCCATGTTCCCATCTGCAAACAGGGCGTGGGGCCGCGCTGATACCGGTGACGAATGCGGATGGCCACTCATTTTGCCGCACGCGCCAGGCGAAACCACAGATGCCGATCTCGCTCTTGGTTCTCCACCAGACAACGCCTGATCGCCTTTCGGTCTAGCTTGCCATTCGGAGTGTGAAGCATCGTCTCTCGCGAGCCAATGAGGTAGTCCGGGCGGAGGTCTCTGGGGAGGTCCGCGGTGATCCTCGTGGCCACCTCTTCCATTCCCCCGATCCCCTCGAGCTCGTCGGACGAGACGACGGCAACCACGAGCTCTCCTGCTTCTGCGTCAGGGATCCCGACGACGGCCACCTCACTGACGCCGGGTATTCGCGCTATGGCGCTTTCGACTTCCGGCGCGCCAATCCGGAGCCCATAGCGCTTGATGACCTGTTCATCGCGGCCCAGATAGTAGAGGTAGCCGTCAGCCGAGATGTGAAAGCGATCGAATGTGTGCAGGACGGTCTCGCCCGATCGTGGATCGCGCCTGAACCGCGCGTCGGTCTCACCAGGTGCGTTCCAATAGCCGGCCATGACGTGCGGGCCACGGACCAGCAGTAAACCCTCGCCGGTCGGGGTCTCTGTGCCGTCGTCCCGAAGGATCGAGCATCGAGTGCCGGGCAGCGGTCTGCCAACCGAACCAGGCCTTGAGTCAAGAGCCTCGGGAGGCAGGATGCTGACCCTCTTGCATTCGGTGAGGCCGTACATCGCGTATATCCGTATAGCAGGAACCAACTGGCGAATCTTGTCTATATGTGCGGTTGGCAGCACATCACCCGTCGAGGTGATGTATCGGAGCGTTGGCATGGGCGTTCGCTCAAATACCTCGCTGCGGAGCAGCATCGCCAGGAGTGATGGCACGGCAGGGAGGCCAGTCACCCCGTACTGCACGACCGTTCCGGCAACCGCAGCAGGGACGCGGAACCCATCCTGTACGAACAGAGTCGCCCCGGCGTCCACGCTCAGGAACACCTGGTACAGGCCGTAATCGAACGATAAGGGGACGCCGCACAGGATCACGTCCGTTGGTCCATTCCCGATCACGCCGTTGATGGCCTTTGCGGCAAAGCGCACGTTCTCGTGATAGGAGACGACACCGAGTGGCTCCCGCGTGGTGCCGGACGTGTACATGACGGCAGCAAGGTCTGTCGATGCCGGGTCGCTGATGGATTCGAGAGACGGTAAGGCAAGCGCTGCGTCGGACCTAGCGTCGGCATTCTTGTGCATTGTGATGTCGGCCATCTTGAGGACGGGCATCCAGGGCCGAGGAGAGAGTTCCCCGAGAAGTGCCAGCCCTTCGTCATCGACGATCATCGCGGTTGGCTCGGTGTCGCCAACTGCATGGCTCAACCGTCGGGTCCCGGTACTGGTCGAAATCGGCACGATCGCCGCCCGGCTCTTCAGCACGCCGAAGATGGCAGCAACGTATTCGGCCCGATTGCGCCCGGCAAGGATGACCCTGTCTCCGGGACCCGTGCCACCACTGCGGAGCCACGCCGCGACCCAGTCAGACGCCGTAGCGAGTTCACCGTAGCTGAAGGTCTGGTGCCGATCGAAGACCGCTGCCTTCGCGGGATTTGATCGCGCCTGCCGGCTCAGCCAGGAGCACACAGTCTCCACGCCGTGACCTCCGATTGCGCTATGGCCCAACTGCTTCTTCGCGGGGCCGCGTCCCGTGCAACTAACTCGCTACAGTGGCGCGATGCGCTCGTCCGATGGCCGATTCTGGCAGAACACCATCGTCGGGAAGTCCCGCCCGTTGGCCTCATGCGTCGAAGCAACCTTCCGCTTCCGATCGCCTACGTCAGGCGCGCGCCGAGGCTCAGGCGCTTTCGCTTTCCAGCCGCTTGCACCAACGTTGCGATGCGGGCCACCGTTGCCTCGCTTAGCCCAGTCTGCTCCGCGATCAATCCCGGGTCGGACTGGCCCTGAAGGAGCGCGAGGCTCATATCCAATGCTTCGAATGAGATCTCGCGTCGAATTCGAGCGACCTCTTCGAGGTCGTTATCAGACAGGTCAAGCTCCACCTCGATAGGTGCGCCGTTGAACAGCCAATACGCAATGCCCTCCAAGTCGGAGTCGCCGTGCCAGAAGCCGGCGGCCGGTTCCTGATCGGTGACCGCCGTGCTTGTACCCAACCCCTGGGCAAGTTGCCGCACCTGGGACTTGTAGAGATGCGCGATCGGCGCGAAATGGCACAAGCCATCCCCGAATGGAAGGAAATACCCGAACGACAATTCGGTCAGGTTCGAGGGACCGACAATCAGGTGGCCGCGCTCTGAATACGCCGAGAAGACGAATGTGCGCAAGGCGCACTTGCTGCGAGCGACATCAAGCAGGCCGTTTGCTCGAAATCCGAAATGTGGATCGGCATCCGAGAGAATCTGGATCAGCTGACGCGGAACCTCGGGCATGGGAAGTTCTACCAGCTGACATCCAAGCTCGCGAGCCAGTCCGCGGGCGTTGTCGATATACCTCTGCTCGAAGTCCTCCTGCAACACCATGAAGCACTTCAACTGATCCGCCGGGACCACTCTCCGGCACAGGCGCGCCGTAACATCTGAGTCCACTCCGCCCGAAAGCCCGATGAGCAGCGGGAGTCCGCGGTGTTGTGCCTCGATAAACCGCGTTATCCGCTCGATCTCCTGTTCGACTTCCGTGGCGCTCAGCATCAAACCCTCCATGATCTCAAGCTCCGTACGACGCGTGTCGATCTCGACTCAGCAGGTCCGTTGGTGTTGCGAAGATCGGTTTCCGATACGGTTCTCGCATCGTCTTCATGCGGAGGCCTCCGGGTCCGGAGCCTCGACGACCACGGCCGCGATCTCCCGGCCGTGACCGGCTAGCCACAGTATCCCTGGGCCCGGGGGCAAGCGCCTCGCGCGAACCAGCTCCGACAATGAGACCAGTACGTCGGCACACCCGTAATCGACGTTTCCGTGCCCGGTTCTGCCCAGCAACTCCACCGCCGGCAAGGCTTGCTGGATTGCCGTGCCGAAGGTGCTCAGCCGGAAAGTCGTGATCGACCACCTTGGTATCGCCGGTGTGACCCCGAGATCCCGGAGGTCCCGTACGGCGCGCGCGACCAACCCCTGTCTTGACGGCGGTGGTCTCCGTACTACCACCACTGCAAGCACTCGCATCGGCGACGAGGGCCGCTGCCCGTTGGTCACCACGACGGCGGCGGACGCAGTGCCGTAGGCTAAAGCCGCGGAACCGCGCCGGTCTATCACGTCCTGGCTCGTCAACGCCACGAGCGCCTGCGCAGATCCTGCATTCATTGCTCCGTTGAGTACCAAGAGCGCTAGGGCGAGTTCGGTGCCGCCGCCGCCGCTGATCGCAATCGGAGGAACGTCGATCAGGCCTGCTAGGGAACTGGCGCGGTAGGTTGGACTCGCAACGCTGACGGCCGGTGAGGATCTGCAGTCAACGAATAGGTCCAGACCATCGGTCTCCTGCAGGGCCGCCCGCGCCGCAGTGGCGATCAACACCTCGGGGTCCGCGGCGACCCAGGACCGCAAGTGGCCCCTGGTACGCGCTCCATAAGCCCCGGTCATCGCATCGTAGGTCACTCTGCTCCAGCTCGAGATGGCCATTGGCTTCTCGTCGCCGTTGATTGCGACAGCGGGCCGCCCCATCCACAGGTTCGCGGGTGCGATCCCCTGAATCCCCGTTGCCGTTTTCGCCTTCTGGCTCTTCGAGCCGACGCGCCCCACGCTACGTCCCGCCGATGTCTGTGGCGCTCTCGCTGGCCCCTGCCGTCGTGCCTGGTCGCCGCAGGACCCACACTTGGTTGGTAGAGCTCGCATCGAACACGCCGCCCGCAAAGTCCCCGTTCAGAGACTCGACCTCAAGCCCTGAGCGGCGTGCCAGGTCGGCGATCTCATGGGGCTGGACCCAGCTGAAGCTCAATCGAGCATGTCTTCTCTCGATCACGAATCCAGCAGACGACACCGTCTCGATCGTGATCGTGCAGTCCATCTGCTGGTTCCGAAAGTCGAACCAGTACGTGTCCCAGACAAGTTGGTAGCCATCCGCCAAAGGCACGCGGCACATCATCTTCGGAACACCATGTCGGGAACTCGCCCACGCGGGATCGAGGACGTAGTGATCAAAGACGAAGCGCCCGTCCGGGCGGAGGTTTCGCCTGATGTTGCAGAACGCCTCGAGACGATCCGCATTCGTAAGCAGATGTCCTATCGTCCTGAATGGAAGGATGATCAGATCTGCCTTTTCCAGCGACGTGAAGGAGGCAACGTCAGCACGTTCAACCGTGACTAAGTGGGTGAGGCCGCGTTGAGCGCTCTTGCGCCGACACTGCTCCAGCATGGCCTGTGACTCGTCGATGCCGAGCACGGGCTTTCCAGTCGCTGCAACGTCCAGCGCGATCCGGCCAGTCCCAACGCCAAGTTCGACCACCGTGCCTGGCTCCCGGACGCACTCGGACAAGTAGTACCGATGCGTTTCCTCCGCCGCGGGGTCGGCTTCGCACCAGGCGTCGTAGATCCCAGCGAGTTGATCGTACTGTTGATCGCTCACTCCCTGCCGCCCACGCCAAGCCGAGCCATCTCGTCCTGTTGAGGCATCGTGGCGCTGCGAACGACACGCACGGCCGAGCAGTGGTCGCACTTATGGCTCAACGCATTCGCCTGCATCAACCGACGCAGTTCCGATCGAAACCCATTCGGTTGGACCGAGCCGATGCGCAGGCCGCCGATGTTCCACGGGCAGACACCCAGAGAGCCATCGTAGTCGCAGGTGATGCTCGCCACCCCGGAGACATCGACCACCATGAATCCATGTGCCTCCAACCGGAGGCGATGCGACTCCACGATCAAGGCGCGGCACCGACTCAGACTGTACTTGATCGTCGTCGCGTGCGAGACCTCAGGCAACGCAGCAAGCTGATCAAGTACGCGTTCCACGTCCGTGTCGTCGAGCGAATACGACTTTGCCAGCGCGGTGCCTCGTCCGGAAGATTGGAACTCGTAAAGGCTGAAATGGCTGAATCCTCTCGCGACGAAGGACTCGAGCATCTCGCCGACCAATGCGTGGTTCCTTTTGTGCAGAGTTATCCGCAGCGTGACTGGAACCCCCGCTCGCATGATCGACTCTGCAGTTCGCAGCACAGGCGCGAGTCCGATACCGCGCAGGTCCCTCTGCAGGTCATCCGTGTGACCTTCCACGGATACGCGCACCTCTTCAAGCTCTCGTAGGATCTCCGGCGCGATAGTGACTCGCGCCATCCCATTGGTCGTGATGGTTAGGCGTTGGCGAACGTTTGTGGTTAACGCGGCGAACAGCTCGCCGATACCTCGACGCAAGAACATCTCGCCGCCCTCGATGTCGAAACGCGCGTCGTAGAGTTCGCAGGCGGTTTCGATGATCTCGAGCATCGTGCTAATCGCAAGGGCATCCGGCGGAGTCGTGAGACTGAGACGAGCGTTGTAGTAGCAGTGTGGACAATTCAGGTTGCATGCTGGCGTGACGTACAGGTGGGCGTTGAGCCTAGTCTTTGGCTCGATGGGGTGCCTAACGTCGTGGCTCATCTGCCGCTCCACCGCGATCGGACTTGTCGTCTGGGAGAAGGGCGCCGAAGAACCGACTCGACCCGCGGGATCCAGAACGAGGACCTGTCGAGATTCTCCGTGAACGCGACGGCGCGCTCCTCCGGTCGCTGGCAGGCTGATCCCCATGCCTGACGCGGCACCTGGGCGTCATCGTCGCCGAGGAGTTGCATGCAGAGGAAGGTCCTGAAAACGTGCCCGCGGTCGCCCATGGACACTAAGCCCATGGTCCAACCCCGGTTTGTCCGAATTCAAGATCTCGCGGATCGTCCGTTGCGCACCGCGACCTGGACTCGGATTTGGGCCACCGTAAGCCCCGCTCAGACAATTACTCATTTCCCCCGCATTGTCGAGACGAACACCGAGTTGTTGATCGTCTGCACCGAGACGCCGACCGCTCGGCGTGCTGGCGCAACGAATGCCTGACGGACCATCACTGCAACTCAATCATAGACGCCCGCGACGCCGCCGAAACACATTCGACTGAGCTAAGCTGCATTCGCCCGAGCGTACGGTAGAGGACACAGCAAGGCCTCTTGGGCCACGCGGCGCCTGAAGCGAAAGTGACTCGCGAACATGGGGAGGGTGATGAAGTCTACCGACTACTCCTTGGGTCGACGACTGCGTATGTTTGCAGCGCGGCCTCTGACACGAATCGTTCAGTCGGTAAGTTCGTCTCCGAGGTCTTGGCTCAGTGGCACGGCCTTCTTCCTGGGAGTCGTTGGTATTGCCTCACGCGCCGCCTCCAATGACTGGATCACGCAAGCCGTTCAGGTCCCTTCGTGGATCTTGCTCGCAGGTAGCGGCCCGATTCTGGTATACACCACGACGGCGGAGAGGCTCGGGCAAATGACCAGACCGTTGGTTGCCTTGCCTGGGGATCTCGCGGAGGCTTCTCGCCAGGCCGGAGAGAATGTTGAAACGGTTGTGCGGCGAGGCTTTCTCCAGTACTTGGCGGTCTATGCTGCACAGCCGCTATCCGACCCAAGGTGGCAGGATGACCCCCAAATGCGTCAGATCCTGACCAAGCTCTGCTTGCCGGTGACTGGGAGCGTGGTTGCGGCCCAATACGGCAGGCCGCTCTTAACGGAGGCCCGCTTCACGTATACCCTCACCGACTTGGAGCAATCGCCGATCGGACAACTGGCTGTCCTCCACGTCGAAATCTCGTATTTGGCACTCCTGCCGCCGGGCGCTGGGGTTCGTAGCGCCATCGCGCCGAAGCTACTCGTGGACAGCAGCGCCCTCGGTACTAGTGCGTGTGCACAGCTGGCCAAGGCCGGTGATGCGGACGTCTACTGGCCGATTCCAGCTCGGGCGCTAGGGACGGCCCCGGCGGGCGAAATCGATCGTGTCCGCTGGATTGAAGGTTGCACCGTAAGGCTGGGGGACCACCAGATCCCGCTGGCTGAATTCGCACGGCCCTCCGGCGATGACATCGCGCGCATCATCGGACCCGTGTCGCCCACCTTGGAGAAATCGAGTCTAGCAACACTTTCGGCGGCCACGGTGATGGCGCTCCAGCCAGTCATCTCAGAACGCGACCAGAAGAAGCTTGAGATGGAGCTCAACCAGAAGGGCCACCTCCACTGTCGTCAAGAATTCACATACCGGATCTGGGTCAAGGGCACCGAGAGCAAGATCCCGTATTACAGGTACGCGATCATGTCCTTTATGCCGACCACGGTGCGAGGCATACGGTTTTCTGTCGCCCCAAAGCTTCAGGACCGCGTGCGAATGACCACGGCCTCAGTCAACTCAGCGTTTCCGCTCCTAGATGACTCTCGCCGATATGACTTCTACGACCAGAACCTTGAGTGGGCCGGCTCGGATGACCGAGAGTCCGTTCCATTCCTGCCCGGCCACGGAGTCACCTTTTATTGGGAGGTCGAGGAAGACGTCTAGGCCGAACAGTCTCTGATCTGTCCCGACACCCTGGTCTTCGGTGTTGTGGCGGGAGCCTCTTGTACTGCCGGGAAAGGCGGTTCCCGCCAACGCTCGGAATTGTCTGACTTGAGGTTTTGCCGGGCCAAGAGTCCAAGACCGCTCCACATGGGTGCGTCACTGAGGCGCCTGGGGACGACTCCGGAGCAACAGCCCGAGCGCGTCGGATGCAGCCTCGTCGTGCTGACTTCTGAGTCGCTCTGGCGAGTGAGGATGAGACTAACTCACTACTAGCCCGGCTCGCGCCAGCGCACTCGCCGCGCGCACACCGAGCGCCTCAGGGGTCTGCTGGGCATACCGTCGCGTCGGCATCGTCGAGGAGTGCCCAAGGTATCGGGACACCTCCTCGAGCGGCATACCGTTGTTGACCAGCAAGGTCGCCGTCGCATGACGGATGCGGTGCGAGCCGAAGCAGTGCAAGCTCCCGCCACCGGCGTGGTAGCGGCGAGTCAGCATGAGCGAGACCGAATTCATCGTGAGCGGCCGTGGCTCACCGCC
>CAAGKR010145489.1_pt1 | contig 12416 bp, 10 predicted proteins | sample 2556971 | NCBI WGS metagenome assembly CAAGKR01 (sample SAMEA5207829, study PRJEB30636) | soil metagenome | biome: forest; feature: boreal; material: soil | place: USA | collected 2011-09 | depth 1 m | reverse complement strand
TCTGTCACGAACGTCTTGAGGATTCCACTCGGGCTGCCTCCCACCTCGGCATAGCGCAATGCGATGTAGGGATACGACCGGCCGCCGGCGAACCACGGGATCGCGATCTGAATGACCGCTATGAAAGCAAGCAGGCTGCCGGCCAACACACCGAGACCGAGTTTCCATTCGCGCTTGCCGAGCAGCAGGTACGCGCCAAAGCCGACGCCGATCAGCGCCATCTCCTCTTTGACCAGGAACGTGAAGAGCAGAAAGATCAGGAACCAGCCTCGGCGCCCGCTTTCGAGGAAGTACAGAGCAAATCCCAGAGGGGCGACCGAGAGAGCGACCTCGTGAAAGTCGAAAAGATTGATGTAGGCGAGGGGCACGAACAGGAAGTAGGCCAGCACCCACCATGCCGCGTACCCCGCGGGTAGTTTCAACCTCGCGAGCAGATAGACCGGCCAGGCGCCGAGGGCCAGCGCAAGGGTCTGGATCACGACGAGCGTCTCAGGATGCGGATAGGCGAGGTATAACGGCATCAGGAGCAGGAAGGCGGGCGAGAAGTGGTCGCCCAGGAGGGAGTGGGGGACGGGCAGAGCCTGGCTCATGGTCGACTCGAACAGGCGACCCTGTGTGGTGTTCCAAAAGACCTGGTTGAACAGCCCGAGGTCGAAACCGAGCGAGTGGTAAGACTCGTGCCGGAGCACCGAAAGGAGGCTGAACACGATCGCGTAAACGGCTCCAAGGCCCATCGCGACCAGCCCCTGGTAGCGCGACCAAACGTCAGCCAGACTCTTCATGGTGGTTAGATTCTGGCCTGGTGCCGCAATGCTTCATCGATCGGGTCGATACCAAGTTCCCGACCGCGCCGTTTTGATCTGAAGGGTGCTCAAGTGAACGCTGCTCGCCGGCCGCCAGGAGTGAGGGGAGTAAACTGCCTCGAGATCTAGCGTGGGCAAGCCCTGGCGGCGAAACCACAGACTCACCATGCGCCTCACCATTGAATGAACACCACCATCGCTTCCCCGACGATGCAGCGGCTGCCGCGTAGGTGAAAGCCCCCTCGGCCGCCAGTCGAGAGCCTCACTTCCTACGCGCCGGCCCGCGCCGTCGCCGGCGCCGTGCACTGTGGGCTCTCGCGATCGTGGTAGTGATCGTGGCCTGCAGCGGCGTCGGGACCGCGATTGCCTATATGGCGGTGAAGACGCAAGCAAGTCAGTTGCAGGCTCAGCTCACGATGAACTTGCAGACTGGCCAGAGCGAGTTGGAGGCGGCCAAGAACAGCCTGAGACATGCCAACGAGAGCCATGACTCCAGCCTCATCGCCCAAGCTAATGTCCACTTCACCGCCGCCAAGACGAGCTTCGTGGCGGCAGCCCAGATCGCAGATAGCAGTCAGCTCCTGCGCAACCTCGAAGGCTTGCCATTGGTCGGGAATCTGGCCGCCTCGAGGCACACCGCTGTTGACGAGATAGCCGCCATGGGTGTTGCGATCTCGAATGCTGGTCTGGAGCTTGCGGCACTAGATGGGCAGATCATCAAGCCGGCCAACGCCGGCGGCCAGGGGGGCGTGAGCCTGTTGACAATGCTCGACCAGACACAAACGAGCCTTGTCAAGGTGCGCGCAGACCTCGAGAGTGCCCAGAAAGCGGCGGCGCAAGTCGATGTGCGACTACTACCAGCCTCTCAGCAAGGATCATTCAGCAGCGCCCGAGCGACCATAAGCGCGGCACTTGATTCAATCGCCGCGTTTGAGGGCCTTGTTCCCGTCATTACCGAGGTCCTTGGGGGCAACGGACCCCGAACTTACTTGATCGAACAGGTCAATCCCGCTGAGCTTCGCCCAGGCGGTGGCTTTATTGGCACATATAGCGTCCTGCAGGCCGACCATGGCACTCTGAAACTAATCACGAGCGGCACGGCGACCCAACTCTCTGAACCACGAGCACAGATCGGCACTCCAGGGTATGTGGCTCCCCCAGGTCCTTTGCACGAGTTTGTCCCGTATACCAGTTGGAGTTTTATCGACTCCAACTTCTTCCCAGACTTTCCTTCGAACGCAATCGCCGGGGAAACATTCGCCCAGCCGAAGCTTGCTACCCATATCGATGGCGTTATCGCGATGGACTACTACACAGTTGCAAAGATGCTCGGGCTAACTGGGCCGCTGTCAGTCCCCGGCTACCGGATCACTTTTGATGCCAACAATTTCGTCTCTCAAGTTGTTCAGCTCGACATCGACAGCAGCCCAATCCACAAACTAGTGCTGAACGCAATCGCCGGGCCCCTGATGGGGCGCATATCGACTCTGCCGCCAAGCAGTTGGCCAGCCCTTCTAAGCGTGCTAAACGATCTCGCCGCTCAGCGCCACCTGCAGGCATACTTCAACAACGCTTCTGTGGAGAAGGAGATTGACCAGTTCGGCTGGTCTGGAACTCTAAATCCGACTGGTGGACAAGACTACATGATGGAAGTAGAAGCCAATCTTGGCGGTACCAAGGCTAACTACTTTGTCACCCGCCACTTCACTGTAGAGCTCACGCGCAACGGTAATTCGCTGCACCATAGAGTGACTATCGACCTCACAGACAACATGCCTTTCTCCTACCGCCCGGGTGAGTTTTACAACGCCTACGTGAGGCTGTACGTCACCAGCACAGCGTCATCCGCGCACGACAATCTGAGGCCTGTCAAATATCCGAATCCTGCCCCGCCTCCGGGCACCCGGCTCATCGACGGATGGGTGCCACTCTTTCATGGTTATGGTCATTCAGCTCAGGCAGTCTTCGAGTACGACACCCCATGGGTTGCGAATGGCCGTGGGGAGGGACAAATCTACTGGCAGAAGCAACCCGGCACCGTTAGCGATGCAGTCACGGTGAAGTGGAACGATGGCAACGGCCACACCTACGCGACCAGCGGCGACCTCGGCCAGGACAGAGTCATCGCATTTTCGCCACGAGGAGTCAGCCTTGATGCTGGACGACCGGCCCAAGCTCAACTACCGAGTTTAAGTCTCGGGTGATGTAGAGGTAAAGTGGGCCGCACGATGCGCCCCGAACCCGAACCTCGCAAGCTTGAGGAGGCGGAATTTCATGACCGATTGCGGGGGCTCTATGAAACGGACCCCGAACGATATGGCTACTACACGTCGAACAAGAAGTTCTATGCGGTGTCGGGTGCAAGCGACGACTTCTTCTTCAAGTGGTTGCACAAGAATGCAACCGGCAAGCGGATCCTGGATTTCGGCTGCGGGAATGGCTTTCACACGGTTGAGATGGCCGGCTTCGCGAGCCACGTGACCGGCATCGACATATCACCGGAAGCAATCCGGCTTTCTCAAAGCTATGCGCAAGCTAAGGCACTGACTGCCAATACAACATTCCTGGTGAAAGACGCTGAGAACCTCGATTTCGGCCCGGGCTCATTCGACGTTGTCACCGTGCACGGCGTGCTGCATCACATGGACCTTGACGCCGCCATGACCGAGATCAGACGTGTCCTCACACCGGATGGCAAGGCCATCTTCCTGGAGGCTCTTGCCAACAATCCGATCATTCACGCGTATCGGAAGCGGACGCCTCATCTGCGGCCTGCGTGGGAGACCGAGCACATCCTTCATTACGAGGACCGCGCGAAGATGCTCACGTACTTCAGGCGCGTCGAGGTCCACACCTTCCACCTGGCGGTTCTGGCCGCTGTCCCACTGCGAAACACCCCGGTGTTCAGGCCCGTGCGTGCGGCCCTGGATGCACTCGACACGTTAATTCTTCGCATCCCTGGCCTGCGCAGCCAGGGGTGGATTGGTTGCTTCATCGCCAGCGAACCGGCCTAAGCATGCCACGGGTGATCACGATCTCCGCCAGGGAATTGACGCTTTCATCCGGTCGTCCCGGCCAGGCCCACTACGCGGCGTGAGCCTGGGCTGATGCGACGCGGTTTCCGCGGGCTTGCTTAGATTGCTCCCGCCTTGGCCGGCTTCCGCTCGCCTCGCTCGGTGAGCATGCGATCGAGATAGGCTCGGACCTGGTCGCGGTCTTTGGTCGAGAAGTACCAGTCGATCGTCCGATGGAGTCCTTCGAAGAAGGTCAGGCTTGGCTCCCAGCCGAGCAGCTTCTTCGCCAGGGCGTTGCTCGCTACGCGATTCATCGGGCCCGTAGGCATGTTCTTCAGGAACTTGATCTCGGCCTCGTGCCCCGTGTAGCGCAGCACCTCGTTCACCGCGTCGATCACCCGCGTTCGCTCCATCGTGCCGAGGTTGACGGCGGTGCCGTCGTCGATCTTCTCCGCGGCGAGAATCATTCCGTCGACGATGTCGCCGACGTAGGTCCAGTTCCGCACCTGCGTACCGTCGCCCCAGACCTCGAATGGATTCTGGCCCACGAATGCTCGAGCAATCATGGCGATGACGGCATGGTTCTCCACGCCGCGTTCTCCATAGACGGTGAAGAACCGGCATGACGCCGCGCCCATCCCGTAGGTTCGGTGAAAGGCCTGAAGCGTCTTCTCGCCCATGAGCTTCGCCCAACCGTACATGCCGTCAGAGTCGTAGGGCGGGCCGACCATCTCCTCGGTCAAGTAGAGTTCTTCGTTGACGTCCTGTTGGATAAGGTTGGGATAAACGCAGCCCGAGGACGCAAAGACGAACTTCTCGACTCCTGCCTGCTGCGCTGCGCTGATCAGCATTCCGTCAAGGGTCAGGTTCTTGGCACATTCCGCTTGATGGAGGTCGACGTAGCCACGGCCTCCGTGGATGGCGGCCAAGTGGAAAACCACGTCGACACCCTCGGTGGACTCTTCCGCGATGCCCGGTACGAGCAGGTCCTTCCGCGTGACCTCGAGCCGGCCCGCATCGAGGTGGCCCTGGATGTTCTCGAGCTCCCCAGAGCTCAGATCGTCGACCACCCGAATGTGGCCGGCTCCAAGTGCGACGAGGCGGTCGATGAGGTGCGATCCGACGAACGAAGCGCCTCCGGTCACGAGGACGCGCTTACCCGACCAGCCCATCAGAGCTCCTTGACATGGTGTTCGAGGCGGATGGCGGCCAACCCAATGGCTGCTGCAGAGGCCATCTCGACCACGCCGCCGGTGGCCAGCAAGTCTATCAGCCGTTCCAACGGCAGCAGCGAAAGCTCCACGTCCGCGAGGTCGTCGCTCTGAGGCTCATGCACGGACCTGGCATCTCGTGCCAGGAAACAGTTGCACCAGCCACAGCCCCGGTTGCCATCCGTGATGAACCGGCCGATGAGCGTCCAGTCGGCGGCTTCATAGCCGGTTTCCTCGCGCAGCTCCAGGACGGCGGACTCGAGTGCGCTGTGCCCGGGGTGCAGAAAGCCCGCGGGCAGTGAACATGTGACTCCGCCGGAACCGTGTCGATAGAGGCGCTCGACCACCACCTCGTTGTCCGCGGTGAGAGCCACGACCACGGCGAAATCCTGCATGGCGATTGTGTAGAAGTCATCGACCTGCGTTCCGTTCGGGAGCTCGATCTGCTCGCGGAAGACCTCCAGCCAGGGCAGACGCTGCAACTCGGATTCACGGTGCTGAACCTTCCAGCGAGGATCGTGCCGCCCGTTCATTGACGGCCAAGGTTACCTCACCAGAAGTTGAATGTGTCGCGGGTCCGGGGCCTGAACAGTAGACTTTGCTCTGCCCGTGTCCCCGGAGATCGGAAGAACCGTGTCAGTTGTCGGCCTTGGCAAGCTGGGTGCGTGCATCGCCGCGTGCTTTGCCCACAAAGGTTTCTCGGTGATGGGCGCGGACACCTCAGCCGCGACCGTCGACGCAATCAACCGGGGATTGCCGCCGGTGCTCGAGCCCGGTCTCGCGGAGATGCTGGCGGCCGTCAAGGGCAGGATTCGCGCAACGCAGAACACCACTGATGCGGTGCTGGCCTCTGACGCAACATTCATCGTCGTCCCGACGCCGAGCACTGAGTCGGGCGGTTTTTCGGTGAGCTATGCGGTCGAAGCGGCGCGCGCGATCGGCCAGGCGCTCCGGCGCAAGCGTGGGTACCACCTCGTCGTCCTCACCAGCACTGTTCTGCCGGGCTCGACAGAGCACGCGATCAGGCCCGTGCTCGAGTCTGAATCGGGGAAGCGCTGTGGAGAAGACTTCGGCCTTTGTTATAGCCCAGAGTTCATTGCTCTCGGCAGCGTCATCAAGGACTTCCTCAATCCCGACTTCCTGCTGATCGGGGAGTCTGACGCCCACGCTGGCGATTTGCTGACGGAAATCTACCGGGACGTGGTGGACCGGATGGCGCCGGTAGCTCGGATGAACTTCGTCAACGCCGAGCTCGCAAAGATCTCGCTGAACGCCTACGTGACAATGAAAATCTCGTTTGCGAACATGCTCGCGGCGCTGTGCGAGCAGTTGCCAGGTGGAGACGTCGACAAGGTGACCGGCGCACTGGCACTCGACAGCCGGATAGGGCCTCGCTACCTGAAAGGTGCGGTTGGGTACGGGGGACCTTGCTTCCCGCGTGACAACCAGGCCCTCGCGTACCTGGCTCGCGAGCTCGGATATCCCGCACCGTTTGCCGAGGCGACCGATGCCTTCAATCGCGCACTGCTCGATCGCCTGTCGGCTAAGGTCCTCGAACATTTGCCGGAAGGCGGAACGGTCGCGATCCTGGGACTGTCGTACAAGCCGGACACGAATGTGGTCGAGGAGGCGCAAGGCCTGCTGCTGGCTGCCCGCCTTGCCCAATCGGGCTGCCGCGTGGTCGTGTTCGACCCGGTCGCGATGGACAATGCTCGGCGCGCCTTGGGCGACACAGTGACGTATGCGGACTCCCTGGACGCGGCCGCAGCCGCGGCTGATGTCATCTTCGTGACCAATCCCGACCCCGCGTTCGCCGGCCTTGATCCAGCACAGCTGCCCAACCGCGCAGTGCTGATCGACGCCTGGCGGATGCTTCGGAAACGGGCCGAGGCCTCTGGAGCCGCCAACTACGTCGCGGTGGGCGTTGCTCGCGAGAATGCTGAGCTCGATCGCCAGTTGGCAGTGCTCTGGAGCCAGAGCCTGGAGCAGGCGGCTGAGTGAGCAGCATCGCGGCGGGGCCGCGCGCGGGTGCTATTCCGAAGGTCAAGGAATACTGGGACCGACGGCCGTGCAACATCCGGCACTCGGCCAAACCGATCGGGACCCGCGAATACTTCGACGAGGTAGAAGCGCGGAAGTACTTTGTCGAACCGCACATCCCTCGCTTCGCCCAATTCGAGCGCTGGAAGGGAAAGAAGGTGCTCGAGATCGGATGCGGGATTGGCACCGATTCGGTGAACTTCGCGCGGGGGGGCGCCGACGTGACCCTGGTCGACATATCGGAGAAGAGCCTCGACCTCTGCCGGCAGCGCTTCGAGGTGTTCGGACTCAAAGCGAAGTTCTACTGCGGCAACGCGGAAGAGCTGTCGGCGTTTGTACCGGTCGACAAATACGACCTCGTCTACTCGTTTGGCGTCATCCACCACACGCCGAACCCAAGCGCTGTCTTCGAGCAGCTCCGCCAATACTGCAAGCCCGAGACGGAGCTGCGAATAATGCTCTACTCAAAGTGGTCTTGGAAGGTGGCCTGGATCATCGCCGCGTATGGCAAGGGCGCCTTCTGGAAATCGGACGAGCTGGTTCGTATGCATTCCGAGGCACAGACTGGCTGCCCCGTGACGTACTCCTATTCGAAAAGGTCCGTCCGCGACCTGTTGACGGGCTATCGAGTCGAACAGGTGACGAAAGATCACATCTTCCCCTACGTGATCGACAAGTACGTGAAGTACGAGTACGAGTGGGAGTGGTACTTCAGGTGGATGCCGATTCGAGCATTCCGCTGGCTCGAAGGGCGTTTAGGCTGGCACACTCTGCTTGTGGCACGACCGGATGCTTGGGCCGTCGCGTGACCCTGACGATCTTCGCGATTCCCAAGGCGTTCTCGGGACAGTTCAATCAGATCCAGCTCAACGCGGTGGAGTCCTGGACCCGCTTGCGACCGGGACCCGAAATCATTCTGTTCGGCGACGATCCAGGCACGGCTGAGGTGGCTGCAACTTATGGGTTGCACCACATTGCTGAGGTCGCGCGCAATGCCTACGGCACCCCGCTTGTGCCAGGCCTGTTCGTCGAAGCCCAGCGCCTGGCTGCCAACGACCTTCTGTGCTACGTGAACTCGGACATCATCCTCACGCAGCCCTTCATGGACTCAGTATCGCGACTCGCGCAGCTCGAGACAGGGCGCAAGTTCCTGGGAGTTGGGCGCAAGACGAGCCTGCCCATCAAGGAGCTGCTCGATTTCGGGGATGAGTCATGGTCGGCATCGCTGACTGAATGGGCGGCTCGTGAGGGCCGGCAAGTCACATATGACTCCGACTTCTTTCTGTTCCGCCGAGGCCAGTGGGACTCGATCCCTCCATTCGCCGTTGGCCGCTGCTACTGGAGCAGTTGGTTCATGTACGACAGCCGGCGTCGCGGCATTGACCTGGTGGACATGACCGGACCAGTTCTTTCTGTGGAGCCTCGCCACGACTATTCACACGCCAAGAGCACCAAAGGCCACGCCCGTTTGAGCGGCCCTGAATATGAGCTCAACCGAAGAGCTTTCCGAGGGTGTCACTACTACACCACCGTGAACGCCACGCAGCTGCTCACGGAGTCCGGTCTTGAAAGTGCGCCAAGCAGCTACCTGTGGCTGAGCTACCGGGTCCGATTCGAGTACTGGATCTACTTCCTGTTAAAGGCTCGACTCTACCCATGGTCGATGCCCCTGATCGTGTGCTTTCGGGGGGCCGCGGCGGCCGCGGGGCTTGTGCGGTCGTCACGCTGGCGAGCGACGCCCAAGTCGCTTTGACCATGGTGACGGGACGTTTCCGCACCCTGCTGCGGGCCTTGGTCTCTCTTCCGCCGTGGGTTCAGCTCGTTGGCATCTCGGCGCTTCTGCTCGGAGTTCTCGACGTCTCGTACGTCGTGATCATCCCCGCGGCGCATTACTACGCTCTGCTGAATCCGCAGATCGATCCGGTAAAGCTGTTGGAGGGCTTCGTTCTCGTAGCCATCGTCGTCATCAGCGCGCCACGCGACACGCGTCATATCTCGACTATCTTCATCTGGCTCTCCCTGCTCCTGGCCTACATCCCGATGCTTTGCCTTTACGGTGTTCGGAGTTATCCGCGACCGTTCATGTACGCCACGGCGGGATTCTGGCTCGCTGTATGCATTCTCCTGCGGGTCGTGCCGCGTCCCCAGTTCCCATTCGTGGCGCCGTCGCTCGCACGGCGGGCTTTGCCTGTCCTCTACGCAGTGTTCCTTGTTGCCTCCGCGGCGACGATTGCCTGGTACGCAGGTCTCTCAATCTTTGGAAACCTACTGCACGACCTCAACCTCAATCGGGCGTACGACGCTCGGGCCGCCTTCGTTGCCGACCACATACCGCTCAACGGCTACTACCTCCACTGGGTGGCCCTTGTCTTCAACCCGCTGTTCTTCGCGCTGGCCGCTCTGAAGCGGCGGTGGGTGCCAGCGCTGGCCATTTTCGCGGCTCAGCTCCTGGTGGCTGCGTTTGTGGGAATGCGCACTTATTTCTTCGTGATCCCGTTTGTTGCCGCATTGCTAGTGCTGGCCCATGGGCGGCGGCCGCTCGAGAAGATCACAGCAGCGTTCACAAGCATCGTGGCAGCCGGGATGCTCGCGTTCGCGGCGGTAGGCAATCTGAGCGCCTACCTCCTGTTCACGGGCCGCTTCATGCTGGACGCAGCACAACTCAACTTTCTCTATTTCGACTTCTTCTCGAAGCACGGCCCGATTCCACTGGCATATCTCTTCGACTTCTATCTAAGACTGCCCGTCCGGGTGCCTTATCCGTATGCAGAGGATCCTGCCCTCACGATCGGGCTGGTTTACTACGGCCAGCATGGCCTTGGTGCGGTCACCGGCGCCGTAGGCGATGCGTTCATGAACTTCGGGTATTGGGGACTCCCGATCTGGGCGGTCATGATCGTTGCCGTCCTTGTTTTCGCCGATGCCGTCGCCGCCAAGGTGACCCTGCCTCTGGCAACTGCCGTCGTGGCGATGTCAGCTGTCGCGCTGGCACAGACATATTCGGTGCGCGTCCTCTTCACAACCGGTTTCCTGTGGGCTCTGGTCGGGCTGTACCTGCTCAGTAGCACCCGGCCGGGAGAGGTAAGCCAGTCGGACGCACGGGTCCCAACTTACGGGACGCCGCGGCCGCTCCCCGTGCCTCGCTGATTTGGCCACACCGCTCAGGCCGATCAAAACTGCGATCAGGACTTCGCTGAGCTGGCTCGGCTATGAGATCAGGCGCCCTTCCTATGGTCACGAGAACGATCCCCTCGACGCCGTAAGTCGACTGGCCGGTCAGTCCGCCACGGTCGTGATCGATGTTGGGGCGCACATGGGACAGAGCGCGGATCGGTTCCTCGGCCGGTTTCCGGCGGCGAAGCTCCACCTCTTTGAGCCGTTTCCGGATTCAATGCAGCATTTGCGAGCGCGCTTCGCGGGCGAGGCCCGAGTCGCGCTTCACGAGGAAGCGCTGGCCGCCGCGCCGGGCCACGCCGACTTCTACGTAAATAAGATCAGCGCAACTAACTCGCTCCTGCCCCTGTCCACCGAGGTCAATAGGCACGTCGACCCCCGCCTATACGAAACGCGCGAACGGATCCGCGTCGTGGCCACGACCCTGGATGCGTTTTGTCGGGAGAGGTTGATCGAGACCGTTGACCTTCTCAAGATCGATGTACAGGGAGCCGAGCTCGAGGTACTGAAAGGTGCGAACGAGCTGTTGGCGTCGGGGGCGGTGCGTGTGGTTTATCTTGAAGCTCACTTCAAGCCCATTTACAGCGGACAAGCAGACTTCTGCACTATCAGTGCGCGTCTGCACGAGCGCGGTTACCGCGTGTACGGGATCTATGACATGAATTTCGGGCTCGACGGTGGCTTGGCATGGGCGGACGCCATCTTCACTCGCCCCTCTGCGGCGGGGTGAGGAAGGACTACGTCACCACCTTTGCGGCTGAGGCCGTAGTCATCAGCGTTTACCTGGTGGCTTTCAAGCTGGTGGCCATACGATTCGGTAGCGTCGGTTTCGCCGAGTACGCCCTCTCGCGAAGGGTTCTGGCCATGCTCGCCCCGCTCGTAGTCTTGGGTCTGGACGTGGGCCTGGCCAGGTTCACTGCCTCGGCTCAGACCGGCCGGTCACGAAGCCCCGACGCAACGGCGGTACTGATCATAACGTCAATCGCAACCGTGGTTGTTTCGGGCGTTCTGTTGACATCTCAGGGATCGCTTGGGCCGTTGCTCTACGGGTCCGGCGGCTATTCAGACCTAGTGCGCGCACTCCCTTTTCTCCTAGCCGGTAGCGCGGCACAGATGGTGGCATACAGCTACTTCAGGGGACGGCTGCAGGTCCAGCTCGCCAATGCGTTGATGGTCGTGAATCATGGCGTGGTGCCGGTGGTGGTGCTCGCATTTGGGCCTTGGCCCGTCCCAGGCCTGCTGATCGCTCTTGGTGTGAGCTGGACGGTCGTCTCGATCGCCTTCATGCCGGCGGTTCATTTTGGGCGCAAGAATGTGGGTACGGCGATCGGCAAGCTCGTTCGCTTCAGCTTGCCCCGCGTGCCTGGCGACTTTCTGCAACTCGCGTTGTTCGCTTTTCCAGCCATCATCGTGGCCCACGCAGCCGACCTTCGACTCGCCGGCGTCGTCGCCCTTGGGATCGCGGTCATCGGCATGGCAGGGTCGGCGCTGGTTCCGATCAGCTTCATCCTGTTGCCGGTCGTGAGCTTAATGAGCAGCCGCGGCGATGATGCAGGGGTGAGCAGGCAGGTGAGCTCAATCCTCAGGCCGGCGGCAGTCCTGCTGGTCCTCGCCACGATCGTCGCCGAGTTTTTGATCACGCCGCTGTTGCCGTTGCTGATCGGCCATCCGGGCGACGTCGACAGAGCGGTGCTGAGCGTACTTGTGCTCGGAATGGCGCCGTGGGGTGTGTTCGTTACGCTGCGGGCGGTACTCGACGCCACTTACTTCCGGCCCGTCAATGCAGAGAACATGGCACTGACGTTTGCCGCCTTCATCGCAGCCGTTGTGACGCTCGCCTTGGTCGGAAAGCTCACGCCGCTCCTAGTCTGCGAGGTTTACGTAGCCGCCCTCTACCTCCTAGCGGCCATGACGCTTGTCCGCAGCTGGCGCGTGATGGCGAAGCGAGCGGGTGAGGTTGAGGTAGCAGATGAAGTTGCACTCGATCCCATTATCGGCATGCCTGTGTCCGAGCCAGACTTTCGATCCGACAAACTGTGAAGCCTGTACGCGTCACCTAAGGCAGGCGCCCGATTCCGTAGAGGATCTTGAAGCTCGGGTCTGGGAGCGCGGGCGCGATCGGTTCAGGAGCGCGATAGTTACCGATTCCTTCCCGCACCTCATCCAACCGGTGG
>CAAGKR010529511.1_pt1 | contig 12421 bp, 5 predicted proteins | sample 2556971 | NCBI WGS metagenome assembly CAAGKR01 (sample SAMEA5207829, study PRJEB30636) | soil metagenome | biome: forest; feature: boreal; material: soil | place: USA | collected 2011-09 | depth 1 m | reverse complement strand
GTGAAGATGGTCGACTGGCGGCGATGTGACGCAGTTCCGTGCGAGCTGATCGCTGATCTGCGGATGTGGCCTGCTGACTCAGCAGGTGGAGCCTGAGCAGGACAAGGCGGACTTCAGGGGGCTCCTCCAAGGGCTGCTTGACCCTGAGGCTCACATCGCGCCTGCTGTTCGCACCAAACTGGAAAGCACTGAGTATGACGTGCTGTTCCTCACGGGTGTGGGCGAGGTCTTCCCCTACATCCGGTCCCACAACGTGCTGAACAACTTACAGAGCGTTTCGAAGGATCGACCCATGCTGCTTTTCTTCCCTGGCGAGTACCGGCAGTCCGACACTCTCGGATCCTCGCTTGAACTCTTCGGACGGCTGCACGACGACCAGTACTACCGAGCCAAGAACATCATGGAACAAGAGGTCTGAGGAAACATGTTGCTACGCGAGATCTTCGAGAAGGACATCAACCGCCCCATCGAGGGCGTCATCAAGGCCGATGACACCTCTCATCTGGGCAGTGAAGTCGACGAGTATGTGCTTACCAACGAAGCCTCCAAGGGGCTCGAACAGTTCCTTGAGGCGTACACCGACTACACAAACGCCAACGGGGTGTGGATCTCCGGCTTCTTCGGCTCCGGCAAGTCCCACATGCTCAAGATGCTTGCGCACCTACTCGGTGACGTCGAAGGACAGGAGTTTCCTCGCGCTGAAGTCGCCGACAGCTTCCTGACGAAGTCGACCGGCGCGATACTGCCTGCTCTCCTTAGGAAGTCGGCAGCCATACAGGCCAAAAGTCTCCTGTTCAACATCGACCAGAAGGCGACGGTGATCAGCAAGAGCCAGGACGACGCACTCCTCAAAGTGTTCGTCAAGGTCTTCGACGACAGCTGCGGCTACTACGGCAACGTCGGCCACATCGCCAAGTTCGAACGCGACCTGGACAAACGCAGCCAGTATCAGGCTTTCAAGGACGCGTACGGCCGGATCGCAGGACAGGACTGGGTCAAGGGACGCGAGGAGAGCATCCTTGAGGAAGCCAATGTCGCCAAGGCGTTCGCCGAGATAAGTGGGGAGTCAGAGGGCGAGCTCACCAATATCCTGACCAAGTACCGCGACGAGTACGCCGTGTCCATCGAGGACTTCGCTGACGACGTCAGCGCGTGGCTCGCCACCCAAGCCCCTGACTTTCGTTTGCTCTTCTTTGTGGACGAGCTCGGTCTGTTCATTGGCGGCAACACCAAGTTGATGCTGAACGCTCAAACCGTCGCGGAATCCCTTAACACCAAGTGTGGTGGTCGCGCCTGGGTCATCGTCACCGCCCAAGAGGACATGGACAAGGTCATCGGTGACCGTACGAAGCAGCAGGGCAACGACTTCTCCAAGATCCAGGCGCGGTTCGCCACCCGGATCAAACTCACTAGTGCCGACGTGGAAGAAGTCGTCCGCAAGCGCCTGCTGGAGAAGAACCCGGTTGGGGCGACCGAGCTGGAGCGCATCTACGCTTCGGAGTCGGCGAACTTCAAGACTCTTTTCGACTTCGTGGACGGGGCGAAGACCTACCGCAACTTCACCGATGAGTCCCATTTCGTAGGTACCTATCCGTTCGTGACCTACCAGTTTCCGTTGTTTCAAGCAGCGCTAGAAGGCCTCTCAGACCACAACGTGTTCGAGGGACGAAACAGCTCTGTGGGAGAACGGTCCATGCTTGGCGTCGTCCAACACGTCGCCAAGGAGATCGGTGGTGACGAGGTGGGGTGCCTTGTTACGTTCGACGAGTTGTTCGCCGGCATCCGTTCGTCGCTTAAGGCTGCTGCACAGCGGTCGATCATCGTCGCCGAGCAGCACCTGGAGAACCCGCTGGCGGTCAAAGTCCTCAAGGCCTTGTTCCTCGTTAAGCACGTCGAAGCTTTCCACACCACCCCCCGCAACCTAACTGTGCTCATGTATGACAGTTTCGGTCTGGACCTGCCGCAGCTGTCCAAGGACGTTCAGGCGGCGTTGAGTCTGCTGGAGCAACAGACCTACGTGCAGCGAAACGGAAACCTCTACGAGTACCTCACCAACGAGGAGCAGGTGATCGAGGAGGAGATCAAGAACGTAGATCTCGATGTTTCTGACATCAGCCAACGATTGGCGAAGCTGATCTCTGAAGACGTGTTGAAGACCAACAAGATCCGATACGACAAGAACCGCCAGGACTTCCCGTTCGGGCTGAAGCTCGATGATCAGCCGCACGGTCCGCAGAAGGACCTGACGATCCACGTGATCAGCCCGGCCTACGAGCACGACCTCTCCGAAGTCCGCATGCACAGTGCTGGCAAGGATGAACTGCGTGTCGTGATGGGAGCCGACAGGAACCTGACCTCGGATCTTCGACTTCTCCTACAGACCGAGAAGTACATCAAGCGCAAGCAGGGTGTATCCCAGAGCTCCAGCGAGCAGTTCATTCTGCTGGCCAAGGCGGCCCAGAACGAGGAGCGGCGCAAGGAGCTGATCCAACGTGCTCGCAAGGCGATTGGCGCATCGACGCTGATTATCAACGTCACCGATGTGGAGGCGGCCTCACAAGATCCAGTTGCACGAGTGAGTGATGGTTTCCAAGATCTCATCCGCCGCACTTACCCGCAGCTCAGCCTGCTGGGTGGAGTGACCTACACGGAGCAGCAGATTGCCGGCTACGTCAACCCTGACGATCCAGGACTTCTCATTGGCGTTGATGTTTCCGTGATCGCGGTCGCGGCCGATGAGGTCTTGAGCTACGTCAGTGCGCAGGAACGCCTTGGTGCGCGGGTGACTGTCAAGGCCATTGTCGACAACTTTGAGGGCAAGCCGTACGGCTGGTACTTGGCAGCTGTCCAGGTGTCGTTGGGCCACTTGGTGGGGACCTCGAAGATCACACTCAACATGGACGGCAACACACTGCGGCGCAGCGAGGTGCCCACGTTGCTGCGCAACACTCAGAAGTTCGCGCACGTAACGGTGACTGTTCAGAAGCAGTACGAAGACCGCAAGGTGCAGGCGCTGCGGGAGTTCTGCACTCAGTTCTTCGACGACCCGGCGTTCCCGAAGGAGCCACTCGAGCTCGCGCGTTCTGCATCCGAAAGGCTCACGGCTGAGTTGAAGAAGCTGCAAGAGGTCGTCCGCAGCTCCACGTACCCGTTCATCCACGAACTTGAGCAGTGCGTTGTCCTGTTGGAGGAGGTCGTAGGCAAGCCGCACGAGTGGTACCTCGACGAGTTCGGTCAACATGTGGACGCACTCTTAGAAGCCAAGGAAAGCGCCGTCGATCCGATCCGCGCCTTCCTCGCAGGTCCACAGAAGACCATCTACGACCAAGCAACGACGTTGCTGCAAACGCATCGCAACAACCTGACCTACCTGCCGCAGGATGCTGCAAAGCCCGTCCAAGAGATCCTCAACGATCCACGGGCGTTCCGGGGCAACCGCATGCAGCAGCTCAAGACCGCGACATCGGTGCTCGAAGCCCACCTCGACGAACGCCTTGCCTCACAGCGAACTGCGACTCTGAGCATCATCGAGAGCAAGATGGCCGAACTCACCGACAATCCCGACTACGCGCTGGCGACCGCTGATGTTCGGCAGGACGTGGCGGACCGGGTCAACGCATTGAAGTCTCAGACCAATACCGAGACCCAGATCGCCCTCGTGACGAATCATGCCGCCGTTTTCGAGGAGACGCTCTATCCAGCGTTGGTCGATCTAGTTCTTAACTCGATACCCCTTGATGTGCATCAACCCGAAATCCACAAGCCCAGGGAGACCGTGTCGATCCGCAGCATCAAGGTTTCTGCCGGGGTCGCGATTCTTCAGACGGAAGGCGACGTTAACGCCTACCTCGAAGCCTATCGCGCCGAGCTGCTCAAGGTCATCGAGAGCGGTAAGCGGGTGACCCTCTGATGGAGACGGCGCCTCTGAAGACCTTTGCCACTACTGCTCGTACTCAGTTGGTGAAGGAGGTCACGGCTCGCCTTGGGATCGTGTTGCAGGAGTCCAGTCTGGAACGTCGGGAGAACCTGGCCGCTATCAGTCAACTGGAGAAGGCGGTGCAGTCCGAGGGGGCAGGCTCGGAGGGTCGGCGAAGGGTGGCTGAGCGCGTCGCATACACCTGGTTCAACCGCATCGTCGCGCTCCGGTTCATGGACGCGAACGGCTACACCGAGGTGGGTGTTGTCTCGCCGGCGGTTGGGCAGACGGTCGGTCAGCCTGAGGTGCTTGCCGAGGCCAAACGGGGGCAGATCGACCGTCGGATCGTGACCAACAATGCAACGGTTGATCGCGTCACGGGTCTGCTCAACGGAACGCTCACGAGCGATGATCCTCAGCGCGAGGCGTACGGAGTGCTCCTCACCGCGTACTGCCGATACTGGAACCGTGCCATGCCGTTCATGTTCGAGCATGAGGGCGACTACACCGAGCTACTGATGCCTGCCGACCTGCTCTCAGACGAATCGATCATCGCCAAGGCGGTCTCAGTTCTGACTCCAGAGGTTTGCGAGGATGTCGAGGTCATCGGCTGGATCTATCAGTTCTATATTGCCGAGCGCAAAGACGAGGTCTTCGCGGGGTTCAAGAAGGGGTTGAAGGCGGGAGTCGACGAGATCCCTGCCGCGACGCAGCTGTTCACGCCTCACTGGATTGTCCGGTATCTGGTCGAGAACTCCCTCGGCCGGCTGTGGCTGCTCAACCGTCCAGACTCCAAACTCGCTGAGCAGATGGACTACTACATCGCGCCGATCGAAGCGGAAACTGACTACCTCAAGGTCTCAAGTCCGGAAGAGCTGAAGATCTTGGATCCGGCCTGCGGGTCGGGTCACATGCTGACCTACGCGTTCGACCTCCTGTACGCCATGTACGAGGAAGAGGGCTACGCCCCTACTGAGATCCCCACCCTGATTCTCACCAACAATCTGTATGGCACAGAGATCGACCCACGCGCTGGCGCCCTGGCCGCGTTCGCACTCACCATGAAGGGCCGAGCCAAGCAGCGCACGTTCCTGAACAAAGCCGTCACACCCAACATCTGCGTCCTTGAACCCATCCGCTTCACCCCGGACGAGCTCGTTGCCCTCGTTACTGGGGATGGCGAGCGCTCCGCTGAAAAGGAGTTCTTCAACCAGTTCGCTGATGTCGATACGTTCGGTTCACTGATTCGCCCGAAAGAAGATCTGATCGGCGAGCTCGGCTCCAAATTGGCGCTCCTGGGGGACACCGACCTCTTCGTCACGGACGTCCTGTCACGTGCGAGTCGCGTCCTTACCCAGGCCGAATACTTGTCTAGCAGATATCACGTGGTCGTAACCAACCCGCCCTACATGGGTTCAAAGAACATGAGTGGGAAACTTAGTGAATGGGCCAAGCATGAATGGCCCATAAGTAAGTCTGACCTATTCGCCATGTTCATCGAACGATGCCTACAACTAGTCATTCATGATGGTTACATAGGAATGATTACCATGCAGAGCTGGATGTTCCTCTCGTCCTATGAAAAACTCCGCGAACACCTTCTGTCATCCAAGGTCATCACCTCAATGGCACATTTGGGGGCGAACGCGTTCGATACCATCAGCGGCGAGGTCGTATCAACCACCGCATTCATAGTGAAGAACCGACGGTCGGACGGAACGATGGGCTCCTACATCCGACTCTCGAGCGGCCCATCAGAAGCAGCAAAGCAGGTCGATCTATCCCAAGCGGTAGACCACGCAGACTGTCCTTGGCTGTTTCAAGCTGCGGTAGAGGATTTCCGCAAGATTCCGGGATCTCCTATCGTGTACTGGTTCACTCAGTCAGTCTTTGATCTGTTTGCTTCAGGCCGCACGGTAGCTTCTATCGCTCGGGCGGCCAAGGGTCTGGTCACGGCCGACAATCAACGATTTGTGCGTGAATGGAGCGAAGTCTCCTGGAATGCTGTTGGTGTCGGCTATCCGGATCGGGAAAGCGCAAACTCATCCGGCAAGCGGTGGTTCCCGTACGCAAAGGGCGGCGAGTTTAGGAGATGGGCTGGAAAGTATGAATCGGTCGTCGATTGGTACGACGATGGACGCGAGATCCAGACAACCCTCACGGACGATGGCTCAAGAGTCCGGGCGACGAACTTCAATTTAGACCGTATCTTCAAGAGGGGACTCACCTGGACTGTAGTAACGACGGGTGGCCCATCGTTCCGAGTGGCCGCTGACGGTTTCCTTTACGATGCTGCTGCGGGTGTCCTCCAGTCTGCGAATGAACAGTACCTCCTTGGACTCTTGAACTCTGTCACGACCACATACATACTCGATGGTCTGAATCCCACCATAAACTTGCACCCTGGATATTTGGGAGCTGTGCCCCTGCCTGTCGAGAGTTCGCAGTCTCGCATTGAAGAAATTTCCCGTTCAGCAGTCGAGATTTCTATGCATGATTGGGATATTCGTGAAACTTCATGGAATTTTGCCGCTTCACCCCTGATCGCTCAGACAACATCACTGGAGCTTGCCTACCAAGCAGCGCGCGAAAGGTGGCGCCGATGGACTATTGACCTGAAGTCGATGGAGGAGGAGATCAATCGCCACTTCATCGCGCTTTTCGGGTTGGAGAACTTATTGTCACCGGAGGTGTCGCTTTCGCGGCTATCACTTGATGCAAATCCTTCGTTTCGATACAAAGGAATTCGTAATGATGACGAACGTGAGCGAGCTCTTCTGAGGGATTCGATACTCGACTTCCTGTCCTATGCGGTCGGCTGCATGTTTGGGCGTTACTGTCTCGAAAGTCCAGGGCTCGTCCTCATGAACCAAGGCGATACTCTTCAGGATTATCTGAAGATAATTCCTAACCCTTCATTCGCGCCAGATGGGGACAATGTTATCCCGGTTCTTGGGGATGACTGGTTCGATGACGACGTTGTGGAGCGTTTTCGAAAGTTCTTGCGGATTGCGTTCGGTGATGAAGGTTTTGAGGAGAACCTCCGGTTCATCGAAAGGGTGCTTGGCAAAGATCTAGGCAGTTACTTCGTGACGGATTTCTACAAGGATCACGTACAACGGTACAAGAAGCGTCCGATCTACTGGTTGTTCTCCAGTCCTGAGGGTAGTTTCAACGCGCTGATCTACATGCATCGCTACAGTTCGAGTACAGTGGGCGCCGTACTGAACGAGTATTTGCGTGAGTTCCAGGCGAAGCTTCGCGCGGAACTGGGGAACCAAACACGCATCTCCGGGAGTCCATCGACATCCGCTCGAGACAAGGCTCGAGCCGACAAGGAGGTCGACAGGATCCGCAAGATGCTGCTGGAGGTCGAGGAGTACGAGCACAACGTCCTCTACCCGCTGGCCACACAGCAGATCACGATCGACCTGGACGACGGCGTCAAGGCCAACTACCCGAAGTTTGGCGCTGCGCTCAAGGGAATTCCTGGTTTGGAGTCCGCCAGTGACTGACGTGTCGAGCATCCAGCCGCACCTCGAGCGATTGTTTAGCAACCAACGCATCGTCATGTGGAGCGACCCGGACAATGAGTTCTACGAGGAGTTCAAGGCTGTGCAGCTCCCCGGCGTGGAGGAAGTGCAGATCGAGGGCAATGAGTACGCGGTAAAGCACCGGTTGCTGCGCGAGGCGCCCAAGAGCAAGTTCTTGGTCTACCGGGCCGGTCCAGTCCCCGCCGACATCGACAACTGGCTGCTTGACCTCGAGTTGGCGTTCGGAAGATTCAGCGCTGACAAGGTGTCTCTGCTGCAGCAGCAACTCGGGCTCGAAGGTCCTGTCGGACAAAGGGTTGTTGCCGAGCATCCGCTCTTCTTCCGGAGTGCCAAGCGCACTGAGGAGCTCAAGGTACTACTGCAGGCGGCCGACGAAGCGGACACCGTGCGCGCGAAGATGGTTGCCATCCTCTGTGGGCAGACGGAACACCGGATGATCGACATCACCCGAGCACTCCTGCGCGAGAATGCCAAGGACAAGGCGACGGCATATGCGCTGCTGGAAGAAACTGGTCTTGCGGACTTCCACTGGAAGGGCGTTGCACGGATTTACGGGTACGCCTCACCCAAACCCAGCGTGGATGACTTTGTGCTGTGGGCCTTCCGCACGGCTATGAGCGGTTTCGCCTCCAACACGCCAGATGCGTTGCGCAGCATACAACTCGACTTCGAGACGTTGAGGCACGACTTTCGGGAGCGTGCCACCTTCGAGGTGCTGGCGAGGCGCGTGGCCAGTGACCTTGACGTTCAAGCATCGATTGCGGGCGGAGACTTCCGTGATCTGATCGACCGCGACTTGTTTGAAGTCATCGATGCCAAGATCATCAGCGACCTTGCCAAGGGCGTCGCAAACCGCACGCTCAGCTCGAAGGACGTCACCGAGTGGGTGCGTCGACGACAAAACTGTTTCTGGTCAGACGGCTACACACATCTGTACTTGGCGATCGACTCAGCGTCGCGGTTTCTCAATGAGCTCGACGCGCTGGATCTGTCGATCCAGTCCTTTGACGATGGGCTTCTCCGGTACACCACCGGCTGGTACGTCATTGACCAGCTCTATCGGCAGTTTGTCCTTCATGGCCGGCTCGCAAAGCATCAGGGACCGCTAGAAGACCTGCGAGTCACGGTTGAGAGTTTTCACTCAAACAAGTACCTGGTCGTGCTCGGCAACTCCTGGCAAAAGCAGGTCGACGCGGTCGTGGCAAACGACGGCGTGTGGGGATCGTTCACCGTCGACTCGCAAACTGATTTCTATGTCCGGCACGTCGGCCCGGTCGTGAAGACCGGACGGAAAAAGATGGCCGTCATCATCTCCGATGCCCTGCGGTATGAGATCGCCGACGAGCTGCGCTCCCGCATCCGTCAGGAGGACCGATATGACGCTGACCTCGGATACATGCTGTCGGTCCTGCCCAGCTACACGCAGCTTGGAATGGCGGCGCTCCTGCCACATCAGAAGTTGGAACATGCGCAAGGAGATAAGGCACTCGTTCTGGCCGATGGCAAGCCGTCGGGGGGTGTCGCGAACCGCAACAAGATCCTCGCGACCGTGGATGGCGTCGCAGTCCAGGCCGAGGAATTCCTGAAGATGAGCCGAGATGAGCAGCGGGAGCTCAACAAGAGCCATCAGGTGATCTACGTGTACCACAACCGGATCGATGAGACCGGGGACAACCCGAAGAGCGAGGGCCGGGTCTTTGAGGAGACGGAGCGGACGTTCGCCGAGATCATCGATCTGGTGAAGAAACTGGCGAACGCGAACGCCACTAACATCATCGTTACCGCCGATCACGGCTTCCTGTACCAAGATGATGGGTTGGACGAAAGTGACTACCTTTCGGTGCAACCGCAGGGCGACGAGATCCTGTTTCGAGATCGTCGGTTCGTGCTGGGCCGAGGTCTCAAGTCGGCCCCGGAGTTCACCACCTTCATGCCGGCCCAGCTGGGCCTGGGCGGCGACGTCGAGGTGCAGATCCCGAAGTCGATCAACCGGCTGCGCAGACAAGGGTCAGGGAGCCGATTTGTGCACGGTGGCGCGTCACTTCAGGAGGTCGTCGTTCCTGTCTTGACTATCAACAAGAAGCGCAACAGCGACCTCACCCAGGTCAGCGTGGAGATCCTGCCGGAGTCCAACACGATCACCACCGGGCAGATGAGCGTCAAGCTCTTCCAACAGGATCAGGCGAGCGACAAGGTTCAGGCTCGCACGCTACGGGCTGGGTTGTACGTGGGAGAGATGCTGATCTCCAATCTGCCCGTGCTGGTCTTCGACCTTCCGGCAGAAGACAAGCGTGACCGGTACATCAACGTTCAGCTCGTGCTCAGCCGCGACGCTGACGACCACAACAACCGGACCGTGGAACTACACCTCGAGGAACAGATTCCGAAAACCAACCAGTGGCGTGTGTACAAGAAGGCGGTCTACACCCTCAAGCGCTCCTTCATGAGCGACTTCGACTTCTGAGTTCGACGACTTCTGAGTTCGACCCAGCACCAGACCAGGAGAGCAACCCCGATGGAAGACCTCGATAAGAAGATCAACGAGCATTTCGCAGGCTCCGTTGTGCGCAAGGACCTGGTCAAGGCGGTCAAGGGCAACGCCATCGTGCCCTCCTACGTCCTCGAGTATCTCCTGGGCCAGTACTGCGCCACGGACGACGAGGCGACGATCCAATCGGGCATTGACACGGTCCGCGAGATCTTGGCGCAGCACTACGTGAACCGCAATGAGGGCGGCCTGATCCGCTCCACCATCCGCGAAAAGGGGCGACACAAGGTCATCGACCGGATCAGTGTCGCCTTGAACGACAAGGATGACGTGTATGAGGCCGAGTTCGCCAATCTCGGTATCACGCGCGTCCTCGTGGATTCCGGCACGATCAAAGCTCACCCCAAGCTCCTGGTCGGCGGGGTCTGGTGCATTTGCGATGTCGAGTACTCCCACAGTGATGACTCCCGCTCTGTGCCGTGGATCCTGGGATCGCTCAAGCCGATCCAGCTCTCCAACTTCGACTCCGGCGCCTATCTGACGGCTCGAAGAGCCTTTAGCACGGACGAGTGGATAGACCTGTTGATCCAGTCCGTTGGGTTCAACCCGCAGATGTTCGGGCGACGTAACAAGCTCACCCAGCTGGTGCGTCTGATTCCCTTCGTAGAGCGCAACTACAACCTTGTCGAGCTCGGGCCCAAGGGCACCGGCAAGTCCCACATCTTTTCTGAGTTCTCCCCGCACGGGATGCTCATCTCGGGTGGCGAAGTCACCGTGCCCAAGTTGTTTGTCAACAACTCCAACGGCCGTCTTGGCCTTGTCGGCTACTGGGACGTCGTCGCGTTCGACGAGTTCGCCGGGAAGAAGAAGCGCACCGACAGGGCGCTTGTGGACATCATGAAGAACTACATGGCGAACAAGTCGTTCTCTCGTGGCGTGGAGACCCTCGGAGCTGAGGCGTCCATGGTGTTCGTTGGCAACACCGACCACACGGTTCCCTACATGCTCAAGCACTCTGACCTGTTCGACGCGCTCCCGGAGAACTATCACGACTCAGCGTTCCTTGACCGCATCCACCACTACATCCCTGGCTGGGAGATCGACATCATCCGAGGGGAGATGTTCTCCGACGGGTACGGATTCGTCGTCGACTACATCGCCGAGATCCTGAAATCGATGCGGGCCCAAGACTTCTCGGACCGGTACACGCCCCACTTCACGCTCTCGTCGGACATCTCGACCCGCGACCGTGATGGGATCCACAAGACCTTCTCCGGCCTGATGAAGATCCTCTACCCACACGGTGAAGCGACCCGCGAGCAGATCGAGGAGATGCTCCGGCTCTCGATCGAAGGCCGTAAGCGCGTCAAGGATCAGATCCTCCGTATGGACAACACCATCTCACCGGTGAAGTTCGGGTACACAGACGTCGAAGGTGGCTGGCACGACGTCCTCACTCTCGAGGAGGAGGAGTACCCGAACTACTTCAACCATTTCGTGTCTACCGATCCCGGTGGCACGGACGACCGCGAATCTGCAGCAGAAGCTGAGACGGTGGCACCTGCCGAGCCCACCCTCGTGGTAGGCCACCGAGACTTTCAGGAGAACCAGCGTGGCGTCTCCTACGACAAGATCATCCTTCCCTACCTCGCCGACGCCACCGAGATCGCCATAACGGACCCCTACATCCGCATGTTTCACCAAGCTCGCAACCTCATGGAACTCCTGGAGTCCATCGCCAAGGCGAAGGCCCCCGAAAATGAGATCGCGGTCAACCTGACGACGATCGAGCACGAAGAGCCAGACAAGGCCGAGGCACAACTCAAACAGCTCATTGCAGTCCGGACAGCCGCCCAGGTCATGGGAATCAAGTTCAACGTCGAGTTCGACGAGAGCCGAACGATCCACGATCGAAGCATCGTCACAGACACAGGATGGAAGATCCTGCTGGGGCGAGGGCTCGACATCTTTCATTACGTCTCAAACGACGCATTTGACCCCGCCAGCCGCATCCAAGAGTTTCGCTCAGTGAAGGCGTTCGGCGTCAGTTACCTTCGCATAGAACCGACGAAATGACTCGTACGGAATGAGGCCTGGCGTCCAGGCCGGCATGACCCTTGCGTCGACACTGCTTGCAAGGAGCCTGAGGTCGGCCGGCGCCGGAGTGAAGCTGGTCACCGAGACGACGAACCCTCGCGCGACACGATTTGATGCAAGCCACCGGCGACGGCGACGATCGCGGCCGCTGCAGATGCGATGCCTGAGATGAGCCCGAGCGCAACGCCTGCTCTCTGCGCGACATCCAGGCCGATTGGAATCCCCGCGCCTACGCCGGAGAATGTTGCCAGAACCAGGATCACGAGCGTCCGCAAGGAGATCAGCGGCTCAGGACCGTGATCGTGTCTCTCCTGTCCTCGAACTGTAGACACGCTGTTCCTCCTTTGAATAGTGCGAGCGGCGGCG
>CAAGKR010103884.1_pt1 | contig 12423 bp, 13 predicted proteins | sample 2556971 | NCBI WGS metagenome assembly CAAGKR01 (sample SAMEA5207829, study PRJEB30636) | soil metagenome | biome: forest; feature: boreal; material: soil | place: USA | collected 2011-09 | depth 1 m | reverse complement strand
CGGCCGAGCTCGTCGAGCAGACGGTGCCGGTCGAGGTCGACGGCAAGCGTTTCTCGGTCCGGCTCTGGCTGCCCGACGCGGCCCACACCTCGAATGCTTCGTCGCGGCGCCGTCCGGCGGCGCGGCCGCGCCCCGGCGCGGCCTCTGGCGGTGGTGCGGGCAACGGAACGATCACCGCGCCCATGCAGGGCACGATCGTCAAGGTGCTCGTGGGCGAAGGCGACACCGTCGAGGCCGGGCAAGCCGTCTTGGTGCTCGAAGCGATGAAGATGGAGAACACCATCAACGCCGAGACCGCGGGCGCGGTGCGCGAGATCCGCGTGAGCGAAGGCGACACCGTGGGCACCGGCGACGTCCTCATCGTCATCGAATAGCGCGAGCGGTACAGGGCCGCGCGGGAAACCTCAGACACGGTGCAGCGGATTCACTGTACGGATTGTCTCGCTAGGCGGAACTCACGCGCCAATGAATCCGAAACGGGCGGCAGAGGTACACAATGGCGTGATGCCCACGCTCTTCCAGGTCGACGCGTTCGCCACCGAGCCGTTCCGCGGCAATCCGGCTGCAGTGTGCATCCTCGACACACCCGCAGACGAGATGTGGATGCAGTCGGTCTCGGCGGAGATGAACCTCTCTGAGACCGCGTTCCTCGTGCCGGGAGCCGCCGAGTCCCACTTCGCGCTGCGGTGGTTCACGCCGGTTACCGAGGTCGAGTTGTGCGGTCACGCCACGCTCGCGAGCGCGCACGTGTTGTGGGAGACCGGCCGCCTCCCCAGCGCCGCGAGGGCGACCTTCGACACTGCGAGCGGCGTGCTCACCGCCGCGCAGTCCGACGGCGCGATCTGGATGGACTTCCCGGCGCTTCCCTCGGAGCCGGTCGAGGCGGTTCCCGGCCTCCCCGAAGCGCTCGGAGCGTCGCCGGTCACCATCGCGCGCAATCGCCACCAATACCTCGTCGAGTTGCCGACTCCCGCCGACGTACGCGACCTCCGACCCGACTTCGATGCCGTCGCAGCGCTCGAGACGCGAGCCGTCGTCGTCACCGCCGGCGACCACACCGGTGAGTATGACTTCGTGTCGCGGTGTTTCGCCCCGCGGGTCGGGATACCCGAGGATCCGGTCACCGGCTCCGCCCATTGCGCGCTCGGGCCGTGGTGGGCGGCGCGGCTCGGCGTCACCGAGCTGGTCGGCTATCAGGCTTCCGCGCGTGGCGGTGTCGTGCGGGTGAGCGTGCAGGGCGAGCGAGTGTTCCTCGGAGGAACTGCGGTCACGGTGCTCCGCGGTGAGCTGAGCTGACGGCGCGTCGCTCACACTCGCGGCGGCGAGCGCAGTGAGCCGCTCGCCAGGAGCGAACGGCCGCGAGGCGGGTATCCCGCCTCGCAGTGAGCGACGAATTATCTGGTTACTCGAACAGGATGCTGATTGCTCTCGCGCCGGTGGATGCGCCGGATCGCTTCGCCGAAGAGCGCGGCGACCGAGATCACCTCCACGTTGTCGGGAAGCGCGACGGGCTGCGTCTCGACTGTGTCGGTGATGAAGAGCCGCTCGATCGGGCTCTCGGCCAGGCGCTCGACTGCCGTCTGCGTGATCAACCCGTGGCTCACCATGGCGTAGATCTGCGCGGCGCCGCGGTCGCCGACGATGCGCGCCGCGTCGACGAGCGAGCTCGCGGAGATCGTGAAGTCGTCGACGATGAGCGCGGTCTTTCCTGCGACGTCGCCGATCAGGTCGAGCATGTGCGCGGTCTCGGAATGGTCGGTGCGTTCCTTGTCGGCGATCGCGTACGGCACACCCAGCCGCTTCGCGTAGGCGCGCGCACGCTTGGCGAACCCTGCGTCGGGCGCCACGACGACAAGGTCCGGAAATGCCTTCGCCGCGACCGCGTCGCAGAGCGTGGGCATGGCGTAGAGGTCGTCGACCGGTACGTGGAAGAAACCCTGCAGCTGCGGGGCGTGCAGGTCCATGGTGACGACACGGTCGACGCCGGCGGCCTCGATCGCATCGGCGCAGACCCGCGCCCGGATCGACACGCGCGGCTCGTCCTTCTTGTCGCCCTTCGCGTAGCTGAAGTACGGGATCACTGCGGTGACCGACTCGGCGCTGGCGCGCTTCAGCGCGTCGATCCAGAACAGGAGCTCCATGAAGTTGTCGTTGGCCGGGAACGCGGTGCCTTGCACGAGGAACGTGTGTCGCCCGCGGACGTTCTCGAGCACACGCACGAAGAGGTTCCCCTCGGAGAACCGGATCGTCTCCGACGCGCCGAGCGGACACTCGAGGTACTCCGCGATCGCCGCGCCCAGCTTCCGGCTCGCGGAACCGGCGAAGAAAAGGAAGTCGTCGGTCACGACGCCGCGTCCGCGAGGGATTCGGCGAGCGACGGGTGCACGAGGAGCGAATCGACGATGTCGCCGACGCGCAGGCCGTTCGTGACGGCGACCGCCAGCACGCTGATCAGCTCGGCGGCGTTGCGACCGACGATCGATCCCCCGAGCACCACGCCGGTGGCGGGGTCCGACAGGATCTTCACAAAGCCCCGCGCGTCGCCCTTGATCAGCGCTTTCGCGTTGGCGGAGTAGGGCACCTTGGTCACCCGGATCTTGCGGCCCTCGGAGAAGGCCTCGGCCTCCGCGAGCCCGACATCGGCGATCTCGGGATCGGTGAACACCGCCGACGCGGCCTTGTCGTAATCGAGATGGCGGTGGGGCCGGTTGTGCAGGCCCATGAGGTGCTCGGCGATCTTGCGCCCCTGCATCGCGGCAACAGACGACAACGGCAGCTTGCCGGACACGTCGCCTGCCGCGTAGATGTGCTCGACGTTCGACAGGCAGTTGTGGTTGACGCGGACATAGCCGCGATCGTCGACCTCGACGCCCGCGACGTCGAGGTCGATGCCCTCGCTGTTCGGGATGGAGCCCACCGCGAGCAGCGCGTGCGAGCCCTCGATGGCGCGTCCGTCTTCACAACGCACGCGCACGACGTCGCCGTCGCGTTCGAGACTGCTCGCACGGGCGCCCTTCAGGAGGGTGACCCCGCGAGCGAGGAACGCGTCCTCGAGCACCGCGGCAACCTCGGGATCCTTGATCGGGAGCACCTGCTGGCGCGACACGAGCAGCGTGACCTTCGACCCGAGCGCGTCGAAGAGGTGCGTGAACTCCACGCCGGTGACGCCCGAGCCGATCACGATCGCGTGCTCGGGAATCTCGGGCGGTGGGTACGCGTCGCGGGTGGTGAGAACACGTTCGCGGTCGACGGTGACGAAGTCGGGGACGCGAGGACGCGACCCGGTGCAGATCACCACGAAGTCGGCCGAGACCTCCTTGAGCCCGCCGTCAGTCTCGACCACGATCTCATGCGGGTCTTTGAACCGGCCCGTGCCGTTGATCACCCGGACCTGCTGCGACTCGAGCCCGGTGAGGAGCGCGCGGTGGAGCCGGTCCTCGATCGACGCGACGCGCTCTCGCAGCGCCTCGACGTCGAGATGACCCTCGGCCGCGATCCCCATCGAATGCGCGCGCCCGAGCTCGAGCAGCTCACCGCCGGTCGCGATCAAGGCTTTCGAGGGAATGCAGTCCCACAGGTGTGCGGCACCGCCCACGATGTCGCGCTCGACGAGGGTGACGTCGGCGCCCAGCGTCGCGGCGACACTCGCGCAGGTGTTGCCGGCGGGACCACCACCCAGAATGACGACAGTCGGCATACGTGGGCAATAGTACGAGCGGAAGGAGCGGGTTCTGGCCAACGTAACGTGGTTGTCATGAGCGATGTGCGCCACGATCCGGTCAGCGGCCGCGTCGTGATCGTCGCCGCAGATCGCGCCGCGCGCCCGCACACCCTCATGCAAGCGGTTCGAGACGAGGATCGCGGCCCGGAGCACTGCCCGTTCTGCCCCGGGCACGAGTCCATGACCCCGCCCGAGATCATGCGCACCGGAGACGGGGCCACCGGCGAGCCGGGCTGGCGGGTGCGGGTGTTCCCGAACCTGTACCCGATCACGGACACGCACGAAGTCGTCGTGCTCTCGCCCGAGCACTACCACACGTTCGCCCAGCTGTCGGACGACGTCGCGGCCGAGGTCTTCACCGTGCTGCGCGACCGCGTGCGGGCGCACCTCGACGCCGGGCTCCCTTTCGCCACCGCGATCGTCAACCAGGGTCGCGCCGCCGGCGCATCGATCGCGCACCCACACGCGCAGGTCTTCGGACTCGATTTCGTCCCACCCGAGGTCAACGCCACGATCGACCGGCAACTGGCGACGCCCGACGACCTGCTCGAGGGCGACATCGCCGACGCGCGCGACCACGAGCTCGTCATCACCGACGGTGAGGTCACCGTGTGGTGCCCGTTCGCGTCGACGTCGGCGCTCCTCATGCGCATCTGCCACGCGGAAGCCGGTACGACCTTCGACGGCGCCACCGACCGCGAGCTCGCCACCATCGCGATCGCGGCGCGCGACGCGCTCGTCTCCGTCGGCCGCGTCATCGAGAATCCGCCGTACAACCTGGTGGTGCACACCGCACCGCGCTGGTACGTCGAGATCACCCCGCGTCTTGGTGTGCTCGCGGGATTCGAACAGACGACCGGCGTGTTCGTGAACACGATCCCGCCCGAGCGCGCGGTCGAGTTCCTTCAGGTGGGCGTCGAATGAGCGTGACCGTCACCGTGTGCACGACGATCGACGCGCCGCTTGCAACCGTGTGGGCCGCGGTCGAGAACATCGAGTCGCACACGGACTGGATGAAAGACGCGGTTCGCATCACCTTCAAGAGCGCGCAGCACAGCGGGGTCGGGGCCGAGTTCGAGTGCCTCACGCGCGTCGGGCCGCTCTTCACGACCGACAAGTTCGTCGTCACGCAGTGGCAACCCGGCGAGATGATGGGCATCGAGCACCGTGGCGCGGTCACCGGCGACGCCGAGTTCCGCCTCGAGCCCGACGGAGACGAGCGCACGCGCTTCTGTTGGGAGGAGCGACTCCGGTTCCCGTGGTGGCTGGGCGGGTTCGTCGGCGAGCGCGCGGGGATGCCCGTGCTGCGCCACCTCTGGAGCGGGAACGTCGCGCGGCTCAAGGCCTCGATCGAAGATGCGCGTTAGCGTCGGAACCAGAGGCGAACGGCCTGCGGCGCAGGTACCCTGCGCCGCAGTGAGCCGGGGCCGAGCGGCCCGGCGCGGAGCGCCGAGAGCGGGAAGCATGAATCTTCCGAGCATCGAAGGGCCGGTCAGCGGAGGAAAAGGACCGTTCCTCGGCGGTCTCGCCGCCGGGTTCGCCGAGCACGACTACACGCAGACCGAATACATCCTCGCCGGAACAGCCGAGGCGTACGAGCTCGGCGCCGACGGGGAGGCGTTGGCGATCGACACCGCCGACTACCGCACGCGCATCCTCGTCTACCGTCCCGCCGACGCCGCGCGCTTCAACGGGACGGTCGTCGTCGAGTGGATGAACGTGAGCGGCGGGCTCGACGGTTCCCCCGACTGGACGTTCCTCCACCGCGAGATGATGCGCAGCGGCTACGTGTGGGTGGGCGTCTCCGCACAGTTCGTAGGCGTGCACGGTGGCCAGTCGCTCGTGGCCACCGCGAACCCTATGGGCCTGACGGAGGTCGACCCCGAGCGTTACGGCTCGCTCTCCCACCCCGGTGACATCTTCTCGTTCGACATCTACTCCCAGGCCGGCGCGGTCGCGCGCGGTGTCGAAGGTACGGTCCTCGCCGAACTCCCCGTGGAGCGCCTCATCGCGATCGGGGAGTCACAGTCCGCGATGCGACTCACCACCTACGTCAACGTCGTCGACCCCGTCGCGCTCACGTACGACGGCTTCTTCGTGCACGCGCGTGGTCGCTCGGGTTCGCCGCTGGACGCGAGCGGTCCAATGCGCGATCCGTCGGCCACGCCCGAGCCGTTCCGCGAGGACCTGCGCGTGCCCGTGCTGTGCTTCGAAGCGGAGACCGATCTGATCGGTCTGGGCTACTACCCCGCGCGCCAACCCGATAGCGATCGGTTCCGGCTCTGGGAGGTGGCCGGCACGTCGCACGCCGACGTGTACACGTTCGTCACCGGATTCGTCGACAGTGGCGCGCTTCCGATTGAGGAGCTCGCGGCAGTGTGGGCGCCCACGACGTCGCCGTTGGGCTTCGAACTGGAACAGCCGATCAACACCGGTCCGCAGCACTACGTGCTGCAGGCCGCGCTCGCGCACTTCGACCGGTGGCTGCGCGACGGCACGCCGCCGCCGATCGCGCCCCGACTCGACGTGCAACCCGGCGACCCGGCGACCGCCTTCGTCGTCGACGAGCATGGGATCGCGCGCGGTGGTGTTCGCACGCCGCACGTCGACGTGCCCACCGCGACGCTGTCAGGACTCGGGAACGGTGGTGCGCAGATCTCGTTCCTCTGCGGCACGACGATCCCGTTCAGCGCAGACAAGCTCGCGTCGCTCTACTCGAGCAAGGCGGACTATTGCGCCCAGTTCGACGCCGCGACCGACGTCGCCGTCGCCGCCGGCTTCTTCCTCGAAGCCGACGCCCCCGAGATCAAAGCGATTGCGGCCGAGCTCTTCCCGACCTAACGAGGGGTCGCTCCGAATAGCGAACCTGCGTCAGCAGACGGTGTAGAGGACCCGCAGCTGACGCAAGTTGGGTGTTAACGACCGTGAAACGTCGCTTTGCCGGGGCCGTCTGCGAGGAAGCTCTGGATGCCGGTGGTGGCGTCCTCGGTCTCGAACACCTCGGCGAACCCTGCGGCCTCGAGATTCAGCGCATCGGCCAGCGGAAGGTCGAAGCCGCCGTCGATGACGCGCTTGGCAATCCCCATCGCGACCACCGCGCCGGCCCCGAGCGATGTGGCCCACTCGAGCGCGGCGTCGACCGCGCCGCCCGCAGGTACGACGCGGTCGACCACGCCGAGTGCGAGCGCCTCTTCGCCCTTCACATGCCGTCCGCTCCAGATGAGGTCCTTCGCGCGTGCAGATCCGACGAGCCGTGCGAGCCGCTGCGTGCCGCCCGCGCCCGGAAAGATCCCGAGCTGGATCTCGGGGAACCCCAGCCGCGCGCCGTCGCCCGCGACCCGCAGGTCGCACGCGAGCGCGAGCTCGAATCCGCCACCGAGCGCGAAGCCTTCGATCGCCGCGATCACCGGCCGGGGGATCGACCCGAGCGCGTCGAACGCGGCGCGAAACGCGGCCGTCACGCGCGGCGCGGCGCCGGGTTCGGTGAACTCCGACACGTCAGCGCCCGCGGCCAGCGCCTTGTCGTTGCCGGTGACGACGACCGCCTTCACCTCCGCGTCGGCGGCGAGCGCGATCCCGTGCGCGGCGATCTCGTCGAGCAGCGCGGTGGAAAGAGGGTTCAGCGGCGGGCGGTTCAGCCGGAGGAGCGCGACACCGTCACGCAGTTCGAGCTGGACGAGGGTGTCGGCCACGCTATTTCGCGTAGTCGAAGAAGCCGCGGCCACGCTTCCGGCCGAGCAATCCTGCTTCCACCATGCGGCGGAGGAGCGGCGGCGCCGAGTAGAGCGGCTCCTTGAACTCCTCGTACATCGAGTCGGCCACCGCCTTGATGGTGTCGAGACCGATGAGATCCGCGAGCGCGAGAGGCCCCATCGGGTGCGAGCAGCCCTCCACCATGCCGGCGTCGATGTCGTCGGCGGACGCGAACCCCGACTCGAGCATCCGGATCGCCGAGAGCACGTACGGCACGAACAGGAAGTTGACGATGAAGCCGGCGCGGTCGTGTGAGCGGATGACCCGCTTGTCGAGCCGCCCGGAAACGAACTCCTCCACTCGGTTCGCCGCGTCTTCGCTCGTCACGATCGACGGGATGAGCTCGACGAGGTGCTGTACGGGCACCGGGTTGAAGAAGTGGAGCCCGAGCACGTTCTCGGGACGGCGCGTCGCCATCGCGAGCTTCATGATCGGTATCGACGAGGTATTCGACGCGAGGATGGTGTCGTCGTTTTCGAGGATCTTGTCGACGTTCGTAAACAAATCGAGCTTCTCGTCGATCGACTCGATGATGGCCTCGATGACGAGCTCACGGTCGCTGAGGTCGCCGAGGTCGGTGGTGAATGCGACCCGGCTGATCACGGCGTCACTCCCGGCGGCGTCCATCTTGTGGCCACGCACCGCACGGGCAAGCGATTCCTCGATGCGCTGGAGCCCGGCAGCCGAGGTCTTGGCGTCGGTCTCGCACACGATCACGTCGGCCCCACCACGGGCACAGACCTCCGCGATCCCGGAGCCCATGAGCCCGGCTCCGACGACGCCCACCCGTTCGATTCCCACGTCAGCCCTCTCGACCTTGGTCGCCGACCAATTCGGTGGCCGCAGTGTACGGATCGACCACCCCGGCGGCGACTCGAGCGGCCACGCTATCGAAGCGCGGTCCGCTGCAGATGGCATCGGCCTGCTTGGCGACCCACTCGAGCACGATCCCGCGCAACTCGTCCCGAACGCGCAGTTCGCGCCGCCGCGCGAGCTCCCCGGAGGTCTCGAGATAGCCGCGGTGGGCCGTGACCGCGTCGACGAGCTCGCCGAGGCCGCGGCCGTCGATCGCCACTGTCGAGACGATGGGCGGCGACCAACCGCGCGGTTCCCCGAGGAGGAGCATGCCCTGGAGATCGCGGACGGTCGCTTCCACGCCGCCGCGATCAGACTTGTTGACGACGAACACGTCGCCGATCTCGAGCAGCCCGGCCTTGCTCGCCTGGATCGCGTCGCCCCAACCGGGCGTGACGACGACGATCGTCGTGTCCGCGGTACCGGCGACGGCAACCTCCACCTGACCGACGCCGACGGTCTCGACGAGGATCCACGCGTAGCCGGCGGCGTCGAGCACGCGCACCGCGTGCGGCGCCGCACGTGAGAGCCCGCCGAGCTCGCCCCGTGTCGCCATCGAACGCACGAACACGCCGTCGTCGGTGTCGTGGTCCTGCATCCGGACGCGGTCACCGAGAATGGCGCCGCCCGTGAAGGGGCTCGTGGGATCGATCGCGATCACGGCCACGCGCTCGCCCGAGCTCCGGAGCCGAGCGACGAGGCCGTCAGTGAGCGTGGATTTCCCTGCACCGGGCGCGCCCGTAATGCCGACGACCGCAGCGTTCCCGGCCGAGTGGGCGGGTAAGGCTGCGAGCGCATCGCGCGCGGCGTAGCCACCCGACTCGACGATCGTGAGGAGCCTGGCGAGCGCGGCGCGATCGCCGTGCCCTGTCGCGTCGACGAGCGCCGCGACCGGTTGCGTCACTCTTCGATGGAGTCGTCGACGACCGCGGTGACACCAGGAGCGCGGTCCATGATGATCCGCTCGACTCCCGCCTTCAGGGTCTGCATGGAGATAGGGCAGGTCCCGCAGGCGCCAACCAGGCTCACGTGGACCACACCGTCGTCGTCGAGCTCGCAGAACTCGATGTCGCCGCCGTCGCTCTGGAGCGCCGGACGGATGAGCTCGATGGCATCGCGGATGCGCTGCTCCAGCTCTGCGGGTTCGAGATCGGTGTCGATCGGCATGAGAGAAGTCCTTCACTATCGGCTCGCTCGCTGCACCGCAGGATACCTGCGGCGCGGCCGCTCACTCCCCATCGGCTCGCTCGTTGCTACTCCCGGGTCCGGAGCACATTGGCCCCAAGGGTTCGCAGGGTGGCGGCCAGGTCCGGGTAGCCACGGTCGACGTGGTGGGGGTCGAACACGACGGTCTCACCTTCAGCCGCAAGCCCTGCGAGCACCAGCGCGGCCCCTGCTCGCACGTCGAGCGCCCGCACCGGGGCACCGGACAGGCGCGGCACCCCGCGGACGACGGCATGACGGCCCTCGTGCCGCACGTCGGCACCCATCCGCGCGAGCTCGGGGACGAAGCCGAGCCGGTTGTCGAACACATTCTCCGTGACGATGCTGGTGCCGTCGGCGGTTGCGAGCAGCGCGACCACGAGCGGGAGGAAATCGGTCGCGAAGCCGGGGAACGGCAGCGTCGCGACGTCGACCGCTTGGAGCCGCTCGTCGGCGCGAGCCCAAATCCCGTCGGGCGTGGGTGCCACTTTGAGCCCCATCTCCCCGAGCTTCAGCGCAATGAGCTCGACGTGCTCGATCCGTGCGCCTTCGATCGTGATCTCACCCCCGGCGATTCCACAGGCCATGAGGAGGGTGCCGGTCTCGATGCGGTCACCCATGATCTCGGCGTCGACCGACTCGAGCGACTCCACGCCTTCGATCTCGATCGTCGACGTTCCCGCGCCCAACACGCGCGCGCCCATGCGGTTCAGCATCGCGGCCAACTCGGTGATCTCCGGCTCGCGCGCCGCATTCTCGATCACGGTCTGACCCTTGGCGAGCACCGCGGCCGTGAGCAGGTTCTCCGTAGCACCGACGCTCGGGAACTCGAGCACGATCCGCGCGCCTGCGAGCCGGCTCACTCGTCCTTCGATGAACCCGTGGACGACGTGCAGGTCGGCACCCATCGCTTCGAGGCCGCGCAAATGCATGTCGATAGGACGACTCCCGATGTTGTCGCCGCCCGGCATCGCGACGCGGGCCTCTCCGCAGCGCGCGAGCAACGGTCCGAGCACGTTCACCGACGCGCGCAAACGCGTGACGAGCTCGTAGGGCGTCTCCGGGTTCAACGGACCCGATGTGTCGATGGTGAGCTCGCGCTCGCCGGTCCAGGTGACGTCGGCACCGACCGCGCGCATGACGTCGATCATCACGTCGAGGTCGACCACACGATCCATGTTGCGCAAGATGGTCACGCCCGGCGCGAGCAGCGCGGCGGCCATCTGCTTCAGCCCGAGGTTCTTCGTCGCGCCCGAGACGCGCACCCGCCCCGAGAGGGGTGGGCCCGCGAGCACGACGAACGCGTCGGTCATCGGCAGATCTCTTCCGTCACTCGACAAAGCTCAGCGGCAGGTCGCCGTCGCCCTCGCGCTCGGGTACCGGGATGCGCCACACCTCGATGGGCGTCACGATGCCCGGGATCGCCCGAAAGCCGAGTGGCACCGCGCCGAACTCGTCGCCCACCTCGGCCGCGACCTCCGCGGTCGCGAGGACCTCGCCGGGTGCCGCCGCGTCGCACAGACGCGACGCAAGATTGATCGCCATCCCGATGAAGTCGTCACCCTCGAAGAGGATCACCGGACCGGCGGCGATGCCGATACGGAGCGGCAGCACGATGTCCGCGCTCTCGAGCTGCAGGGTGAGGTCGATCATGCCCGCCACGATGGGGCGCACCTCGGTCGAGACGAACATGCAGCCGTCGCCGAACCACTTGCCCACCCGGATCCCATGGTCGGGGGCGAGACGACGCACGAGCGCGCGGAACGCGGCCAGCACAACGACTGCTTCGTCGTCACCGAGCGTGTCGTTCATGCGGGTGAAGCCGCACATGTCGACGAACGCAAAGCATCGGTGAACCCGCATGGCAACAGTTTGGCAAATGCCATGCGGGCACGGGGGATGGGGCGATCAGTCGCCAGCCCCGATATCGACCCCGTACACGTTGTAGAGCACCTCAGCGCCGTGACGCCGGTGCTGCGCAAGGAGACGGACCAGTTCGGCGGCGGCCTCAGCCAGCCGCTCGTCGTCGAGGCCGCCGCCCTCCGCCAGCAGCCCGTCGACCCGATCCATGGTGGCGGCGATCACTTCGTGGTCCCGCTTCAGCCGGTCGACCTCCTGCGCGGCCTCGGTCGGGGAGTCGTCGAGCAGCTCCTCGAACAAGCCGCCTTCGCCCTCGGCGAAGTCGACGTGCGCAACGAATGCGGTGCGGAGCACCACGAGGGCGTCCTCGAGGAGCTCCGCTCCGGACGGCGACTCACATGCCGCGCTGAACGCGTGATGCGCTTCGCGCAACCGGTCGCGCTGCGGCTGGACTCGCTCGAACGCCCGGGACGTGGGTGCAACGGGACCCGACATTCAACTGCCTCCGATGGATGTGCCTGCCAGCTTGCCCACGATTGGGCCTGCCCACTATTGGGCGTACTTACCATTGGACGCCGGATGGCTGCCTGGCGTCAATGTGGCAGTACCCGGACCCAGTCGGTGCTAACCGTCGCCACCTCCGAGAGCACTTCAAACGTGGTGCGCCCACTGGACTTCAGGGGTCGGTAGCCGTGGTCGGCGCTGTCGATCCAGTGGAACGAGACCTTCCCCAAGATCGGGCGCGCCGCTTTCGTGAGGTCGGCCTTGCCCGCCAGCGAGTCTCTCGTCCCGCTCGCGAACAGCACCGGCACGCGCAGGCGCCCGAAGTGCTCAGCCCGCGGCTGCTCGGGCTTGCCGGCTGCGTGCAACGGGTATCCGAGCAGGAGCAATCCCAGCGCAGGCACGGGCTCGTCAGCCGCGCCGACGACGAGCGAGCAGTACCGACCACCCATCGAGCGTCCACCGAGGACGAGCCGATCGGGCGCGAGCTTGGCGCGGCGGGGGGGGGGGGGGGGGGGGTCTGCGCGCGG
>CAAGKR010326870.1_pt1 | contig 12424 bp, 9 predicted proteins | sample 2556971 | NCBI WGS metagenome assembly CAAGKR01 (sample SAMEA5207829, study PRJEB30636) | soil metagenome | biome: forest; feature: boreal; material: soil | place: USA | collected 2011-09 | depth 1 m | reverse complement strand
GACGGCGCGATGTACCTGGCGAAGTGTGCGTCGCGCCTTGTGCCCGGGCTGGTGGGCGACGGGACGGGCGCGAGCTCCGCGAGCTGACGTTCCTCCCGCGTATTCGCGCGAGTTCGAGATCGCGAGCCGCCAGCAGGGGCCGCCCCTCACCCGTAGCATCCGTATCGCAGAGTGGCGCAAGTACCTCTTACCGCGCGATGGCCGAGCGTTTACCGCTCGAGATCAGTACTGATTCCGTGGTCATCGCGGCGGAGGTTCGTCAGGAGCCGCGAGGCGGCGGCTTCGAATCGGGCAACATCGCCGTACGGTCGCGCGACGAGCAGCGCGCCTTCGAGGCTGCTGACAATCGTCTGTGCGATATCGCTCGCGGAGCCCCGAAGCCCCAGCGTCCCCGCCTGTTGACCTTGCTCGAGGACGTGTGTGAGCCACGCTTCGCTGTCGTCGAAGAAGCCGATGATCGCGTCGCGCATCGGCGTCGGGAGCGTGTCGTATTCGGCTGCGAGCATGCCGCAGAGACACATCCGCCCGTCACGGAGGACGTCGGCGTACATGCTCGCGTAGGCCTCGAGCTTGGCGGGGGCGTCACCGCCGCGCTGGTCGATCGCCTCCAGCCCGTCGCCGAAGCGGCCCATGTAGCGCCGGATCAGCGCCTCGCCGAGCTCGGCCTTGCCGGGGAAGTGGTAGTGGAGGCTGGCGGTGCTGATCTTCAGCTCAGAGGCGACGTTGGCGTAGCTGAAGCCGTTGAAGCCCTGGGTCTGCACCAGTCGCTCCGCGATGTCGAGGATCCGTGTCGGGGTGTCGGCGTCGCCCCGCTGCTGTGCCCGAGCCATCCGCACATCCTCTCGCGTCGCAGTGCCTTGACACTTACCTACTAGTAGATCAGGATACCGGGGACCCGTCGACACGCGAGGAGCGGCAGATGACCGTGAGGCACGCAACCGAGCACCGAAGCTTTCAGACGCCCGACGAGACCCGCCAGTTTCCCAACGGCCGCGCCGAGATCCTCAAGGTCGGCGGGGGCGAGGTCGGGCGCCTCGTGTTCGAGCCCGGCTGGCGCTGGTCGAACGACGTGAAGCCCCTCGCGAACACCGACAGCTGCGAGGCACCCCACTTCCAGTACCACCTCAGCGGCCGGCTGGCGATCCTCATGGACGACGGCACCGAGCTGATCGCGGGCCCGGGGGACATCACCTCCCTGCCGAGCGGCCACGACGCCTGGGTGGTCGGCGACGAGCAAGTCGTGGTCGTCGACTGGTACGGAGCGAGCAACTACGCCAAGAGCAGCTGACTCCACCGAAGGAGACAGCAATTCGTCAAGCCGGCGCGAAGGGCAACGTGAGCTCGTCGCCCGTGTGAACCTCTCCCGGTTCGACGACTTCTGCGTAGATGCCGAGACACGCGAAGTTGCCGAAGCCGCCATAGTCGAGCCGGTTGTGATCGGCCAGCGCGCGCAGGATGAGGCGGTCGTCAGGGAGATGCGGTTGCGCCAGGGTCGTCATGACGCAACGCGGCGAGGCGGCTCCGAATCGAATGACCGCTGTACCGACCTGGGCGGTCGCGTCGACCCAGTCGTTCTCGACGAAGCGGTCGACCTCGTCGAAGAGATCGATCACCAGGTTCGGACGAAACCGAGCGATGTCGATGAGGCTGTCGGATGCGAGACGCCGCAGCCGAGCGAGACTCGACGACGTGACGACATGCAGTGCGGCAACGTCGACGAAGGTTCCCGGCCCGGTCGACATGGCAATCGGAAGGTCGAGGGTGACGTCGGAGAGTGCCATGCCTTCGAGCTCAGGCCAATAGCTCTCGTACTGCTCGTCGGAGCCGGTGGCGGTCGCGAGGTGCACGCGGCGTCCGAGGCCCGTCGAGAGGGCTTCATCGATCAGCTCGCCGTCGGTCGACGAGTACTCGGTGCCGTCGATGCGAACCGCAACCGACCCCGCGTCGCCACACCGCGCCGCGTACGCAAGCAGCACGCGACCGACCGCCGGCTGCTTGGCGCTCAGGATCTTGCCGCTGTCGAGATCTCGCACCGCGAACCGGCGGTCGCCGGCAATCCCCGGGGCGCCGACGAGGGCGGTCTCGAGCGCTTCGCCGCCCATCGACTTCACGGGATACCGGTGGATCCCCGAAACCCGTCCGACGCTCTCGGTCATCGCGACACTCCTTCGACGAGTCCGGGAAGATCCGCACGTTCACCGTCACCGCACGCCCACTCGCGGGCATCGAAGCACTCGCGCGGGTGGTCGCGCCACACCTTGCCGAGATCGGCTGAGCGACCTCGACGGCGACGGCTTCGAGCCGGCGCTCGAGCACCTCGAAGAGTTCGACCTTCGCTTGTCGATTCGAGTCAGTCGGTTTGATTCGGGTTCAGCGCGGCGACAGACCGTTTGCCAGCCGGGCGGCGAGGCCGGGCACGGGTACGCCGTGCCCGTTTGCCTTCGCGATCCGCTTGGTGAGCTCCTTCGGCCAGGTCACGAGGACGCCGTCGATGGTGAAGGGCTCGGCGAAGAGCGACCATTCGGCTTCCGTGAAGCACAGCACGGGGTGGACTGGCACATTCGTCGCGTCTTGGAGGGCGCGGCTGACGATCGCGACTTGCTGGTGCATGGCTTCGACGAGCTTCGAGCAATCGCGTCCGCCGACGTAGAGGCGGACGTCGGCCCGAAAGCTGCCTCCACGGTGGCGACGCTTGACCTGACCGCGGTAGCGCTTCGCGTCGATCACCCACACGCCTGACCGCGCGACGACGAGATGGTCGACGTTGGCCACGCTGCCGGGGACACGTCGATCGTGCAACACCACGGCGCCGGTCTCCGTCAGTCGATCGAGATGCGCGCCCACGCGCTCCTCACCTTCAGCTCCTTGCTTCCACGCGGTGATCGATTGGGGCGCCTCGCTGACCGCCAGAAGGAAACCGCCAAGGCGAGGATGGTTCGCTCGGACGCGGTCCTCTCGTCGTTGGCTCAAGCGTTCGTACTTGCGTCGAGCGGAAGCGCCGGCGACGCCCTTCTCGATCGAGTCGAGCTCACGCGCTCGTTCGTCGCTGCTCGACGCGGCCGCACCACACGCTTCGCAGCGCACGCTCTTGGTCTCGCGATCCCACCAGCCACTCGCGCCCGGCTCGAGAGTCGTGGCGCAGTGCGCGCACGAGCCCTTGAAGCGAAGGCGGATGAGTCGCGCGTCCGCCATCGTCACTGCCAAGGAGTCGGCGCTTCCCAGGCCTACCTTGAACCGCCGCCGAGCTCACGATCAGTCCTTGGCGTCGGACCAACGGTGGATCACGCTGACGTCGGCTACGAATCGGACGGAGTCGTCGGGTGCCCAGCGGTGCGCGGCCTCTCGGAGACAGTCGTCGAGGAGCTGCGCGACGGCATCTCCGTTGCCCACCGGCGCGTGCACCAGCAGCTCGTCGTGCAGGCACAGCACGATCCGCCCGTCGAGCGGAGCGGCGCGCGCTCGCACGGTGACGGCCCAGGCCTTGAAGAGCTCGGCCGCAGCCCCCTGCACCATCGCGTTGCGGCCGTAGCGCCCTCGAGCCGCGGCGCGAGAGCGCGCGTCGCTGTCGCTCAGGTCGTCGTCGTCGCTCGCCGACCCCATCGGGATCAGTCGGCCGCCGTAGGTGCGCAACGTGCGACGGAGCTGCCCGGCGCGGTCGGCTTCTTGCAGGTACGCCATCGCCACCGGGTAGGCCGACTCGAGACCGCGCAGCGCCCGCGCACCGTGACCGGTGGTCTGGCCGTACATGGCGCCGAGCACGGCCACCTTCGCGGTCGCGCGATCGACGCCGAGCTGCTGTGCGACCGGTGCGTACAGGTCGGCTTCGAGCGTGGCCTTCGCCAACGCCGGGTCTCCCGATACCGCCGCGAGCACGCGCGGCTCGATCTGTCCGAGGTCGGCGCGCACGAAGACCCGCCCAACTTCGGCGACGACCGCGTCGCGCATGTCGGCCGGCATGTTGTGGAGACCGGCCGATGCAGTCATCCGCCCGGCGGCACCGTCGCATCCGGACCACGCGCCGCGCAGGCGGCCGTCGTCGTGAAGGTTCTCGTCGAGCCACGCGTAGCCGTAGGTGGTAGCCACGCGCTCGGCCTTTCGCCACGCGAGCAGCGCGCCGACCAGCGGATGCGGGTCCTGCAGCGCCTCGAGCCTCCACGCACGCGTATCGACGACCTCGATGCCGACGCTGCGCAGCAGCGACTTCACCTGCCCCGGGCTGCGCAGATCGCAGTCGCCGCCGAACGGTGCGTGGCGCAGCACCTCGGCGTCGCGCTGGACCCGCTGTTCGGCCGCCTCGGCCTCGGAACGCGGACGGGCGCCGACGAACGCGGCGATGAGCGCCTCCGCGACGGCGCGGTCCACAGGCAGGCCGTCGACCGACAGCTCGGCACACAGCAGCTCGGCCGCCGATTCCGCGCGCGCGGTCGCGAGCGCTCTCGGCCGGTCGGGCAGCGCGGCCAGGCGCCCTTGCTGGCGCTCGGCAACGACCAGGGCCAGCTCCGCCCAGCGCGCGAGCCGCTCGGGAGTCGCGGACCAACCGCCACTCACCCACTCGGGCCGCAGATACCCGTCGCCGCGGATGGGTTCTTCCGGCGCGTCGGCGCCGGACGCGCTTTCGCTGAACAGGTCGGGCGGCGCCGTCGATGGGATCGCGTCGAGCGCGAGGTCGTGCAGCTGCGCCCACACTCGAGCCGGATCGGCGCGCCATCCACCGAAGATCAGCCGCTGCACCGCGGCGATGTCCCAGCCGGTCGCGACCCGAACACCGACCTCGCGGCCCGCGTCGACGAGAGGCGCTGCAGTGGCGTTCGACCACATCACCCAGCGAGGGCGAAGTGCCTCCTCCACGCGCCGCACGACGATCGCGGGGTCTTCGACGACAGCCGACACGCACCAACTGCCGGCCGGCGTGGCCATCGCGACCCCGACCTCCGGGGCGACGACCAGCGCCACGAGATCACCCCGACCGACGCCGTGCTCGCGCAGCTCCTCCAGCACGTCCATGCCCGGCACCCTGCCACTGAACCGGCGCCGGCACCCGGTCAGGTCGCCTCGAGGATCGACCGCAGCTTGGCGAGGTCCTTGCGGTTCGCCCGGCGCATGGCGGCGGCCATGAACGGGGCGGTCAGCTTCGAGAACCCGGCCGGCTCGCCACGGTTGCGCAGGGTCATGAGCGTCTTGCCGTCGGTGGAGGCCGACCAGGTGTAGGTGGTCTCCATCGGGAACGGGCCCTGCGCGGTGCGCATGACGAGCCGCTCGTCGGGGACGAGGTCGACGAGCTCGTAGGTGTAGGAGAGGCGCCGGCCGAGGAACCGGGCCACGAACGCGACCTTGGAACCGATCTGAGCGGGAGGTTGCGTTTCCCACTCGATCGATTCGATGTTGACGTACCAGGCGGGTGCATTCGAGGGGTCGGTGGCGTACGCCGCGACGGTGCCGACCGGGCGGTCGATGCTGATGTCGGTCACGACGTCGACGGCCACGGGGCCCTCCCGGCGCACAGTGGTGCTTGGCGATCATGCTCTCACGGCGGCGGCGGCGAGTCGCTCGCGGCGACCGGTGGGTAAGCCGCGAGGTTCTCCCCGATCAGGTCGAGGGCGGCGCCGTCGAGCCTCTACGAGTCTCGAGAAGCCGCCGATCGGCTGGCCCAGGATCACATCGGGCCACGCGCGACGCGCGAGGTCGGGGCACGCGACGCCATTCGTCTGTGAGATTGTTGCGCGAACGCTCGAGACGGGGGGAGGCGGGCACGTGGCCGAAGCACCGATGAGTACTGGCTCGGGGACGCCCGACGATCCCTGGCGCCTGAAGACGCCGCCGCTCAGCTCCGACTACACGATGCACCGCGACACGCGCGACGGCGTCGACGTGATCGTGTGCACGGTCGGCAAGACCGTGCTGCTCTACGACACGCGTTGCCTCGACGATCTCCACGCGATGCTCGCCGCCCACGGCGACTGGATGGAGCTCGGCTCGGCCGACGAGCAGAAGGCGGCGAAGGACGGCACGGTCGAAGCATGGGGCCGCTCGCCCGACAACCCGATCGGAGGGTGGTACGGGCTGAAGAAGGGCCTCCGGGGTCGCTTCGGGATGTACGTGCCGCCGCTGCTGGAGCACCTCGGGCGCGCCGAGGTGGAACACAACGCTCGGGGTAACCGGATGCGCACACGTTGAGGGCACGGGCTCGCGTTGCGATGGTGGTACTGGTCGTCGTCACCGCGCCGACGCTTGCCGCGGTGGCCCACGCGGCCTCAGCGGTCGATCACGCCCCCGGCGCACCGACGCTGCTCACCGTCGACGACGACGCGGCGCCGATCGCTGTCGAGGGCGCGCCGCAGTTCGGCTGGGTCGTCAACGATGCCGATCGCGGCGAGGTGCAGACCGCGTACGAGCTGGTCGTCAGCTCGGTGCCGAGTGGCCCCGAGGCGGCAGCCGTCGTCTGGCAGAGCGGCGAGGTGCGGTCGAGCCAGCAGTCGTATGTCGTCGCGCCGAAGCTCGTGTTGCAGCCCGATCGTTCCTACACGTGGAAGATCCGGACGTGGGATCGGGCCGGTCGGTCGGGCCCGTTCTCGAAGGTCGCGCGCTTCGACGTCGGTCTCCGCGACGGCGACTGGCATGCCGATTGGATTCGCCGGCCGGGCGCCGAGCGCACCGTGTACGACGACTTCTCGCTACTCCGCAAGGAATTCGCGGTCACTGCGAGCCCGGTCGTGCGGGCCCGCGCCTACCTGTCGGCCGGGCAGCAGTACGACCTGCGCGTCAACGGCGTGCGCGCTGCGCACGGCCCGTCGTTCTCCTATCCCGATGAGCAGTACTACCAGGCAACCGACATCACGGGCCTGTTGCACGCGGGCGCACCGAACGCGATCGGCGTCGTCACCCACTGGTCGACGCCCGGGCAGGGGCGCCCGGCATCGGTGCCGGCATTCATCGCGCGCATCACCGTCGATCACGCCGACGGCAGCCGCCAGGTGGTCACGAGCGACGCGACATGGCGCACGCACGCGGCACCGTGGATCCCGGGCTTGGCCCGCAACGGCGAAGGCGACTTCGTGGAGCACGTCGACGGCCGGCGCGATCCGGTCGGGTGGGACCGCGCCGGGTTCGCCGATCGGGCGTGGGCGCCGGCCCACGTGCTCGGCCCGCACCCCGTGGCGCCGTTCACCCATCTGTATGCCGCTCGGACTGCCATCGTCGAGCACAAGGTGGCGCCGGTGACGCTCCGGCGGTTGGCGAACGGCGCGTACGTCGCCGACTACGGCTCGGTGATCGCCGCGACCCCGGCCATCGAGCTCCATCACGGCGTTGCCGGGCGGGCGGTCACGGTGCTCGCCGGTTACCTGCTCGACCCGAACGGTCATGTGTCGACGACGCGGGGTATCCAGCAGACCGACATGCACTGGTACTACGACGAGCGGGCCGGAAGCCAGGAATTCCGGCCGTTCGGGTACCTCGGCTACCGATACCTCGAAGTCGTCGGCGCCGGCGAACGGCTGACTGCCGCGGACGTCTTGGCATTCGCGCGGCACGCGTCGATGCCCGACGAGCACGCCGCGAGCTTCGCGACGTCGAACAAAGCGATCGACGCGGTGTGGAACCTCGCGCGCCATTCCGCGCTCTACGCATCGCAGGAGCAATTCGTCGATACGCCGACGCGCGAGAAGGGCGCGTTCATGGACCCGTTCGACTCGTCGGTGATCATGGCCGCGTTCGACGACCGGGCGCTGACCTTCGAGGCGTTGCGCGACTTCGCCCGTTCGCAGCGGCGCTACTGGCCCGACGGGCCGGTGAACGTCGTGTACCCCAACGGTGACGGCAAGCGCGACATCCCCGACTCCACCGAGCAGTACCCGCAGTGGGTGTGGCGGGTGTACGAGACCACCGGCGATCTCGGCCAGCTCGCCTCGCTTTACCCGGTGGTGAAGAACGTCTCCGACTACATCGATCGGGCCATCGATGCGAAGACGGGGCTGGTCACGAACCTGCCGGGCGGCGGGGGAGACTACCTCTACGGCCTCGTCGACTGGCCGCCCCAGTCTCGCTACGGCTACGACATGGCGACCGCGGCTCGCACGACCGAGAACATCTTGGCCGTCGACGTGTTCCGGCGCGTCGCCCAGATGGCCCGAGCGTTGGGCCGACCCGCCGCCGAGGAACGCACGCAGCTCTTACGCGCGGCGCGGCTCATCAGCTCCATCCAGACGCGGCTGCGACGCTCCGACGGTGTGCTCGTCGACGGCCTCGAAGCCAACGGCACGCCGAGCACGCACGCGTCGCAGATCGCGAACGCCTACGCCCTGGCGTTTGATGTCGTCCCAACCTCCGATGTCACGACGGTCGCCGACTACGTCGTGAGCCTCGGCAACCAGATGGGGGTATCGACCTTCAGCAACCTGCTGGTCGCGCTCCACACCGCCGGCCGCGACACCGCGTTCGTGGCCGCGATCACCGATCCGAAACGTCCCGGCTACGCGCAGATCCTCAAGGAGGGCGCGACGTTCACCTGGGAGAGCTGGAACGCGCGCCAGACCGGCGACAGCGAGTCGCACGGCTTCGGTTCCACGGTGCTGACGACGCTGCAAGACGACATCCTCGGCGTCAGAGTCGCCGCGCCCGGCGGCGCGCGGCTCCACGTGCAGACACCGGCGCTCACCCCGATGCATGCCTCCGGCGTCGTCGTCACGCAACGCGGGCGGGTGCCCATCTCGTGGAGCCGGCCCGGTCCGGGCCGCTTCTCACTCGACGTGACGATCCCCGCCAACGTCGTCGCCGACGTGCACGTGCCGGTGTCGAAGGTTCATGACGTGAGTGACGGTCGGCACGCGATCGCGCACGACCCCGGAGTGACCGCCGTACACAGCGCACCGGGCGAAGTGGTGCTCACGGTCGGCTCGGGTCACTACCAACTCCGCGTGCCTTCTCAGTCGCCGCCGAAGCCCGGCTTCCCGTGGGACCTCGTGCTGCCGCTCGCCGTGAGCGCGGTGGCCGTCGCCGCCTTCGTCGGCGCACTGCCCCGGCGCCGCGCCGCGCGCTGAGTGTCGGGGGGCGTCACTCGCCGCTGCGCCGCGCCAACACGATCGGCAGCACCGGGCCGGAGCCGGCTTCACGAAGGAGCGCTCCGATCGTCGTCACGGTCCAGCGCGACTCGATGACGTCGTCGACGAGCAGCACCGCGCCGTCGGGCACCGGAGCCGACACGGCGAAGACGCCGGCGACGTTGGCCGCTTGCTGCGCCGTGTTGCTCATCTCGGCTTGCGACGCACACTCACAAACCTTCGCGACCGCCGGCACGTACCGGAGCCCGAGCATCGATGCCAGCCGCGTGGCCAACGACGCCACCACGTCGGGCCGGCGCAGCGACGGGACGGCCGTCACCCAGGTGGGCCGCGGGTCGGGTCGCCACGTTCGCACGAGGCCCGCCAGCGCCTCGACCAGATCGTCGACGATCGCACCGGCAAGCAGCTGGGCCTTGGCGATCTCGCCCCACCCGCCGTCGCCGTATTGAGCAAGTGCCTTGCCCCACTCGGGTTGCAGCTCGCGCGGGATGCGTTTGAGGTCGGCCCATTGCTTGCGGGGTTCGATGTCGATGTCGTTGCCCCGCAGGAACCCGAGCGCCCGGCGCGCCACCTGCGAATCGACCGGCACGTCGATGATCGGGTGGCCGAGGCAGCGTGAGCAGCGGCCGCATGGCGCGGCATCGGGGTCGTCGAGCTCGCGGCGCAGATGCTCCATCAGACAGCCGGTGCCGTCGAGATAGTCGCGCATGCGCGCCTGCTCCGCGCGGCGCAGCGCGGTGACCGACTCGACGCGTGCGGCCGGGTATGTCCATGGTTGCGCGGTGCGCACGTAACTGGCCTTGTCGCGATCGATCGCACCGTCGACCTCGAGCTGCTTGAGCATGTTGGTGAGCCGGGTGCGGCGCAGGTTGACCTCGGCTTCGATGGCCCGGATCGACACCGGGCCGTCGGACTCTTCGAGGAACTCCACGGTGCGCTCGGCATGCTCTTGCGACGGGAACGCGGTGTTGATGAACCAGTCCTGGATCTGCGCGTCTTCGTTGCCGGCGAGCAGGATGCCCACCGCGCGGTCGAGCGCACGCCCGGCCCGTCCGACTTGTTGGTAGTAGGCGACAACCGAGCCGGGCGACTGGAAGTGCACGACGAAGCCGAGGTCGGGCTTGTCGTAGCCCATGCTGAGCGCGGAGGTGGCGACGACGACCTTCAGCTCGTTGTGCTTGAGCCGCGCTTCGATCGCCTGCTTCGCTTCGGTTTCCTCGGCTCCGAAATAGGCGGCCGCGGCGATGCCGTTGTGCTCGAGCCAGCCGGCCACGAGGGCGGCGTCGCGAACGGTGAGCGTGTAGATGATGCCGCAGCCCTCGATCTCGGGTAGCGCGGCGACGAGCCAGGCGAGGCGTTGCGCCTGCGACGGGAGGTGCACGACGTCGAGCGCGAGGCTCTCGCGTTCGAGCGGGCCGCGGATGAGCACGAGATCGTCGCCGAGCTGGGTAGTGATGTCGTCGACGACGCGGTTGTTGGCGGTGGCGGTGGTGCACAGCACCGGGACGCTGCGAGGGAGAAGATCCAGGACGCGTGCAAGGCGGCGATAGTCGGGACGGAAGTCGTGGCCCCAGTCGCTGATGCAGTGCGCCTCGTCGATCACGAACAGGCCCATTCGCGCGGCGATCTGCGGGAGGACGTCGTGACGGAACGCGGGGTTGGCGAAGCGCTCGGGTGAGACGAGCAGGATGTCGATGCGGTCGTCGAGGATCGCCGCGCCGATCTCGTCCCAGGTCTCCTTGTTGTCGCTGTTGATCGTGGCCGCCCGGATGCCGCCGCGTTCGGCCTGCTCGATCTGGTTGCGCATGAGCGCAAGCAGCGGCGAGACCAGCAGCGTGGGGCCCTTGCCCTGGGCGCGCAGCAGCATGGTGGCGACGAAGTAGACCGCGCTCTTGCCCCAGCCGGTGCGCTGCACGCAGAGCACGCGCTTGTGGTCGTCGACGAGCGCTTCGATGGCGACGCGCTGACCCTCGCGGAACTCGGCCTCGGCACCGACGAGCGTGCGCAGCGCGTCGAGGGGGGCGTCCATGGGCTCGAGGGGGGCGTCGATCTGCGTGGCGGTCACAGTGGCCGGAGTCTCGCAGCCGACTGTGACACCCACGTTCACTTGGCTCCTCGACTTGGCCACGCCGGGACGCCCCGCGATCAGCGCAGATTGATCGTGACGGTCTGGATGGCGTTACCGCCGTAGCCGAGACGGTTCCACGCGGGCTGCTCGGGTTGGGCGCGACCGGCCAGATCGGTGGCACGCGCGCGCAGCACCGTGACCCCGGGCTCGTCGATCCGGGTGAGCAGCTCCCACCATTGCCAGCTGTGCCGACGGCGTTCACCGATCAATCGCGCCGGCTGCCAGGGCCCGTCGCCCACGCTCACCTCGACCTCCGAGATCGGCGCCGCGCCCGACCAGGCAACGCCCCGGACGACCAGATCGCCGACCGCGACGTCGTCGGCGCCGGTCGGCTCGGTGATCACCGAACGGACCCGTTGGAGCCGCACCGGCTCTCTCACGATCGCGCCAGCGCGCTCCCATTCGTAGACGTATCGATCCACCTGGAAGAAGCCGGCGAACGTGGCGGCGATGACCTCGATGTCGGTGAGCCACTTGACCGACGTGACGGCGTACCACCCCGGCACGATGACCCGCAGCGGGTAGCCGTGCTGGAGCGGGAGCGGTTCACCGTTCATCGCGTAGGCGAGCAGCGCGCCCGAGTCGCGCGCGTCGTCGATCGACAGGCTGCGCTCGAATCGAATCGGTTCCGCCGACCCTTCGACGTTCCCGAGGTCGGCGCCCCGCAGCACGAGCTCGCGGGCGGCGGACATGACGCGACAGCGGTCCAACACCTCGACGAGCGGCACACCGGTCCACTCGGCCGTGCTCACCGCACCGAGCTGCCACTGCTCACCCTCGACCGGTGGGTCGAACGCGACGCGTCCGTTGCCCGCGCACTCGAGCGTTGCGACGAGCGTGTGCGACGCCATGTTCTGCAGGTCGCGCAGGCTCAGCTGCAGCGGGTGCTCGACCAGACCACCGACCTCGAGCCGCCAGTCGCTCGCGTCGAGGAGCGGGGCCTCGAAGTGGTTGCGGACGTAGAAGCGCGCGTTGGGCATCACCACGCCACCGATGAGCGCAGGGATCGACGTCTCACAGTTCAGGGGGTGCTCTCCGTGCACGACGAGCCCTGCATCGTCGCGATCGACACCGGCTCGATCGACGACCGGCAGACCCGCGGCCGCCCACGCGCACATCCCACCCGCAAGATTCACCGCGTCGAATCCCCACGCGAGCAGCGACTCGGTGACGGCTGCGGAGCGCCCGCCGGAACGGCACACGACGATGATGCGGCGATCGCGGGGGAGCTCCTCCTGGT